>Ga0265338_10000909_pt1 | contig 49863 bp, 49 predicted proteins | sample 42126metaG_FD_193579 | JGI IMG/M metagenome (GOLD analysis project Ga0265338, IMG submission 193579) | Rhizosphere microbial communities from Carex aquatilis grown in University of Washington, Seatle, WA, United States - 4-21-26 metaG | ecosystem: Host-associated > Plants > Roots > Rhizosphere...
TCGTGACCGATACCACTACAATTTGAGCGCGTAATACCATTCAATGCGCAGCGGTCACGATAGACCGGAATGCGCGGTCACGTTCGCCGGAATACCCAGAATTGAACGGAGAATTTCCAGAAAGGTTAAACGACGAGGGGAAAGTGATTACTCTCGATCGGTACACGTTCAAAACAATCCAGCAGGGTATTCGTAAGCTTACTGGTCAGAAGATTGCAGCATACGACCGGATAAATAAGCTGGTCACGCTGAAGGTGGTCAAGCTACTGTATTTGATCATGCGCAACAGGGATAGACCTTCTCTGTTTGGATTGCTAGCTGCACCAGAGAATGGGCGGCCTGGACTTGAGTACCGAGAGGCATATCCCAACGCGAAGAACGAAGAGTCGACGTGGCTCGTTGCGGATATTAAGGAATATCTTGGCACTGAGCTTGAATTGGATCGGACAAAAGACATTGAAATCGCATGCTCTAGGCTCATGTCAGCGTTTACCAGTATTACGTCAAACGTTGACTGGGCGATTGCATCGGTCGGATATTCGACGCAGAGATGCGCCTCGATATATGTTGCTCTTGAAGAGGCACTTCATAATTTTCGATGGAAAGCCGAGCAAGGGATGTCACGTCTTGACGAAGCGCTCTACATTTACCTGAGCACTTTAGAGTTCCGACATTTCGCTAACAGCTATCCGTTGCTTATCGAAATTGCCGTGGCGTCTCAGAAGGGATTGCAGGTGGCTTCAATTGTTGGTGATCTGGAACAGCTCGCCCAGCATATGATCTCCAGTGAGCTCGCGTGGCTTGAGGCGGCTGGCATGGGTAGTCGTGTCCGAACGTCGAAATGCAGAATTCCACTCGCGTTGTTCCCACGCGCGGCTGCCGACTGCGCCCATGAAATACGTGCAATGATGAGTAAGGCGCTGCGCATGCCGATAGAGGAAAAAGCCTATCAGCAATGCATATCAGCCGTGCAAAATTTATTGAAGAGGGTATGCAAATTTGAACCTGAGCAGCGTGGTCCCGAAGACAAGGTGACCGCAAGTATCGCGCAGGTTGCTGCGGCATTCTGCGCAGTCTATTTTGAACGGGAGATTCTCCAAGAGCGAACTAACCACAGGCCTTACTGGCATGGTCAGAAGGCGGAGGGCGGGAGTCTTTTGGGTTCGTTAGAGAAACCGCTTACGGATGCCGATGTACTTGAGGAGCATTCCCAGATATGGCGTCTCCGTCTCGAATGGTTTCAGGCAGCGAATGGCGGTTATCTCAATGTATTTGTAGAGAAAATGGCGTTCCGCACAGTGTTGCTCAGAAAAATGGGGGACATCGCTCGGACAAACAACACTGAGGTTTGTACGAAGACGATTGCGGACCTGATAGATCACCTAAAAGAAACATGCTTGGCAATGGTCGAGGCACCGGATTGATGACTAGTGAGGTGCGGGCGTCATCGACGCGCCAGCGGGGACTACGAACACATCTGCGCACGGTAAGCGCAAACCATCAGCATGGCGGTTGATCGAGGTAGCGGATAGGTCAGTCGGCTGCACGTTCAAAGTTAAGCGGGTTCTACTTGACTGCTGAATCGGCGGCATTGCGTGACGAAGTTGCGGTTCGATGGGACGTAGATGTTCCTGAAATACGCCGTCGACCTCCGATATTTCATCGGTCAGTGTAGTAAGTGCCTGACAGCAACCGCTGCCTCGATCCCGGTTGGGTTTCCTCAAATCCGAGACGCCTCACGGCCGTCTGTACGGGTTTTCGCTAGGATGGCGGCGTTGCAACATATACCGGTCGGCGCCTCGTGTTCGCGCGTTGTTGTTTCTTCCACAGGGATGGCGACCAACTGACCGAGGGCTCGTCCTGCCACCGCCGACACGTACCTCGTACCCCGATCGGTACCTGTCCCGTCGCCGGGGCCTATTCCGGCATGCCTCGGTCATCACGCCCGAAAAGCTTTATGGGTAAACCTTTTGCTACGACTCACAGCCTACGTTTGCGCGGTCTAGCCGCAAGCGACCGGGTGTCTGCTTCAAGGCTCCGTACCGTTTGATCCAATAGATTGGCGAGGTATGTGAGTGAGACCGAGCGCTTGCTGACCTTGCCGCGCGTGCTTGCGTGGCCTCACGATGTCCATTTGAGCGCCATCCTAACGCCAGATGACCCTTGCGACGCAAAAAATATTCGGCATTTTGGGGTCCTTGACGGGGTGATTTTGAGTCTCTCAGCGGCAGCCTGTGACAAGTGTGATATGACCCTTTAAAGAAGTCCCCTGTCCGCTGGAGCGTTCCATTGGCACCCTTTGGACTGTGAGCTGGACCTTTGCCAATTCGGCTTGGGCACGCTCACTTTCTGTATAGAGGGAATATGAACTTAACGACTTACAAGCCATCGCCGGTCACGACCGGAATTTTCAAGGATGGGGGCGCTGCTACGCCTTTGGCCTCTTCATCTGTCAGCGCATTCGAGGAACTTAGCGAACAAGATCTCGGGCGCATTCGCCGTCTGTTTGAGCTCTGCGCAACTACGACGCCCAGTACGCCACGGGCGATTCGTCGTCGTCGCGCGTTGGATTTAGCCGGAATCGGGAAAAGTCACTCCTATAACATGGAAGACGAAAAATCGCCCTCCTATGACCCCACTTGGCCACGATCCTTCCGCCTGGGCACGTCCGCCAACGCACCGGTAGTCTTTTGGGAGCATGAGGTGGTTGCCTGGGTTCAGTCGAAGGCCGCTGCTGCCGAAGCATTGCGCGCTGTAGGGGGCAAACGCAGGGTTCAACGTGCGGATGTCACACGTCAGCGCATGTCGGGAGGTGTGTAATGCTTGCACGTCCAAATCACGACCTCCCACTCAACGAGCAGATTGCGAGCATCGACGCCTTAGGCGCGAGCGCGCAGCAGCAAAAGCGTGAGCGCTTCGTCGATCTGTACGAGGCGGTCGAACGCGCTCTGTTGCGTAAAACGCCCGTCAAGGAACTTCTCGCGCAATTGCGTCAGCTTGGATTGAATCTGTCGATCAGCACTTTCAACAAGATGCTTGAGGCGGAGCGCACGGAGCGCGAGGCACACGGTGAAATTGTGCATTGCAAGCACTGCGATTCCGAACTGCACCTGTCGTCCCAACGTAGCGGACATCGTGAGTCGCCCAGTGCGGGTGATCAGAACGATCGCGACGAAGCCGAGCTCGATGCGTTGAAGTAACCGCCTCGGCGTGATTCGCACCCTTCATAGCAGCTTGTGCCGGTCGGCGCTGCGCCATCGCCCAGGTGTTCGGGCTATTGGCGTGGTTTCGTCGTCATCGGTCGGTGTTGATCGTGCGTGGCACGCCGGCAATTCGCTAATCATTTTTTCGATTTTCAACCATGACCAAAAACGTTTCATTTGCACATACCATTCAAGGGGCGGCTGGGCAAAAGCATGTGACCCAAAGCATCGCGCATGCCGACGTTGCGTATTCAGGTAACAATTTTTCGAAGGAGGCCGTATGAACCAATTGACCAGTGCGCAGCTGATGTATCCAAGTGATGCTTTTCCTCCTGCGGTGCGAGGTCCATATAGCGAGATGCTGCGCAACTCGATGGCTCCAGAGGCTATGGTCGCTATGGCGTTGGTTGCCGTAATGTCGACTGCGCTGCAGGGGATCGTCGACGTCCGCATGCCTCTTGGCAGCGTCGGCCCGGTAGTCGTCAACGGGACGGTGATTGCCGATTCGGGTGAGCGAAAGACGTGGGTCTTCTCCCGCCTTACTCGCGCCATTTATGATTTTGATGCATATCAAGCGGAAAAATATCAGGTCGATCTGGCCAGTTATAAGGTCAAGATGTGCTCCTGGAAGGCGATCGAGAGTGGCTACATCAGCAAGATCAGGAAACTTGCCAAGGAGGGCAAGTCGGTCGAGCCTGTCGAGCAAAAGTTGGAAGCGCACGCGACAACCAAGCCGGTCAAGCCGCGTTCGCGAAAAATCCTGCATGACAACATCACGCCCAAGGCGTTGATGGAAGCGCTAGAAGGCGATGGTGAATCGATTTCATTCCTGGCAACAGAAGGAGGCATCTTCTTGAAGGGCGGTGCACTTGAGCAAATGGAACTGCTAAACGAGTGCTGGAGTGGCGCGCAAGCCGTGTCGATTGATCGGGCCAACGGCGAAAGCCTACTTATCCGGAATCCGCGTGTCACCATTGCCTATATGGTGCAACAGGGCGTTCTCGACGAGTATGAGCGTCGCCATGGTAGCTTGGCACACAGTTCTGGTCATTGGGCGCGTTATCTCGTTGCGAAGCCAGCGTCGACCCAGGGGGGCCGGTTCATTTACAGCACTGAGCAGGTCTGGGAGCATTTGCCGATATTCCACGAGCGTGTCCGTAAACTGCTCGACGAATACGCGCGCCGTGTTGGAAGCGGTAAAGTCGAGCGCATGATCGTACAATTTAGCGCTGATGCGAAGGTACGCTGGCGCGACGCTGCGAATTGGGTCGAATCACAATTGTCGCCGGGTGCATACTTGTCGGATATCAAAGACTGTGGATCGAAGATTATGGAGATTGCCGGCCGCCTTGCGGCGTTGCTCCATTGTTTCACGATTGATGTCGACCAGGTCATTTCGGGTGATCTCGGTGAGATCTCGATGGCTACGCTTGAAAGTGCGTTGTCGATCAGCGTGTGGCATATGCACGAATTCAAACGAATCTTTGTGCCACAGTCACTGATTACGCAGGCTGAGGCTGACGCCCAGCTACTCGAGCGGAAGCTTTACGCCGATGTGTGGTCTAAAGGCCTCCCTTTCATTCGAAAGAACTGGGTCTTGCAATATGGTCCGCTGCGTGAGAAAAAGCGCCTTGATGCGGCTCTTGACGTGCTGATCGCAATGGGGCGGGTATGGATCCATGCAGGTCAAAAGCGTGAGAAGTACGTGAATTTGCACTCAGGCTACTTCGGAGCGCTGGCGAACCCGCAACCGATGATTTGAGCGACAGAGGCGACCGAGTAAATACTTGGTTGCTTTAGGTGATGCGTTGGGTGGTGCAATTCCGGGAGTGCGGCTTACGCGGTACTCCCGCTTTATTTTGCATCCGGTTTCGGTAAATTCCGTGTCATACGCGCGAGGTCCCATCCACTTCTGGACACGGTAACGAAGAACGAGGTAACGGCAATGTCATTCTCCGTAGCGCTCGGCTTGCGAAAAAAACCTGCATTTGTTGCATGAGCCGAGAATGGCAACAGGCTGTTGAGCCGAGCATCAATGTCCCACACTACCTTATTACTTGAGGCTGCCAAGGTCTCGCGGTCAAGCGCATCTGAAATGTGAGCCACTTCGCGCGAGCGGGCCCGGTGACAATGTAGCTTTTCGGCAAGTTTTTTCTTTGAAAAGACTTTGCTACGAGTGCTATTTTTGCTATTCGTAGCAGAATAGCGTGACTGGGAGAGGGCAGGGGGAGATCTTCTCATCTCATGAACAGGCTGGGCGGCGATTCCCAATTATGCCGGCGGCAAAAAAATACCCCTCCCTGACCGTATCAGGTAACAGGAGAAAATACGACGGATTTTCTCCTGTTCGATGCCAACGGGACAATCGTCTCAGACCGTTGCGTGTGTTCACGTACCCACTCCGTGCTTCGACGTGGTGAACGCTATTCAATTCGCCTCTGGCATTGATCTGTATCGTGTGTGAATCGATCACAACAGGGATGCATGCGATGTCTATCGCAGTTGCCGAATCAAAACTGACTTTGCCGATTGGCCACGTACCACTCCTTGTCATCCTCTGACATTTGGCGGATGCGTGCCTGGCCCAGGTGGCGCTCCGGCGTGCGATTGATTCCTTGTTCTTTGAGCGTTCGATGATCAACGCGTTCGCTATGTCCGTACTTCGCAAGCGCAGTGTTCTGCAGCTCCGCACATTTTCGGCGTGTTTCGATGACTTCGTCGCGCAGCATTAGACGATTCTTCCCGCCGCTATCCTTCTTGCGACCGCCTTGATCCGGTGCTTTCGCGTTATAACGACTGAATGTCTGCGCTGGAGAGCGCTCGACACCGTCGTCTACTCGGTCCGAAAACATCAGGTGCAGATGCGTATTAGATTTTCCTTCAAGCGACGAATTCGGCGCATGGATGGCGCACTGGTAAGGTTTGTCCCCGACCAAGGCTGTGACGAGGTTTGCGGCAAGCTCCTTCTGCTGCTCACGCGTCAGCTCATCAGGCAGGGCGACCTCGTGTTCGCGATAGACCGCACCGTTTGCTCGCTCATACTTGTCTCCCGCTTTCCAGAATACAGACGGGTTACCTTCTGCCCAGGTTGGCATGTTGCCAGTTTCGGCGAAGATCAGGTCTTCCCGCTCGCCGTACTTACCTTGTCGGGTGATGTATGCAGCGTGTTCGACTGCTGAACCTTTCTTGCCACTCTTGATTCGGTGATGGAAACTGGCCATGATCAACTACCCTTTCTCTAACATGAATAAAAACACCACCGAAATACTGTTTCGCTGGCGGCATGTGAGACGAGTAATCAGTGGTTAGATATGCTTGATTTCTCTTCGTTTCCAAGGAAAGGTTAAGTGCGCATCCTTTAATCCCCTCCTACTACTAGAGCATGGAGTGGGACTGCTTCAAGCAGGACTACGACTATTACCAATAGAAGAGGTTTGATTACTCATCTCATAGCATGTAGAGAGAAGTAAAAAAACATACAAGAGAGAACAACACTAAGAAGACAGAAGAGTAGATCAGCTTCGTACAGAGCCATGTATCAAGCATGGCTTATGGAGATCGTGATGAATGTCCGTGTTCCTATTGTCCATCGTAGTGAGCTAGACTCACTCATTCCGATAGTTTTCGAGGTGGTATCAGTAACCGTCGGAGTGATTGCGACGATCTCAGTCCTCGTCTCTGCTATTGTAGGAATGTGATTTTTGATGGTTCAAACAAGATGTCGAACAGGGCGCTATTCTGCTAACGGCACACGGTGGTGCGTGGGTAGACGAAGAAAAATTATTGTACAAAACCGGGGAATGTACTGACGAGTGGGAATCGCCGTTGTTCATGCTGTAGTGTGGAGAAGGAGCAGACTGAGGACGGGCAGATGCTGTTATCCCAGAAAGAGCTGGAGAGACTAACCTTGGGGTCCTGTCTCGCATTCATTTTTGTTCTCGCATTCTATTTAGTCGATCTGCATGTCAATTGGTTGCATCATGGAGACTGGCGCGCGCTGTTGCCCGGGTCAATCGTCGTTCAAATAGTGGGCGCTGTTTTTTTGCTGCGTTTCTGTCGCAAGGACCTTTGGTCGTTGGCGCGTAGTCTCGCATGGGTCTGCACCAGTAGATCGGTCTCGCTTTGATTAAACGGCCGCCTAAGTTGTGCAAGGGCGTCTCGCAAAGCGAACTCATCGGCCGACTTGACTGCTTCTACCGGCGTTTCAATGACGGACTGTGCTTCCTTTTCCATCCGTTCGAGCAGCTCGGCAACGAAGCGACTATCAATCGAATTATCGTGCAACAACTCGAAGATTCCCGCCGCGAGCCGTGTGAGCCCTGCAGCTGTCGTACGCGTCGGCACCTCTAGCTTGATTTCATTTTCCATGAATACTTCCGGAGAGCGAAGTGTTCCGCCCACCTTGCCTATGTGACCATCGTAGCCGGTATACGTGACAAAGCCATGCAGTTTCAAAAATCATATCCGGCGCGAGACAAGGTTGCGTAAGACTTGGTCGATGCCCCATCGCGGAGAGATTGTCAAAAAAACGTCACATAAAAAGGCGTCGTAGTCTCTTACACTGATTCGTGTCCTTTTTGAACGAATCATCACGTGACTGTCGCACCACAGCTGACTCCGACCACTTCGCTGGTTGACGCATTTCGCATCTTGGCTCTGCCCGAAATCCACGAAGCGATCAGCCGTGCGCGGTCGCTGAAACTGGATCCCAACCCCGACGCATTTCACAAGTTGCGCATTGCGTTGCGTCGGCTACGTTCGCTTTGGTGGGCGTATGAGCCGCTACTCGGTAAAAAGCACGCTGAGTCCCGTCGAGATGAATTTAAAGGACTGGCAGATGCCGCCGGCAAGACCCGCGACTGGGACGTGCTGCGTGAGCTTCTTACGATGAACAAACGCGCCCCTGCGTCATTTGGCGAGTTGGTGAAACCGATAGATGAGCACCGAGCCCACACCTTGGCCTATAGCCGTGCGGCAATCGGCAATGCTGATGTCGAACAGATATTGGAAAGTGCGCTGGACCAGGCGATTAAACAATTAGCTTCAGCGAGCGCTTTACCGTGCCTCGATGAGTTTGCTCGCGCACGCATTAAGTCGGCTGAAAAGAAACTGGGCAAACGGGTAAAGCGTGCAGCTAAGACCGAACATGAGGATTACGCCACCCTTCATCAAGTCCGCATTGCCGGCAAAAAGGTGCGCTACCTTCTTGAATTCTTCTCGCCTGTGCTTGATGGCTCTCATCACCCGACAATCCGAAAATTGGCATCGGTGCAGGAAGAGTTGGGCGATCTCAATGACCTCGTTATCTGCGAAAGCTTGATTCGGCAATACGAATTCCCGCCGGGGACGGAAATTCTTCTCACCGAAGTATTAAAGTGGCTGCAGCACGAAAGGCGGCGGAGGCGAGATGGCGCTTACGTTCACTTACGTCATCTCTAAACCCGAATTACAGGTCCGCAGCAGAAAGCATCACTCGTTCACCGGTATCTGAAAGCGCTTTGTGCGCTACCGCCTGCAAAATTCGGCGCTTACCCAGCTCGAACGCGAGCAACAATTGCTTTGTGGTTTGATTCGCGGCGCCAAGATGTTCGCAAATGGCTCTAGAAGGCAATGCGAAGGCGCAGTATCCCCAGCCGACGCCGTATGCGGAGAACAAAACGGTAGAGTCGTCACAAAAGATGGGTTCCGTCAGTATCGGTAGAGGTTGGGCCATAGCAATCACCTTCATGTCGAGTTAGCGTGGCAGTAGATTTTCGCACAGCCAAGTTGCAAAACTCCACTTTGCGGCAATTGAGGCCGGAATTCTCGATAAGGCGCGGCTAAGATGCGGATGCATGCATCATTCCTGCAATGATAGTGGCGTCGTTGCGGTTGTCGCGACGCCACTGCTGGCTGTCGCATCTAGCCTCGGTACCCGAGTCAGTAGTTGGCCATCGACTTGGCGATCGTATTGCGCAGAATTTCAGATGCTCCGCCGGCAATTTCGTAGGCCTTCGCATCGCGCAGGTAACGGCCATACGGCGCGTTCTCCATGACGCCATAGGCACCGCATATCTGGATCGCTGTACTTGCGACATCGGTGGCGAGCTTCGCCGACATAAGCTTTGCCTCACTACCGAGGCGCGCGACATCGCCTCCGTGATCGAGCGCATCGGCCGCGCGGTAAGTGAGAAGCCTCGCCGCATCGATGCGTGTCAGCATGTCCGCGAAATACCACTGAATACCCTGTTTCTCGAACACCGACGAGTCGAACACACGCCGGTTTCGGGCATGAGCGAGTGCGTTGTCGAACGCCGCGCGCGCGATCCCGAGACTGATGCCGGCCGCCATCGTGCGCGAGTAGTTCAGTGTCGTCACAGCGGCACGCACGCCTTTGCCGTCAGTGCCGATCAGGTGATCGAGAGGCAGGCGGCAGTCCTTGAGTACCAAATTCACGTGCGGTCCGTTGCGCAGGCCGAACGTCGCGGAGTTGTGCCCCACGTACGTCGACACGCCTGGCGTATCGCGTGGCACGGCGAAGGCCGACACCCCCCTGTCGGTCTCGGCCAGGATCACGAAGAATTCGGCAGCCGAGCCCGACGTGATGAACGATTTTTCGCCGTCAAGCACCCATTGGTCACCCTCGACGCGGGCCTTGGTGTCCAGCGTGCGAATGTCGCTGCCGTGATTTGCCTCGGTCAACGCATACGAAGAGATCAGTCCTTTCGAGAACTGGCGCAGGTAGCGCTGTTTCAGCGTGTCCGAGCCGAAGAGATTGATGATGGTCTGCGCCTGCAGGATCGTGATCAGGCTGATGCCTACTGCGGCGCTTGCGTAAGACGCCTCCTCGAACACCGCCAGCGCAAGGTGGTAACTGCTGCGCCCGCCGAATTCCTCCGGCAGAAAAATGCTGCTGTAGCCCGCCGCGGCAAGGGCACGGATCTCGTCGACAGGGTAGATGTCGCGTGCGTCTATGTCCGCTGCCGCAGGTTCGATCGTTTCACGCACCAATTGTTTCAGGGACGTGAGGAAGTCCGCGTCGACCATGTCTTCCCACAACTGTCCTTGCTGCGTATCCATTTGAGTCTCCGTTGGCGGCGTTATTTGCCGTTTTTAAAATTCAGCCAGTTGAATGGTAATTCGACATATTGACATTGTACCGTGTTTCCGTAGAATGGCCTCAAGCGCGAGGCTCAGACCTTGCAAGCCGCTCTGGTGTGCGCCGAGGTGTCCATGGACACCTCGGCATGCCCAGATAACGCTAATAACGATGGGGACGACAGTGAACTGGTACCGAGAATTGCAGTTGCATGAGCGGCGTGCGTTCGTCGCAGCATTTGGGGGGTGGGCGCTCGACGGCGTCGATTTCATGATGTTCACTTTCGTGATGTCGACGCTCATCTCACTGTGGCATATCGACCGCGCCCAGGCAGGTCTGCTTGGAACGGTGACCTTGCTTGTGTCGGCAGCAGGGGGGTGGATCGCGGGTATCCTCGCGGATCGTTTTGGGCGGGTGCGCGTCATGCAATGGACCATCCTGTTCTTCTCCGTGGCGACGATGGCGATCGGGTTTGCGCAGAACTTCGAACAGATTTTTGTGCTGCGGGCATTGCAGGGAATCGGCTTCGGTGGCGAATGGGCGGTCGGTTCGGTGCTGATGGGAGAGATTGTTCGCGGGAAAAATCGCGGCAAGGCGGTCGGCACGGTGCAAAGCGCATGGGCCGTGGGTTGGGGTTGCGCAGCCATCGCCTACACCATCATCTATTCGTTGCTGCCGGAACAGTACGCATGGCGGGCCTTGTTCTGGATCGGCATCGCGCCGGCGCTTCTGGTCTTGTACATCCGCCGCAATGTTGTCGAGCCGCCCGCATCCGCGCGCGCGCGTGACGCGATCGCGCGCGGTGGCGAACGGGTGCCGTTTCATCGGATCTTCTCGCCGGCGCTGCTCAAGACTACGTTCCTCGCGTCGCTGCTGTGCACCGGCGTTCAGGGAGGCTACTACGCAATCATGATCTGGCTGCCGACATTCCTGCGCATACGCTGGCATCTGTCGGTGATCGATACCGGCGGCTATCTGATGGTGGTGATAGTTGGCTCGTTCGTCGGGTATATCGCGGGTGCCTATCTGACTGACTGGTGGGGCCGGCGTCTGAACCTGCTGGTGTTCACTATCCTGTCGGGCTTCTGCATATTCTTTTTTAGCCACTGGGACATTACTAATCACCAGATGCTGATACTCGGCTTTCCGCTTGGCTTTGCCGCGTCGGGGATTTACAGTGGTCTCGGGCCATTCCTGACTGAATTGTTTCCGGCCGCGGTGCGCGCCAATGGCCAGGGTTTTGCTTACAGCTTCGGCCGCGCGGTCGGGGCGCTGTTCCCGGCGCTCGTCGGGCGGCTCAGTGACTCGATCGGACTGGGTCCGGCGATCGGCGCCTTCGCGCTCAGCGCGTACGTTCTCGTGCTGATCGCAGCCGCGCTGCTGCCTGAGACTCGCGGACAGGAGCTCGCTGAGCTGGGCCAGGGGGACGCGGCAGGCCGCATACCGGGTGCCGGTCCCAACGCATTACCTCTTCATGACGTGCTCAACGGAGACATATAGTGGCGCAAGAACCTATTCAAACGCTAGGGCAGGGATTTTATTGGCAGGACATCCACCCGGGGATGAAATTCAAGACCTTCCGGCGTTCGATTACGGAAACCGATCTGGTGAACTTCATTTCGGTTACCGGCATGCTCGAGGCGATCTTCATCGACGCCGGCTTTGATGCGGGTGCGATCACGGGGCGGCCGGTGCCGGCAGCACTGACTTATACGCTGATCGAAGGATTCATCCTGCAATCGATGATCCAGGGCACGGGCCTCGCGATGCTCGAACTTCAGCAATCGATCCATGCACCGGTCAAGGTCGGCGACGCGATCGAGGCGACTGTTGAGATCACCGCGGTCACGCCGACATCGAAGAGCGGCCGCGCGGTGGTCGACTCCATGATCGAGGTATTCAACCAGCGGCAGGAGAAGGTGATGACCTATACGGCCAAACGGCTGTTGGCCGGACGAACCGCCTGAAGGCCGGGGCGCCGCGCGGCCGCTTTCGTTCAGGCCGTGACGAGCTGCGCGCTCCACTTGCGCGCGAACCCGGTGACATGCCGGACATGCTTGTCGAGCGACGCCTCGATCCGGGTCGACGGTCCGGCAATCGCATACGCGTAGTATTCCTTGCCGATCTTCATCGCGCGGGCGATGGCGCTCACGTCGTCGAAGTATTCGCCGTGAGTCATGTACCAGCCGCGCTCACGGCTGACACGCAGATCCTCGAGCAACGATGCGCGGCTCGTGATGGTCTTCTGGCCGCGCTTGACGAAGGACGCGCCCGCGAGCTGCGCGTCGCGCTCGGTATCGGACATCTCGCCGAGCAAGGCCTTGCCCACGGCGCTCGCGTGCAGCGGCCGTGTGTCGCCGACCCGGACGATGAAGCGGATGCTCTGCGCGCTTTCCAGTACTTCTTCATAGACGGCGACGTCGCCGACCAGCTTGGCGAGCACCACTGTTTCGGCACAGGCATTGCGCATCTCGGCCAGGGCGGGGACAATCCAGTCTGGCAGCGGATCGAACTCCTCGATGGAGCGGACCAGGTGGCTGAGCAGGCGACTCACATAGTAGCCACCCTGTATCTTGCTCTCGATCAGATACCCGCGCGCTTCGAGCGTTTTAACGAGGCCGTGACAACTGGATAGCGGCATGCCGGTTGCCTTTGCCAGCGCCGACATCGACATCGGGCGGCGCTCGCGAGCAAAAACCTCAAGAATGTCGAGAGTTCGGCTGGCGGCCGGAACGGTCATGTGTGCACCTCCAATGAATGAGCCGTCATGATACCCGATTGCTTATTCAGTCAAACAGGGTTTTCAGGTCGATCGTCGCCGGCGAATTGGCGACCAGCCGGAAGCGCTGCACCTTCTGCGTGGGGGTCTTCGGGATAGCGTCGACGAGATCCAGATAGCGCGGCACCATGTGACGCGGCAAGGTCTCGCGCATGAATGCGAGCAGTGCCTGCGCATCGAATCCGTCTTTCGGCACAGCCACCAGCTTGACTTCCTCTTCAAGTATTTCGTCGGGTACCCCGACGGCCGCGCAGTCGGTCAGATGAGCGAACTTCAGTGCCGTCAGCTCGATTTCGACCGGCGAGATCATCTCGCCGCCTCGGCGGATGAGTTCTTTTTTGCGGCCCTCGAAGTACAGGAAGCCGTCGCTGTCGAAGCGGCCCAGATCACCGGTGTGAAACCACAGATTGCGCTGTGCGGCGAGTGTCTCGTCAGGCTTGCGGAAATAGCCGCTGGTCATGACGAAAGGCTCGCGCGGCCTCACGGCGATTTCGCCGATTGTGCCGGCCGGCAGCCGCGCATCGTTGTCGCCAAGTACCGCAACGTCGAAGTCATAGCGCGCGGCACCTACCGAGCCGAAGCGATAAGACCGGTTCGAATTGATCGTCACGAGGCCGCCGGTTTCGGTCATGCCGTACAACTCGTGCACGCGCACCGGCAGCACCTTTTCGAGTCGTTCCCAGACGAGCCGCGGCGCGCCCCCGCCGACACACCAGCGCAGGCTGCTTTGCACCGGCTCGACGAGTTCCTTGGTAAGAATGTTCAGCACGGTGCCGACATACGTGAAGCCGGTGGCGTTGAAGTGGCGCACCTGTTGCAGGAATCGCGATGCCGAGAACTTCTTCACGAGCGCGATGCTGCAACCGACCGTCAGTGCGGACATCACGGAGTACATCTGCGGATTCGCATGATGCAGCGGCAGGAAAGTCAGGATGCGGTCGTCGGCGGTCATGCCGATCGAGCCCGACACCACTTCTCCCGCCGCAAGATAGGAGCGGTTGGGAATCACGACGCCCTTGGGCTGGCCCGTGGTGCCGGACGTGTAGAGGATCGCCACCGACGTGTCGTCGGCGATGCCGGCGACCGGCGCGCGCTCGTACGAACCGACCCGCGCGACCATGTCGTTTTCGCTTGAAAACGCCTCCACGCTTACGTCGAGTGCCTGCAGTTCGTCGATGAAACGCGCCTGCTCCGTTTGCTCGCACAACAGCACGCGCGATTCGCTCTGCCCGACGATATAGCGCAGCGAGTCGCCGAACAGCTCGTGACTGACCGGCACCACGATGGCGCCGCGCGCCGCCAATGCAAACCACGCAAACAGGTATAGCGGCCGGTTGCTCATCGCGAGCACGACCCGGTCGCCGGGCTGGATGCCGATGTCAGCGCACCATGCCGCGCCGCGCAGCAGCACGTCGGCGACCGCGCCAAAGCTCCAGGTCTGCTCTTCATTGAGCACGAATGGTGCATCGGGCTTCGTATCGGCGATACGCATCAGGCGAGGAATCATTAGTGTCCCTTAGTGAGGAGTGTTTACCGGGTGAGGGTGCGAAGGCTGGAAGGGAGAACCAGGTCGGTCGCGCGCCTTTTAAATTCATTAGGTTGAAACAAAATTCAACTCGTTGACATTTTAAAGTATGTCGTTAGAATTGAGAAGCTGTTTGTTTATGCGCGGATGCCGTTCGGCATGCGCATGTGCAACAGCAGGACAAAAATCAAAAGAAGAGGCGCGTGAGCGACGCCAGGAGGCGTGCGGCGTGCCATAACGGAGGGACGAGATGGCGAAGAGATGGGTGCGTCGGCCTGAAGGCTCGACATGGGGCGATTTCGGCGAAGACGATCAGCTAGGCCGCATTAATCTATTGACGCCCGCGCGTGTCGTGGCGGCCGCGGCGGAGATTGTCGAGGGCCGGACATTCTGTCTCAGCATCCCGCTGGATTTTCCTGGCGGAGCGGTGCTCAATCCACGGCGTCATCCGCCGAAGCTCGAGCCGACCTTGCAGGACGGATGCCCGTGTCTGAACTTTCCGTTATCCCGCCTCGACGGGCGCAACGACGACGTCCTTTCGGACGATCAGGTCACGCTCGCGCTGCAATACTCGACGCAATGGGATTCGTTTGCCCACGTCGGCGCGTTCTTCGACGTCAGCGGCTCCGGAAAGAGGGAGAAGGTCTATTACAACGGCTATCGCGCCGGCGAGCACGTGGTAGGGCCCATCGACTATCACACCGGCGTGCTGGGTGAGCCGGGAGAGGATGTGCCGGTGAGCGGGCCGCATGCTGGCGCTCGTGCGCTGAGCATCGCGAACTTCGCGAGCAAGCCTATCCAGGGGCGTGGGGTGCTGATCGATCTGAAAAAGCATTTCGGGCTTGAGCGGCATGCCGTCAGCCTTGCGGACATGGAGCGCATCGTTCGCGAGGACGGCATCGTCATCGAGCCGGGCGACATCCTGCTGTTGCGCACCGGATTCACCGAAGTATTGCTTGACATGAACCGGCAGCCTGACATCGTTGTGCTCAACCGGACGGGTGCGGTGCTCGACGGCCGGGACGACGGATTGCTGCAATGGATTACCGATAGCGGTGTCGCTGCGCTTTGCGCGGACAACTACGCTGTCGAAGGCTTGCCTGCTCGCGAAGTGCTCGGACGGCGGCCCGCCTTGCCGCTGCATCAGCATTGTCTGTTCAAACTCGGGGTGCCGCTCGCGGAACTGTGGTGGCTCGCGGATCTTGCCGACTGGATGAATGCGAACCAACGCACACGCTGCTTTCTCACCGCACCGCCGTTGTATCTGCCAGGCGCGGTCGGCTCCCCTGTTACGCCAGTGGCGACAGTCTAGACGCACAACCCGATGCAGGGCCGGCGCGGCCGGCAAGGAGATGCGGATGCTCAAAGATGAACAGATTATTCGACTGGCGCAATTCAGTGCGGCGACGCTGCATGAAGCGCAGGGTCAACGCGGCGCGCTCGCGAGTTGCATCAAGCCGATTCACCCGTTGCCACGTCTTGTCGGCCGCGCATTCACGGTGGACTGCCCGGCGGGCGACAACCTGACGCTGCACTACGCGCTCACGCGGGTCGCGCGTGGCGAAGTGCTGGTCGTCGACGCAAAGGGCGATGTCGAAGCGGGCCCCTGGGGCGACCTGATGACGCTTGCCGCCCAGCAGGCGGGTGTCGCGGGCCTTGTCATCGATGGCGCGGTGCGCGACGTCGACGCTATCGCGCAGCTGGGATTCCCTGTATTTGCGCGGGGCGTGTCCATCAAAGGCACGAGCAAGTCTCGCGCGGGGCGCTTGAACGTGCCGGTCAACTGTGCGGGGGTCGTTGTCGAACCCGGCGACGTCGTGGTGGGTGACAGGGACGGCGTAGTAGTGGTGCCGGCGGCGCGTGTCGCCGAGGTGCTGGAAGCCGCTCAGCGGCGCGAACAAAAAGAAGAAATACTGCGCGGGAAAATCCGGGCCGGCATAACCACCGTCGAACTGCTCGACCTCGGGCGGTACTGGGTGGACGAGGCCTGACCTGAAGCCGACGCGGGTCGCATTCCGTTCCATTACCACTATCAAAAATCAATGGCCGGGGTACATCGGCCTCAGGAGACAGAAACACCATGGAATCAATCGTTGCGTCAGTGCATGAGGACGGCGTAGAGAACGCAGTCCGCAGAGGCTTTTATCCGATGTCGTGGGCCATCCTCGCGGTGAGCTGGCTGACATACTTCGTCGACATGTTCATGCGTTACAACATTCCGTCCGTCATGCCCGCGCTGCGCGCCGAATATCACTGGAGCGCCACGACGGTCGGCTGGGTCGATTCCGCCTACATCTGGGGATACGCGGTAACGCAGGTGCCATGGGGTTACGTCAGCGAACGCTGGCTGGGGGCGCGCTGGACCGTGACGATGGGCATTGCGCTCATAGCGCTGGCCAGCAGCGCATTCGCGTTCCATATCGAGAACCTGACGCTGGCGATCATCGCCCGCGCGGTGATCGGCGTGGGCGCCGCGGCGGTATGGGTGCCGCTCAACCCGTCGCTTGCGCGCTGGTTCGCGCCGAGGCTGCGCGCGACCCAGACGGGCATCATGGCCACCGGCGGCGCGTTGGGCCTGGGGGCAGGGGGCGCGCTGATGCCCATGCTGATTGCGGGCGGCGCGACATGGTTTGGGTTGTCGCAGATGCAGAGCGGCTTTCTGCATTCGGCCATTCCCGCGCTGATCGTCATGGTGCTCGTGCCGCTCGTGATTCGCAGCCGCCCCGAGGACATCGGGTTGCGTTCGCTCGACGGTTCCGGGCCGGCGCCGCGCGCATCGCGCGGCATGCCGAACGCGGACGGCTTGAGCTTCGGCCGGATCATGAGGCGTTCCTTCTATCCGTATGCGCTCGCGTCGGTCTACGCCGGCTACCAGGCATGCAAGTACTTTGTCTGGACATGGTACGTGGCGTGGCTGGTCCACGAGTACGGCACCAATCTGCGCGACGCCGGCATATTGTGGGCGCTGTCGGCAACCTTGCCGGCCATCGTCTGTCAGCCGTTGAGCGGCTTCGTGTCCGACCGGCTCGGTCATATACGCGCCGTGCGCTTCTCGCTGTCCGTGGTACTGCTGCTGACCCTCTGCATTACCCTGGTTGCGTTTCTCGGCAAGAACGTCGTGCCGTTGCCGTTCGCGCTCAGCTTGGCCGTCGTTTTTACGGTATTCGTGGATATGTGGGTGCTGGTCTGGCCTTTTACGACCATCATGTTCCCGACCTCCGCAGGCGGACCGATCGGCGGCGCAATGAATACCTACGCCCAGCTTCTGGGCGCGCTTGCCCCCATCGTGTCGGGCTTGCTGATTGACGTCACGCATTCCTATGTACCCGTGTTTGCGTGTGGCGCGTTATGTGCCGCGATGGGGCTGCTGTCGACTGTGTGGCTGCGTGATCACCGGGTCGTTTGAACCGGCAAACCCCGGCAACAGGCCGGTCATTTGAAACGGATTCAAGAAAAAGGAGAGTTGGATGTGAATGAGATCAAGCGTGATCCAATCGTGATCGTATCGGCGGCTCGCACGCCGATGGCGGCGTTCCAAGGCGACTTCGCGATATTGACGGCGCCGCAGCTTGGCTCGGTTGAATACCGGCCGCATTGCGGTGTTCCAATTCGTTTACCCTGCAGTAGCCATCGTCATCGACTGGCTGTTCTTCAAACAGCGCCTAGGTGATGCGCAGCTATTCGGCATTGCCTTGATGTCGATTGCCATCTGGTTTGCCGAGCGTGCCTCGAGGGGATAACCTGCCAGTCGCCGCGCCCGAAAGCAGCCATTGCGAACTAAGCGAAAACTTGTAAAAACGGAAGCAAGCGCCACATAAGACATTCGTTGACGAGTTCCGCAACTGGAGGCACACTCGCTACTTATGCAAGCCTTCACGTCCTTCACGATTGCGATTCATCATCATGCGCATGCCCACTTGGGACTGCCCCTGGGGACGTGCATACGCTAGAAATTCGCAGCACATGCGCTACGAAGCCCCGCCTGCAACGACGGGGCTTTTTTTTGGGGGGTGCCCCATCAGTCGTCGGCTCACCGAGAGAGTTAAATCAGATGACCCTTGTATCGAAGACCTTTGCGACACCCCTCGACTTGTACACAGCAATCTCACGCGTATGGTCCGGCGACATGTCAAGTCCGACCAACGCCTGGTCACCATCGAAGCCAGCACAGAATCATTGCAGCATCACCTCGCTCGTTGTGCACGATTATTTCGGTGGTCAGATTCTCACTACGCGGACGTCGGATGGCACGCACTTCTACAATCTGATCGACGGGAAAAAGTGGGATCTGACCGTGAGCCAGTTCGCCGAACCGGTGCCGTATGACGACACGCCTTCCACTCGCGACCCGGCGTTGGCGGATACCTCGCAGGAAAATACGCGCTTCTAACGTCGGGGCTGAAGGAAATATATAGGCAACGCCAAATGCGCTCGGGATGTAACGCTACCTAGCATTGCATCTGGCCGACTTGCGATGATCGCCGTCGGCCGCGTTTGCGGCTTCGGGAAGAGCGATTGTTGACGATCTTGGCCACGAAGTCGAACGTCAGCTCATGGCCGGCCGCACGCGACCCTGAACAGTGCCTGTAAGCAGCCGCTCAAGAGCCGCGCATGGCGGTCTTGGTCGGCTGACAAATCGGGGCCCCGTTATATCGGACCACAGCCTGCGCGAACGCTGACCGGACAATTATTCGCGCCTAAACATCGCTTTTGTCACGTGGCCCGCAATACTCGGATTCTCTTTGATTCGCCGCGTACTGTAGCCGTACCAGTCCTTGCCATAGGGGACATAAATACGGACGTTGAATCCCATGCCAAGCAACTTGTCACGCAATGGCTCGCACACACCAAGCAGCATCTGGAATTCAAATTTCGTACGGTTCACGCCCTCGCGATGCACAAGTGAAATTATTGCGTCAATGAGGGCTGCGTCGTACGTCGCGATGCCGACGAATGCACCTGTTTTGAAACAGCGTGATATATGGCTTATAAAATGCGCATTGATAACCGAATCGCTCAAGGTTGCTCAGAAGTCGAGTGAAAAGTGGAAAAAGACGCTAGCGACCGATTAGGCCAAAGGCAGCGGAGCTCGACGCACTATGCCACGTCGTATTCACCAACTACCCCGGTACCTTTGGAAGGTTCGCGCCTTTTAGAATGGGGCACATCCGCGAACGTATAATAAGCCGCGTCCAAGCCGTTATCGTCAGCACAAACACTAAAGCTTATACGCCGCACCATTTGTAACTGGTAGTGCTCACTTCAGCTTCGAAACATTGGCGTTTTTCGCTCCGACTCGCGACCGTTCGTCGTGAACCGAGGACAATTTGATGGCAACTTACAAAGAGCTTTTGCAGCAAGAACAAGACTTAGAAGCAAAAATCATCGTCGCAAAAAAACGAGAATTCGCTGCTGCGGTGATTGAGATTAAGCAACTTATTGTCGACTACGGCGTAACTGCCGTGGACTTGGGCCTTGGTTCAAAAACGAAAGGGGCGAAAGCTACGCGTCTCGCAGTCACCGCAAAATATCGCGATCCTCTATCGGGAAGCACATGGTCTGGACGTGGAAGGCCACCAGCGTGGACCGTTGGAAAAAAACTTACGGATTTTTTAATTTGAGGTTCTGAAAATCACTGCTGCGCAAAATTTGGAGCGACTGCTCTGAGGATCACCGATGAAGAATCACTTCGTATTGACGTGTACGAATCGTGGTTTAGTGCACGTTCAGTTACTGTTACGCCTCTCACGGACCGCCGACATTGCAGTGACTTATCGGCCTTCGACGGGACATCAACGAGCTGCAGAAACTGCGCCGCGGCAGGCGCCTGCTTAGTTCCACCGAGGGGCGGGAGCGTCGATATGGTTTTCTCCCGGCAGCTCGGCGCCATGAGCGCGGATCAGGGCGATCAAGTCGCCCGTCGTGATCTCGTAGCAGGTGTGCGCCGGCGACCAGTACGAACTATACGGGCAGCGTCACTCAACCCCCGTTGGAACAAATGTTCCAAGAGCATGCCTGGAATGCCTGAAAGGGCGGGCACGCCAGGATCAGTGTGGATCAGCGCAAGCGCCGGTCGTTCACCGTCGCCCGCAGGATATCGACAAACGCCGCGGCCGCCGGCGACAACGAGCGGTCGGCCTTGGTCACCACCGCGATCCGGCGAATAAAGCCCGGGTCGTCGACCGGGCGCGAGCCGAGGTCGGGCATGGTCTCCAACTGCACGGCCATCGGCGGCAGTACGGTTATCCCCAGACCTGCTCGCACCATGCCGATCGCGGTGGACATGTAGACGACCTCGCAACTGGCGTTCGGACGCCTGTCATGGCTCGCGAATGCGACATCGACGGCGGTGCGTGCATTGCTCTGCGGCGCCATCAGGATGATCGGGTATTTCGCGAGTTCCTCGACGGTAGTCTTCTTGGCCCGGGCAATTGGGTGGGCCTGCGGATAGAACACGTGCATGGTTTCGTCGAAGAGCCATACCGAGGCCAGATCCGGCGCGTCGACGTCGACATCGGTGATGCCGAACTCGATGGTCTCCTGGCGCACGTCCTGGACGATGCGCTTGCCCAGGCCATCAGCCAGAACGAACGATACATTCGGAAATTGCTCGCGAAACGCGGCGATCGCGAGCGGCAGGACGCTGGCTGCGACCGATGGCAGACAACCGAGACGGATCGAGCCCACGCGCTTGGACGATAGATCTTTTGAGCGGCTGACGACACTGTCGAGCTCGCGCAAGAGAGTCTGCAGGATGGGTACGATGTCCTTGCCGGCCTCGGTAAGCTTGACTTGACGCGTGGTCCGGTCGAGCAACTTCAGGTCGAGCGCTTCTTCCAGTTGCCTCACCTGGACGGTGAGGGCTGGCTGGGTGACGTGCAGCAGCTCGGCCGCTTTCGTAAAGCTCTCGAAACGCGACACCGCCACCAGCGCACGGAGCTGTCGAAGGGTGATATTCATAAACAAATTGTATCAATCTATAAAAAAATGACAATTGTCTTATAAGTTGATCGATTTTAGTATCCCGCTAATAAGAAAAAACAATTGGAGACGTGTATGAAGTTCTTTAGCGCGGCCGGCTTTCGCTCGGACCAGGAATACACCTTGTACAACAAGGTTGCCATTCGTCTGTTACCGTTTCTCTTGCTGCTGTATATCGTCGCGTTCCTCGACCGGATCAACGTCTCGTTCGCGAAACTGAGCATGGCCGCCGATGCAGGCATCGGCGATGCTGCCTACGGGTTGGGCGCCGGCATCTTCTTCATCGCGTACTGTCTGTTCGAAATTCCCAGCAACCTGATCCTGCGTCGCGTCGGTGCGCGCTTCTGGATTGCACGCATCATGTTCATCTGGGGGTTGGTGTGCGCGGCCATGGCCTGGGTGCACTCGCCGCTCACGTTCTATGTCACCCGTTTCATTCTCGGCATCGCTGAGGCCGGCTTTTATCCGGGCGTGGTGTTCTACCTGACGTACTGGTTTCCGCGCAGGCTGCGCGGCCAGGCCACGGCGATATTCGTCATTGGCATTCCACTGGCCGGCGTCATCGGTGCCCCCATGTGCGGCTGGGTAATGGCGCACATGGGCGGGGTGGCCGCGCTGCAAAACTGGCAATGGCTGTTTGTGCTGACCGGCCTGCCCGCGACCGTGCTGGGCGTCATTACCTACTTCTTTCTCGACGACAACCCGGACAAAGCGCGCTGGCTCACGGCCGACGACAAGGCGCTGATGGCCGCCGAGCGCGCGGCGGAATTGCGCGAGCGCCCCGAGGTGGCCCATACGCACAGCACGCGCGCGGCCTTTGCCAACGGCACCCTATGGCTGCTGGCGTTCGTTAATTTTTCGATCGTGGTCTCGCTGTATGCGCTGTCGTTCTGGCTGCCGCAAATCGTCAAAAGCCTGGGCGTGTCGAATGCATTCGAGAACGGCCTGATCGTCGCCATTCCGTCCGCGCTGGCTGCGGTGTGCATGATCTGCGTGGCTCGCCATTCGGACCGCCACGGCGAACATCGCTGGCACATGGCTGGGGCCATTATCGCGGCGGGCATCGGGCTGTACGTGGCAACCTTCTTCTCGCACAATGCCTGGATCTCGATGGCCGGTTTGTCGCTGGCAATGATGGGTATCCTGACATCGTTTACGATCGTGTCGAGCCTGCCTGGCCTGCTGGTGTCGGGCGCGGCCGCGGCGGCCGGGATTGCCCTCATCACGACGGTCGGCAACCTCGGCGGCTATGTCGGTCCGTTCCTGCTCGGTTGGATCAAGCAGACTACGGGGCACCTTGAATACGCGCTGTTCCTATGCGGCATGCTGCTGTTCGCCGGCGCGCTGATCACCCTGTGGCTGCCCGGGTTGCGCCGCGCGCGCCATGAGGCGAACGCGGTCCGCAGCAAGGTGGTCGCATGAGGGTGAGACAGGCAATGCATTCGCAGCAGGTGCGGCCACCCGTGGTTCTGACAGGTGAGGTGAACAGATGATGACGGACCGGCCGAGCGACTGGACTTACGCGGCGCCAGCGTTCAATGTCCCGGAGGGCGCGTGCGACTCGCACGCGCACGTGATCGCGCCCGACGGCAGCGGACTCATCGCGCAACGGCGCTACACACCGGCTCCGGCGCCCGAGGAAGAATACTTCCGCATGCTCGACAGTCTGCGGGTGCGCTACGGCGTGTTGATACAGCCCAGCGTGTACGGCACCGACAACAGTCACCTGCTGGCGACGCTGCGGCGCAATCCGCAACGCTTGAGGGGTGTCGCGGTGCTGGGCGCTGCCGCTGGCGGGTCGGCGCAAAGTCCGGCGGATCGTCATGCCACAGACGAGACATTGGCCGACATGCACGCCGCCGGCGTGCGGGGCGTTCGCATCAACGCGCTGTTCGGTGGCGGCGCGTCGCTGTCCGATATCGACGTGCTTGCGCGACGGATCGCGCCGCTCGGCTGGCACCTGCAACTCTATGTGGACGGTCCAACGCTGCTCGCGCTGCACACGACGCTTGAAAGGCTGCCCTGCGACGTGGTGTTCGACCACATGGGTCATGTGGATCCGGCCGAAGGAACCGACGGGAAGGCGTTCCAGGTGCTGCGGGCGCTGGTGCGCGATCACGGTCGCTGGGTCAAGTTGTCGGCGGCTAACAGAATGACCCGGATGACAGCGGCCGCCGACTTTGCCGACACGATGCCACTGGCCAGCGCGCTCGCCGAAGCGGCGCCTGATCGTGTGCTCTGGGGCAGCGACTGGCCCCATGTCGGCCTTACTCAATGGCCGAACACTGGCCAATTGCTTAACCTCGTGCCTCAATGGCTGCCCGATCCGATAGCACGCCGTCGGCTGCTCGTCGACAACCCTGCGCGGCTTTATGGCTTTGGGACGGCCACCGACGATGGCGTCAACGGCGATGCCAATGCCGGGCCGCGGATCGCCTAACTCTTCTTCTGATAACCAGAGACTATCCAACGTGAAACAGACAATCTTGCGAGAAATCGCTCATTCCCGATCGGGCGAAAAGGGCAACCATTCGAACGTGTCGGTGATCGCCTATGAACTGGCCGACTACCCCATCCTGCTAGAGCAGGTCACCGTTGCGGCGGTGAGGAAGCTCTACGGGCCGATCACCAGGGGCAGCATTACGCGCTACGAGGTGCCGTCGATCGGCGCACTGAATTTCGTGCTTGAGGACGTACTCGAAGGCGGCCGTTCGCGAACGCTGGCCTTCGAAGAATCGGGCAAGGCGCTTTCGTCGTTGATGATGACGCTGCCCATGACCGTTCCCGATAGCTATATTGAGCGATCGACCAACACGCTGAAGAAGGACACGCAATGAAACGCATACGACTGGGATCGGCCACCGGCTGGTCGCGCGATCGCTTCGAGCCGGCCAGCGCGCTGGTACGCGACGGCAACATCAATTACCTGTGCTTCGATTCAATGTCCGAGGTGACGATGAGCGCCGCTCAAGTGGCGCGCATGGAGAACGGCGATACCGTCCCCTACGACCCCTACCTCGACGATCGCATGCGGCCCATCATCAAGGCCTGTAAAGAGAAGGGCATCAAGATCATCACCAACCAGGGCTGGCTCGACCCGCAGGCGGCAGCCGAGCGCGTGCTCGCTATCGCGCGCGAAGAGGGCATCGCCGACCTCAAGGTCGCGGCAGTCAGCGGTGGTCTGCTGCTCGATCGGCTCGAGGAACTGGACCTCACCTTCATTGAAAATGGCGCACGCGTCTCGTCGAGTCCCGACAAAATCGTCTCGGCGGAAACCTATCTCGGGGCCGAAGGGATTGTGCAGGCGTTGCGCGATGGTGCCGATATCGTCATCACGACCCGCGTTGCCGATGCGTGTGTATACCTGGGCCCGCTCGCCTATGAATTCGGCTGGGACTTCAATGACCATCACCTGATGGCCAAGGGAATGATCATCGGTCACTTGCTCGAATGCGGCTGCCAGGTGAGCGGCGGTTATTTTGCGGATCCGGGCTACAAGGACGTGCTCGACCTGCATAACGTCGGCAATCCGATCGTCGAGGTCACTGACGCTCACGTCATCATCAGCAAGTTGCCGAACACGGGCGGAGTTGTCTGCGAAGCAACCTGCAAGGAACAACTGCTGTATGAAGTGCAGGATCCGTCGCGCTACCTGTGCCCCGATGTCATTGCCGACCTGACTCGCGTCACATTCAGGCAAATTGGCAAGGACCAGGTTGAGGTGTTCATCGACCAGGCAGGCTTACCCAAAACGCCGACGCTCAAGGCCCTGATCGGTCTCGAGGAAGGCTACATGACCGAGGAAATGGTGCTGTTCGCCGGGCCCGGCGCACTCGAACGCGCCGAACTGACCCGGGAGATATTGACCGAGCGCTTCAAGCGCGTGGACCTCGTGGCCGAAGAGATCCGCATGGACTATATCGGTTTGAACGCCGTGCATCGGGAATCGTCGGGCGAAGCGCCGTCGGCGCCGTATGAGGTCGTGCTGCGCATCGCGCTGAAGACCCGAACGCGCAAGGAAGCCGACAAGCTGCGCCGCGAAGTCGACCCGCTGGCTGTGAACGGCGCATCGGGAACCGGCAAATGGGCGACCAGCTCGCCGGGCTCACGCGTACGGCCTGTGGTTGGCCTCAGTTCGGCGCTGGTGCCGCGTGAACTCGTGCCGTTCAGCGTGTCGATCCATAGCTTGTAGAAGCGAGCAAGGCGACCGGTCGTAACGGGTCCTCTGTGGCTGTCTGGTGCTAGCCTAACGATCAGGGTTCAGTCGTAACCAATCAAGGATACGATCGAGCGTCACGAGAGAACTGCTGCCGAGCAGCATGCAGTGCGGAGCATCGTGCAGCATCAGATACTCAGCACCGTACAATTCGGCAATCGAGGCGTCCTGGCTTTCCGGATGCCGCAGCACGTCGTCCCGACCCGCAGCTACGACCAGTGTCTTCGAGGGCAGCGCTGGGGGGGGCGACCGATACACGCAATTCGTACCGATCATTCAAAGCCGTTCGGCTTTCGGAACATAGACGACTGTGGAATTTTTCCACCCAAGCGGGTGATTCCCCCACCGAGAAATCGTTCTATTGATTCATCGAGCGACGGAACTCCAACCAATGAGTGAACAGGTCGCGAAGGCACACGCGTTGCCCCCGGCAAGTTCGCCGGCGGTGACGGCGCCAGCAGCACCACTGCTGCCGGATCGGCAAGCGCTGCAGCACGCGCAATCGCCAGCGCACCAAGGCTATGTCCGACCATAGTCAAACCACCTCCTATTGCGACCGCTGCCTCACGGACATTCGTTGCGTAATTGGCAACATCTGTCGACAGAGGCAGTGCTTCGCGCGCCAGAAAGCCATGGCCAGGAAAATCGATTGCAGCGCACCCAATACCGCGCTGGCTGAGTAATTCCATCCACGCCCCGAAACACCACGCGCCGTGAAAGCCACCGTGCACAAAAAGAACGCGGGTCGGCGCGGGCTCCGCCACATAAAGTGCGCCCCCACCAGGTAGTCGCTGGACCGGTAAAGCTGCAACGAAATCCGGATGGAAGCCTTCGGCGGCGCGTGTCGACAATGCGGGTATCGATCGCATTAGCGTCTGCCGATTCACCGATATCTCAGCTTGTTACCGTTGCCCGCGCGGCTTTCAGCATGGATGTTGATCCGGGACGCAATAGAATCGCAACAGCGAGCACGCTCGCCAGTGCGACTGCACCCGCGAGGATGAATGCGCTGACAAATGTATGGCTTTCCTGAACAAGAAACCCGGTGACCGCAGGCCCGACGATACCGGCGCAGTTCGCGACGGCGTGAACACACCCGCCGACACTGCCGAGTTTTGCATTCGGGATCGTGTCCTGGATGATGGCCCAATAGGTGCTTCCACTGAGATAGAGTGCAAAAATAGCGCATGCCATTAGCGCAAGCGCGCTGCCGGTGGTCGTGACCATTCCAGCAAGAGCAACACAAATCCCGGCAGTCCCCAGGCAGGTTATAAGCACCAATTTGCGCGCACGCAGCGCATTGCCCGTGCGACGGAAAATCAGGTCGGATATCCAGCCGCTAAGCCCGTAGCCAATGAAGCCCAGCACCCAAGGCAGAACTGTCGCCATGCTCATGCTTTTGAGACTCAGGTGTCGATCCATCATCAGGAAACTCGGAAACCAGGTCAGAAAAAAGAACAGGATATAGCTGTAACCAAAGTACGAAACCATCGCCGCGAGGATGGCCGGCTGACGGACATAAAAGCCGAGGCCTTTTGCCGACGCCGAATCTTCGGCCACCGCTCGGTCGGTTTCGATTAGCCGTCGTTCCGCTTCTGAAGTTTTGCGATGTTGATAGGGCTTATCAGTCGTCAGAAAATGCCAGAAAACCAGCCAGATCAGGCCGAGACACGCGACACCGCCAAACGCGACGCGCCACCCATACTCTGCGGTCATGAACCCGACGATAGGGCCTGCTACGGCCCCTCCCAATGGCAGTCCGCAGTTGGCCAAACCAAATGCGGTTGCCGATTCCCGATGCGGGAACCAGTTATTGACCATCTTGTTGATGGTCGTTGCCAGCGGGCCCTCGGCCATGCCGAAGAATGTCCGAACAGCAAGTAAGGAACCGAATCCAGTGGCAAGTCCGGTCGCACCGCACAGTACTGACCAGATGAGTATCGCCCCTGAAAAAACATTCTTGCCGCCCCATTTGTCGGCTGCCCACCCGCCGATGAAGTTAAATGCGGCGTAGCCTATAAAGAATGTCGAGAAAACGAGCCCTAGACTCGCGGGCGACAGATTCAGATCTTTGGCTACCGCGGGCGCGGCAACTGACAATGCCGAACGGTCGAGATAATTGATGAAGCCTGCGATGAACAGCAGCAGGACGATGCGCCACCGGATATTTGTCACTAGTCGTCTCCTTGAGTCTTATTATTTATATTGAAAATGCAAGCCGGCGATGTAGCCGTGATACAGGGCGCATCGGACGATGACGCGCCCGTCTCGCGGCTCTCAAATGCCGACGTTATCCAGGCAAGGTTTAGAATTTTCCCACAGCAGTTGCTTCGAGCATGGCCAATTGCTCCGCGCCGATGTTGATTCCTTCGGCCAATTGACGGTCATACTGGTTCAGTTCAATTTCACCGGGCACGAGCACGGGCGCATCGGGATCGGCCGGCGCCGAGCCGTGAAGAATCGCCGCATAATCGGTCATGCGGGAGGCCAGCCATTCACTGTTGCCCAGCTTGGCCGTATCGATCAAGATATAGAAATGACCGAGGTTCTGTGGCTGCTCCGGGTCATCGACCCACGATTTCACATGTGTGAGATACGCCGCACCGGATAACAGACCCGCCAGCAGGTCGACGATCAACGCCAGTCCATATCCCTTGTGACCGCCAATCGGCAACAGGAAACCATCGAGCGCAGCCTTGGGGTCGGTCGTTGGTTTTCCATGCGCGTCTGTCGCCCATGTCGACGGGATCGATTCCCCGCGCTTGAGCGCGTTTCTGATCTTGGCTCGCGCCGCTACGCTGATAGCCATATCCAGAATGAACGGACGACCGTCCGGGTTAGGGACGCCGAAGCCGACGGGGCTATTGCCGAGTCGCGCATCTGTGCCGCCCCAAGGCGCGATCGTGGTAGTCGCGTTGCTGCCGATGATGCTGGCGAACCCCTGCTGCGCGGCGATATATGAATAAGGGGACACCGGGCCGAAGTGATTGCTGCCACGTACAAACACACAGGCGATACCGTTGCTTCGTGCCGCTTTCATGGCCACTTCCAGCGCACGGAAACCGACTAACGGTCCAACGCCATTGTCACCGTCGAGTCTGTAAAGCGCAGGCGCAACTTGCTCAACATTGAAAGACGGCGTGGGGTTGATACCGCCGATCCTTAGCCGTTCGCCATAGGATTCGATGCGGCTGGTGCCATGCGTGCGCAGTCCAAATAGATCCGCGAGCACGAGTATCGTTGCGGCGTCAGTCGCATCGCTGCGGTTTAAGCCGAGGGCACATAGTGCGTCGACGGTGAGAGCCGTCAGTTGTTCCCGGCTAACCACGCCGGCCGTTGCTTGCTTGCTAGTCATGAGTTGTTCCCTTCACTACCGATTGAGATTTCTACAGTGGCCGACCGAATTTATTCGGCTTGTGCCCGGACGATAGGATTGGTCAGCGTACCAATCCCCGAGATTTCAATGTCCAGGACGTCGCCCGCTTTGAGGTTCTCCGATATCCCTTCGGTGCCCATCCAGATCACGTCTCCTGGATACAGTGTCATATATTTCGACATGCGACTGATGTAGGTCGCGACGCCGAAGATCATGCTATTGGTCGGAAAAGATAAGGTCTCGCGGCCGTTCAGACGAACGGTGGTGATCGCGGCGTCGAGGTCAAGAGCGGTTTCTATCCACGGCCCCATGGGCATGAAGGTGTCGCAGCATTTCGCGCGCCACAACGTACGGTCTGAAGCCTGCCAGGCACGCTCACTGACATCGTTGCCTATCGTGTAACCGAATACACATGAGAGGGCATCCGCTTCTGAAAGGCCTTTAGCTTTGCGACCGATTACCACGACCAGTTCCGCCTCGTACTGGATTCTTTCGCTGGCATCTGCCGGAATCACGATTTGCTCGTTGTGCGCGATCAAGGCATTCGGGCCGCGATAGCCGATATCGGCGGCTTTCGGCAGCTTAGGCGTTTCCCCGTTGCGATTTGCCAGTGCCGTAACGTGCTCTGCGTAGTTGAGACCGGCAGCGTAGATCGTGCGTGGTGTTACCGGACACAACAACCGGACGGACGACAAAGAATGACGTCTCCCTGTCTTCGCATAGCCGTCAAAGGGGTCCCCGCTGACTTCTTCAATCTCTTCATCGCTGATTATTCCGTAACTAACTTTGCCCTCTACCTCGAATCTTCCCCATCGCATTGGAGTCCCCCTCGTTAATCGCGGTCCGCACCACGGACGTGTAGTGCAACCTGCTGTCAGGAAATGATCGGGCTTATCGATTGTCGTGACAAACGCATTTTTTAGTTCAATTCATGTGTAGCACGCACGAATTGGGCGGCCTGAAACCTCAGTGGCAGTTAGTTTGGTAAGGGTTGCGTGAGCCGGCTGCATGAGCGGGTTGCACGAGCGCACTGCTGTTCTATGGGGGAGGCGCGTCACATCCGAGGCGAGGGCGCTGCGAGAGGACTGGGCGTGGCCCGATGGACGTCAGCCTAACGTGAGGCGGCGGCAGGGCTAACCAGAAGATCGAAGAAATGCTGAGCGGCAACCGAAAGCGGTCGGTCTCTACGCCGTATGACACCCAGCGTGCGAGCGACGGTAGGTTCGGTCAGCGGTATGCTGACCAGCGAGCGGTGCTTATCGCGCGGCAGCGCCAGCTCGGGCACCACCCCAATGCCAAGACCGGCTTCGATAAGGCTGACAAGCGCGGGGACGTGCTGAACTTCACAGAACCATTGTGGCGGGCGGACCGTGTTGGCGAGCGCGTTGTCGATCAAGGTGCGGTTTCCGCTGCCTTGAGCAAGGACCATGTAGTCATCGTATTGAGCGATCTCCGACCAGGTCACCGATTTTTGATTGGCCAGCGGGTGATTCCGTAGACACGCAAGAACGAATGGGTCTTGACGGATTGGACTGAACTCGATGTCAGGCTCCTGAGTGCCGACGTAGGTCAGTCCAAAATCAGCTTCTCCCCGTGCGACAGCGAGAAAGACGACTGACGAATTCTCATCGATCAGACGTACACGAATGCCTGGATAGCTCCGATGGTACTTATCGATTGCTGTCGGCAGGAAGAAGCTGACAGCCGAGGGCACACAGGCAATCGTGACCAGACCGGTCAGGCGCCGTGCCAGGTCCTCCATGCCAAAGAGCGAACTCTCGAGCTCGGTTAGGACGTTGCGAGCCTTCTCGACAAATGACCTGCCGGCGACGGTCAGTTCCATCTTTCGTGTTGTCCGCTCGAACAAGCGAACGCCAAAAGCGGTCTCGAGCTTCTCGACGCGGCGCGATAGCGCCGACGGCGAAATGTTCAGAGAGTCGGCCGCAGCGCGAAAACTACCAAGGTCCGCCGATGCAACGAAAGCCCGCAGGTCCGAAAGATCGAAATTCATTTCTCTGGCTACAAATAGTCTTGCACGACAGGCGCCGCAGTACTCTGTCGATGAGCAATGGCGAAATTCATAAATGCTTCGTTGGCTTTCGAGAGATAGTGCTCGTCGAGCCAGCACAGATCGAAGCGAAAGCGCTCCTGCGGCTCGAACGATAAGGCGGTAAGCCGTTCGTCGGCCGTGACGATGGAGCGCAGCAACGTAGCGGCGCCGAGACCGTCGACAACCGCTTGATGCACCATCGGCACGTAATTGCTCTGCATGACCATGCGGAATTTGACGCCGGCTTTCTGGCAACGTTGTTCAAGCACATTGCGTTGCAAAAAACTGCCTTCGAACAGGATCATCGGCAGATCGTCGAGATCCCGATCTGCTACCTGGGTCTTCTTTGCCAACGGGTGATCGGCGCGTACACAAAGCACGACTTCTTCCTCATCGAGCGTCGCGTGCGCCCAGCCTTTCTGCACGCGCCGCTCCTCGAGAATCGCCAGATCCACTTTGCCATCTTCGAGCAAGCTCTTGATTTCGCCAGCGCTCCCTTCAAGTGCGGTGACCGTAATGCCCGGATGTGCCGCATGGAACGCCTTCATCAGCGACGGAAAGTAGCCGATGCCGTACATCGGCGGCATGCCCACGCGCACCGTGCCGGTCCGAAGTCCGATCGCATCCGCAAGCTCCCGACGTGCCGAATCGAATTCATGAAACAGGCGTGCTGCCCGGCGCATCAGCAATTTGCCCTCCGGGGTAAGCGACACCGGACGGTTGCGAGTGCGCGTGAACAAGGTGACGCCGAGTTCCTCTTCCAGTTTGCGGATGGCGACGCTGAGGGCCGGCTGGGCGACATGCAGTTCGGCGGCCGCTCGCGTGATATTGCCGAGCCGGGCTACGGCTTCGCAATAACGCAGAACACGAATGTCCATATTCAAAAGCGATGCTGACAATGCATGAAAAGTATTTCCCTTGGCGCGTGCCGCTGACTAAAATGGTTTGCTGCTTCATTCGACAACAAGGCGCTAGCGTAACCTGATGGTAACGTAATCGTAACGTGATTCGCGCCTTGGCAGTATGCAACAACGGAACGCAACCACGGAAAAATCAATGAAAATCGCGTTTGTCGGGCTAGGGCAGATGGGCAAGCCCATGGCGATGAATATGCTCAAGAGCGGCGCGCCTCTGAGCGTCTTCGCCGCGGATAAATCGAGCTACACCGAATTCCAGCGTGTGGGCGCAAGCACGGCGAGCACGCTGGAAGAACTGGCCGGCGCCGACATCGTGTTCCTCTCGTTGCCTCACGCGCAGGCGGTATCGGATGTCGTGTTGGGCGAGGGCGGTCTGGTGAATTTCATGCAACCCGGGCAGATCGTGGTGGACACCAGCACCGCAGCCTATGGCGCCACGATCGAGATCGCGAGCGTGGTGGAGCAGCGCGGCATCCACTTTATCGATGCCCCGGTCTCGGGGATGGAAGCGCGCGCCGTCGATGGATCCCTGACCGCCATGTGCGGCGGTACACCCGAGATCTTTGCAACGATCCAGCCCTACCTGGCTTGTTTCGCGAACAATATCCAGTATATGGGGGCAGTGGGCCGCGGGCAGTTGGCCAAGCTGGTCAACCAATTGCTGTTCGATATCAACTGCGCCGCCTTGGCTGAGATCTTGCCCATGGCAAGCAAGCTGGGTCTGGATCCAGAAAAAATCGGCAAAATCGTCAATAACGGCACAGGCCGTAGCTACGCATCGGAGTTCTTTATTCCGCGCATTCTCGAGAACGATTTCTCGGCCGGTTATCCGATGCGTCATGCGTACAAGGATCTCATCAGCGCAGCCGAACTTGGCGTCAAGGAAGGGATACCGATGCCGGTTTTGGCCGCCGCCACTGCCACTTATCAAATGGCCTTGCTCAAGGGCCTTGGCGATCACGACAAGGGCGCGATGATCCATGTTTTCGAAGAGCTTAACGGCACACGCTTTCGGCATCCCCATGCGGGAACGGACGCCAAGACGGTGGCTGACCGATGAGCCATTTGCGATCCGATAGTCGCGACCGCGACTACGCAGCGGCGCCGGTTGCGTCCACTTTGCTGCAGCTCTGGCAGGACGGGCGCCGACTCGACGAATTGAGCACGGATTTACGACCGCAAACGTTATCCCAAGGCTATGACGTCCAGGACGCATTCGTCGCGATGACAGGCGACGCGGTGGCGGGTTGGAAGCTCGGCGTTGGCAGCCCGGCCGCGATGCGAAAGGCGGGCACCCAGCGGGCGTTGATTGGGCGCTTGCTGTGTTCGCGCTGCATGATGATCGACTCCTGCGCGCCCCCGCCCATCGTTGAAATCGTGACGATTGCGGCCGCTCGCCCGGTGACCGTCGAATTCGAAATCGCGTTCGTGCTGGGGCGCGATGTGAAACCCGGCGATGCCCCGCGCGATCTGATGGAGACGGTAGCGGCAGTGCACGTCGGGATCGAGCTGGTACTTTCGCGTTTTGTCGATCGGCGCACAGTGGGCCAGCCGAGTTTCGCGGCCGACAACGTCGGGTTCGAGGCATACCTATGCGGTGCCCAGATCGATCCACATCGTATCGCCGAGGTCGTGGCGTCCGTGGAAGTGCGGCTCGACGGGGTATGCGCCGCACGCGGACTTTACGGTGACGAAGCGGTCGACCCTCTTACCGCGCTGGGGCATCTGTTCGATCATGCGCGCGAGCGGGGTATCACCTTGCACCGCGGCGATATTGTGACCACAGGCGCGGCGGCCAGCCCTTTCGATGTTTTTTCGGACGCATTCGAGATTTCGGCACACTATCTGGACACGGGATTTTCAGCCCGGGTGAAGAGCATTTAGGGGAGACGCCCAAAGCGAGTAGTGGCATACATACCGCTCGCGCAGCTCCTGCTGATACTCGCGAGGGCTGTTCGATGGCGAAAGCGATGAAAGCTATTTCGCTTAAACCGATATACCGATACATCGATCCTTAAAGGATTCCTAAATGAGAAATGATAAACGCAGTGCAATACCCGCAACTTTGATCCCTGGAGATGGGATCGGTCCGGAAGTGACAGCGGCAACCGTGCGGGTACTTGAGGCATTGGGCTCGCCTTTTGTATGGGAAGTTCATCAAGCGGGTATGGCTGGCATCGAACAAAGCGGCGACCCGTTGCCCGCCGCGACGCTCGCCAGCATCCGCAAGAACAGCCTGGCGCTGAAAGGCCCTTTGACCACGCCCAGTGGCGGCGGCTACCGCTCGGTGAACGTGCGCCTGCGCGAAGAGTTCAAGCTCTATGCCAATGTGCGTCCGGCCAGCACTATCGTGCCGGGTCGCTATGAAGATATCGATATCGTGCTGGTGCGCGAAAACATCGAAGGGCTGTATGTCGCCTACGAACATTTCATCCCGATCGGCGACGACCCGCACGCGGTCGCGATTTCGCAAGGCATGAACACGCGGGAAGGATGCCGTCGCATCGCCCGCTTTGCCTTCGAATACGCCGTCAAGCATGGCCGCAAAAAGATCACTATCGTGCACAAGGCTAATATCCTCAAGGCGCTTACCGGGATTTTCCTGGAGACTGCGCTGCAGGTCGCGGCCGAATACGAAGGCCGCGTTGCGGTGGATGACCGCATCGTCGACGCGTGCGCGATGCAACTTGTGCTCAATCCCTGGCAGTTCGACATGCTGTTGTGCACCAACTTGTTCGGCGACATTCTTTCCGACGAGCTGGCAGGTTTGGTCGGCGGTTTGGGCATGGCGCCGGGCTCCAATATTGGCGCCGACGCGGCAATCTTCGAAGCGGTGCATGGCTCTGCGCCCGACATCGCCGGCAAAGGGATCGCGAATCCGGTGTCGCAGATGCTGGCGGCGGGCTTGATGCTGGCGCACGTGGGCCGTGACGATCTGGCCGAGCGCCTGAGCACGGCAATCCGGCAAACCCTCAACGACGACAACGTGCGAACGCGTGATCTCGGTGGCGATGCAACGACCGATAGTTTCACCACCGCGTTGATCAAGCGGCTGGCGTGAAGCGTTGAACTGCGCAGCGTATCGCGCATCGAACCGATTCAGCGTCGCCAGCATTAAGCGGGCGGCGTTCATCCTTTCAATTTCTGCTGGACCGTCACTATGAAGAAGATTCCCGAAACCAAGGCCGCCGCAAGCGATGCCAATCCGATCAAACCCGATGAGCAAACCTCGGGGATTCGAGCCGGATTGACCCACTATGGTGACGCCGGATTTTCCTTGTTTCTGCGCAAGGCTTTCATCAAGGGCGCCGGCTACACGAATCAAGCGCTGGAGCGCCCGGTGATCGGCATTGCCAACACGGGCAGCGCTTATAACCCGTGTCACGGCAACGCGCCTCAACTGATCGAGGCGCTCAAGCGCGGCATCCTGATGGCGGGCGGCTTACCCATGGACTTTCCGACGATCTCGGTACATGAAAGCTTTTCGCAGCCGACCAGTATGTACTTGCGCAACCTGATGTCCATCGACACCGAGGAAATGATCCGGGCGCAACCGATGGATGCCGTGGTGCTGATAGGCGGCTGCGACAAGACCGTGCCGGCTCAATTGATGGGTGCGGCGTCCGCGGGCATACCTGCGATCCAGCTCATCACCGGCTCGATGCTGACGGGCTCGCATCGCGGCGAACGGGTCGGCGCGTGCACCGACTGCCGGCGCTACTGGGGACGTTTCCGCGCAGACGAGATCGACGAGCAGGAGATCGCCGACGTCAATAATCAGCTCGTCGCCAGCGTAGGCACTTGTTCCGTGATGGGCACCGCAAGCACGATGGCCTGCATCGCGGAGGCAATGGGCATGACGGTTCCGGGCGGCGCCTCGCCGCCGGCAGTGACCGCCGATCGCATGCGGATCGCGGAAGAAACGGGCATTCAGGCAGTGCAGATGGCCCGCGACGGTTTGACGATAGACAAGGTGCTGACGCAAGCGTCGTTTGAAAACGGCTTGCGTGTATTGCTGGCGATCGGTGGATCCACTAACGGGATTGTTCATTTGACCGCGGTGGCCGGGCGCCTGGGCTTCGATATCGATCTCGACGCACTGGACCGCATGGGCCGTGAAACGCCGGTACTGCTGGACCTGAAGCCATCGGGCCAGCACTACATGGAGGATTTCCATCATGCCGGCGGCATGGCCACGCTGCTGCGTGAACTCAAGCCGCTGCTGCGCCTGGAGGCGCTCACGGTGACCGGCCGTACGCTGGGCGAAGAGATCGAGCGCTCAGGCCCTGGCTTTGCGCAGGATGTCGTACGCACTGCCGCCAACCCCATCTACCCGCAGGGTGGCATCGCAGTATTGCGCGGCAATCTTGCACCGGGCGGCGCGATCATCAAGCAATCTGCCGCCGATCCGCGCCTGATGGAGCACGAAGGGCGCGCGGTAGTCTTCGAGAACGCCGCAGATATGGCCAGTCGAATCGACACCGACGACCTCGACGTGACGGCCGACGACATCCTGGTACTGAAGAACATCGGTCCCAAGGGCGCACCTGGCATGCCGGAAGCGGGCTATATCCCGATTCCGAAGAAATTGGCACGTGCAGGTGTGAAGGACATCGTGCGCATCTCGGATGGACGCATGAGCGGCACGGCTTTCGGCACCATCGTTCTGCATGTCACACCGGAGTCGGCAATCGGCGGTCCACTGGCGCACGTGCAGACCGGCGACCGTATTCGCCTGAGCGTGCGTGCTCGGGAGATCGCTTTGCTGGTATCCGACCAAGAACTCGAAAGGCGCGCGACAAGCAACCCGGTCGTCGTGCCCAGTGCTGAGCGCGGCTATCGCAAGCTGTTCCTGGAAACCGTGACGCAGGCTGATAAAGGCGTCGACTTCGATTTCCTACGCAGCGTCGAGATGCGTGGAAAGGTGCCTGAGAAGTAAGACAGCTTATTGCCAGCATCACCCGTCACAAGCACAAATGGGCCGTCGAGCCCATCGCTAATAACAAGGAGACACGCCGAAAATGTCGAGCACCGTTGCTGCTTCGCCACCGACCCAGGTTTGGGTCGATGAACAATTGAAACTGCGTCAGAGCGCGCTGAAGAAGAACGTCTGGCGCATGATGCCCCTGCTGATCGCCGCGCTGATCTTCAGCTACATCGACAAGAACAACGCGGGCTTTGCCGCCTTGACGATGATCAAGGACCTCCATATGACGTCCGGGCAGTTCGGCTGGGGAGCCGGTTTGCTGTTCGTCGGTTACTGCCTGTTCGAGGTGCCGAGCAATCTTGCGTTGTACCGCTTTGGCGCTCGACGCTGGCTCGGTCGCATTATGGTGACCTGGGGCGTTGCCACTGCGGCAACGGGATTGGCCACTGGCCCACATGGTTTCTACGCGCTACGTTTTCTGCTGGGCGTGGCGGAAGCGGGATTTTTCCCTGGCGTGACTTACCTGCTTGCCTGCTGGTTTCCCGCCGAATACCGGGCGCGCGTGCTCGCGCTATTCATGCTCGGCGCACCGTTGTCTTCGGTCATCGGCGGCCCAATGTCGGGGTTCTTGTTCAAGCTCGACGGCGTGATGGGTCTGCAGGGGTGGCAATGGATGTTTATCGCCCAAGGTGTGCCCGCTGCGCTGGTCGGTGTTGCGATTTTCTATTGCTTGCGCGATCGCCCCGAAGACGCACAGTGGCTCACGCAGCCGGAGAAAACCGCGCTGATCGAGACGCTGCAGGCCGAGTCGCAGGAAAGTCATAAGTCGTCGTCTTTCGCGGCGCTCAAGGATGTGCGCATCTATCTGCTCGGCGCGATCCAGTTTGGTTTCGTGATCAGCACGTATGGCGTCGGTATCTGGCTGCCGTTGATCCTGAAGGAATTTGGCTACAGCTATATAAAGATCGGCATGTTGTCGGCGATACCCTATGTATTCGCCGCCATCGGCACCTTTGTTTGGGCGCAGCGGGTCGACAAGACCGGCAATCGCATCCTGCACTTGATGCTGACCTGCCTGCTTGGCGCGGTTGGCCTGGCGCTTTCGACCGCTACACTGGGCATCGCCGTGAAGCTGACCGGCATCAGCCTGGCGGTGTTGGCCGTGTTCGCTGCGCGAGCCATTTTCTGGACCATTCCCACCAGCTTCCTGGCGGGGAGGGCGGCGGCCGGCGGCCTCGCGTTGATCAACTCGATCGGTACCCTCGGTGGATTCGTCGGCACCGTGATGGTCGGCCAGCTCAAGGACATCTACGGCACCTTCGCGGCCGGTATTTGGGCCATGGCGATTGCCTTTCTGATTTCGGCCGGACTCACGGCATTCCTGTGGCGGTTCTCCAAGCAATAACGCGTCGATAACGCGCCGCGGCAAGGCATGCTGCCGCCGCACCGGTAGCGCGGCATGCACATTCCACGTTCTAGCAAACAGAGGAGAAACCATGGAGTCGGTAGATTGCCACGCCCATGTATTCGAAACCACCCAGCCGCTGGCCGGCGATCGACGCTACACGCCGGTTCACAATGCCCGCATTGAACAATACCTGGCTCGACTCGACGCCAATGGCATAGGGCGCGGGGTCCTGGTGCAGCCGAGTTTTCTCGGCACCGATAACAGTTATATGTGCGCGGCTTTGCGTGCCCATCCGCAGCGCTTGCGCGGCATCGCCGTGGTCGAGCCCGGCATCGGCGCGGCAGCACTGGATGCGTTGGGAACCGCCGGCGTGGTGGGGATACGCCTGAACTTGATCGGGCGGGAACTATGCGATTTGCGCGCGACCAGCTGGCGCGCGTTGATCGAAGCGGTGGCGCAACGCGGCTGGCAAGTTGAAGTTCACCGGCAGGCTGCGGACTTGCCGCGGCTTATCCCCGCCTTGCTCGAAGCGGGGGTGAAGGTGGTGGTCGACCATTTCGGTCGCCCAGACCCTGCGCTGGGCGTTGACGATCCCGGCTTTCGCTACCTGTTGAGCCTGGGCGGTAGCGGCCGTGTGTGGGTCAAGCTATCGGGCGCCTATCGTAATGTTGGTAACGTCGATAATCGCGGTCACGGCAGCAACGGTGACAGCCTTGCCCAAACAGCAACGGCGTTGTTGCAGCAATCGTTCGGGTTCGAACGCCTGGTGTGGGGTAGCGACTGGCCGCACACGCTATTCGAAGACGAGATCACCTATGAGAAGACCCGAGCGCAACTGGACACGTGGATACCCGATCCCTCTGATCGTCACGTCGTGTTGTGTGCCGCGCCAACCGCGCTATATGGGTTTTCCGAGCCTGCGGCAGCAGCTTGATCCCGACAAATACGCAGCCGATTTGGCCGATCGCGGGATCGTCGCAGTCTATGACGATCACCGCGCACGCGGCAACGGCAGTCGTATAACCCTACGCATCATTCCTGGCTTACCCCATAGGCTTTTAGCGAACGTTACCGTTCGCAACGCGAAGCCGGCTGCACGAAAGGGACGATCTTTACGCGGTCTTAATGTTGAAGGGCGGAACTCAGCGCCCTTTTGATATCGATCTTCGTAGACTTCTGGTCATTCTCATAGAGGAGTCTGACCATGCACCAGTCATCGAATTTGAATCTCTCGATCGACCCCTGTAAATCCCGCTCTGGACCGATTGTTAGCGTGCGTGCGCAACATGCTTCGAGAGCCACGCCATGATCTGGCTCGCCAGTTTGTGCGCAGCCGCGCTATTTGCCTATTTGCTCTTCGCACTGGTTAAGCCGGAACGGTTCTGATCGTCCGCATCGCCGCATACAACTCAAAACAACCACGGGTAATTCTAATGAACGATCTGATCTTCCTGGTCGTGGGACTCGTTTTCTTCACTATCTCGGCCGCATTTGTCGTTGCGCTGGGCAAGATCTGAAAGGCGTGAACATGGTCAACGATATTGCTCAATTTGTCCTCATTCTCATCGTTTTAACGAGCCTCGCTGTAGTCATGGGGAAATGGCTGACACGAGTACTGACCGGCGCGTACCACGGCGCTCCGGAACGCTGGACATACGCCGTGCTGGGCGTGAATCCGGCCGAGGCGATGTCATGGCAGCGCTACGGTATGGCGTTACTGCTTAGCAACGCAGCCATGATGTTGCTCGGCTATATGCTGCTGCGCGTACAAGGATGGTTGCCTTTCGATTCTTTGCAACGTGCCGCCCAGACTCCCGACCTGGCATTCAACACGGCCGCCTCGTTTGTTACCAATACCAACTGGCAGTCCTACTCGGGCGAATCGAGTCTTTCCAACTTCTCGCAGATGGCGGCGATCACGTTTCTGATGGTGGTCAGCGCAGCCACCGGCATAGCCGCGTGCGCGGGCTTTATCCGCGGGTTGAGCCGCAAGAATGCGCTCGATATCGGCAATTACTGGGTCGACTTCACACGCATCATCTATCGCGTGCTGTTGCCCGTATGCTTTTTCCTCGCACTTGTCTATGTGTGGCAGGGCATGCCGCAAACGCTGGCCAGTGAAACGGTTGCCACGACGCTCGAGGGGCTGAAGCAGCATATCGTGATGGGCCCCGTGGCGAGCTTGGAGTCGATCAAGCATATCGGTACCAATGGCGGCGGCTTTTTCGGTATGAACGCGGCTCATCCCTTTGAAAACCCGACACCGCTGACGAATACGCTGCACATGCTGAGCATGTTGCTGATCCCCGGGGCGCTTACCTATGCATTTGGCAGCATGCTGTTGCGACGTCGCCAAGGTTGGTGTTTTTTCGCCGTTTTCATGGTGATGCTGGTAGGTTTCCTCGCTGTTGTCTATACCGCCGAGCAGCGCGGTAATCCGCTGCTGACTCCGCTCGGGGTCGATCAGCAGCAAAGCGCGCTGCAAGCGGGCGGCAATATGGAAGGCAAGGAGTTGCGCTTCGGTATCGGCCAAACCAGTCTGTTTGTCGCGATTACCACCGCAGCCACTACCGGCTCGGTCAACGCAATGCACGATTCACTGATGCCGCTGGGTGGTCTTGTGCCGCTGTCGGAAATGATGCTCAACGACGTGTTCGGCGGCGATGGCGTTGGTTTCATCAATTTGGTGACGTTCGCGATTCTGACCGTGTTCCTGGTGGGCATGATGATAGGGCGCACCCCGGAGTTTCTCGGTAAGAAAATCGAGGCGCGCGAAATGAAGTTCGTGATGCTCGCGGTGCTGGCTCACCCGCTTTGTATCCTGGCTTTCACAGCGCTCGCGGTCAGTTGGCCAGGTACGTCCGATGCGCTTAACAATTCCGGGCCCCATGGCTTCAGCGAGGTGCTGTACACCTACACCTCTGCCACCGCCAATAACGGATCGGCATTCGCTGGGCTGAGCACCAACACGCCGTTCTTCAACACCACGATCGGTCTGGCGATGTTGTTCGGCCGGTTCTTCACTCTGCTGCCGATGCTCGCCGTTGCCGGCGTGCTGGCTGGGAAGAAGAGTGTGCCGGAGGGCCCGGGAACGCTACCCACCGCCACACCGCTCTTTACCGGTCTGCTGGTCTTCGTGGTGTTGCTGGTGGGCGGCCTGACCTTCTTCCCCGCGCTCGCGCTGGGCCCCATCGTCGAACAGTTGCTGATGTCCAGCGGCCATCTGTTCTAAGGAGTTTGTCATGACAGCAGTGAATCAATCGACGGCGCCTGGTGCAAGTGTGCTCCAGGGCCTGACGCGCCCTGTAGTTGTCTCGGCCATTCTGTTCATGCTGGTAACCGGCCTTGGATATCCGTTGGCGACCACCGGCGTGGCACAAGTGCTGTTCCCTGCGCAGGCACTTGGCAGCTTGATCATGCGCGACGGCTCGACAGTGGGGTCGGCCGTGATCGGCCAGGATTTCACCAAGCCGGGCTATTTTCATCCACGTCCGAGCGTGACGCAGGGTACTGATCCTGCCAATCCGAGCCAGACGGTCGCGCAGCCGTACAACGCGGCACTCAGCGCCGGCAGTAACTACGGCCCGACCAGCAAGAAATTGATCGACCAGGTCACCGCGCGAGCGCTGGCCTATCGCAACGAGAATCATCTGAGCCCGACTGCGTTGGTGCCGGTGGACGCGGTGACAGCTTCGGCGTCCGGCCTGGATCCCGACATCTCGCTGGCCAATGCGATGGAGCAGGTGAAGCGCGTGGCGCAGGCGCGCGGCTTGTCCGAAGCACGGGTGCAGACGCTCGTCGACGAGCAGTCGACACCGCGTCAGTTGGCGGTCCTGGGCGACCCCCGTGTGAATGTGTTGCAGCTTAACCTCGCGCTGGACGCGTTGGTGGCCCAACGACCTGCTGCTCAGTAATCGAGAGACTCGTATGATTTCGCAAAATAAAGATTTGATTAGCGACGCCGAAGTAACGCTGCCGGTTGTCATTCCGTTCCAGTGGCAGGCTGTGGCGAGCGAAGCGCTGAAGAAGCTGTCGCCCCGGGCGCAGTTGAAAAACCCGGTGATGTTCGTTGTCTACCTCGGCAGCATCGTAACCACAGTGCTATGGCTGCAGGCGCTACGCGGTCACGGCGATGCGCCGGCGGGCTTCATCTTCGCCGTGTCGGTCTGGCTCTGGTTTACGGTTCTGTTCGGCAACGCCGCTGAGGCGATGGCCGAGGGGCGCGGCAAAGCGCAAGCGGCCGCGTTGCGAGCGGCCAGAAAGCGTGTCTATGCCAAAGTACTCAATGAGCCGAAATTCGGCAGCACCTCGTATCGCGTACCCAGTGACGAGCTGGTCGCAGGGAAAATCGTGCTGGTGGAGGCCGGCGACGTGATCCCCGCGGACGGTGAAGTGATCGATGGCGTCGCGTCGGTCGACGAATCGGCGATTACCGGCGAGTCGGCACCCGTGATTCGCGAGTCCGGCGGCGATTTTTCATCGGTAACCGGCGGTACCCGAGTACTTTCCGACTGGATCATCGTGCGCATCACGGCGAACCCTGGCGAGGCTTTTCTGGACCGCATGATCGCGATGATCGAAGGCGCCAAGCGTGGCAAGACACCCAACGAAATCGCGTTGACCATACTGCTGGTGGCATTGACGCTGATATTTCTATTGGTGTGTGCAACGCTGCTGCCGTTCTCGCACTTCAGCGTAGCGGTCAACGGCAGTGGAGAGCTGGTCAGTCTGACGGTGCTGATCGCGCTGCTGGTGTGCCTGATACCGACCACGATAGGCGCACTGTTATCGGCAATCGGTATAGCGGGCATGAGCCGCATGCTGCGCGCCAATGTCATTGCGACCTCGGGACGCGCGATCGAAGCTGCCGGTGACGTCGATGTGCTGTTGCTCGACAAGACCGGCACGATCACGCTGGGCAATCGTCAAGCGACCGCTTTTCTACCCGCTCCCGGGGTCGACGAACAGTTGATGGCCGATACGGCCCAGCTCGCTTCGCTCGCAGATGAAACGCCTGAGGGCCGTTCCATCGTAGTACTGGCCAAGCAACGTTTCAATTTGCGCGGTCGCGATTTGCATGACAGCGTGGCGGTGCCGTTTAGCGCGCATACGCGCATGAGCGGCGTGGACATCGGTGAGCGGCAGATCCGCAAAGGCGCGGCACAGGCGATTCGAGAGCATATTCGCGGCCTCGGCGGCGTGTTCCCCAAGGAAGTCGATCAGCATGTCGATGAGATTGCGCGGCGTGGCGGCACGCCACTGGTGGTCGCGGACGGACAAAATGTACTGGGTGTGATCGAACTCAAGGACATCGTCAAGGGTGGCATCAAGGAGCGTTTTGCCGAGCTGCGCCGCATGGGCATCAAGACGGTCATGATCACCGGCGACAATCGTTTGACCGCTGCAGCGATCGCGGCGGAAGCGGGTGTCGACGATTTCCTCGCCGAGGCCACGCCGGAGGACAAGTTGAAGCTGATACGCGAGTATCAGGCCGAAGGCCGGCTGGTCGCGATGACGGGCGATGGCACCAATGATGCTCCGGCGCTGGCCCAGGCCGATGTCGCGGTGGCGATGAACAGTGGCACGCAGGCGGCGAAGGAAGCCGGCAACATGGTCGATCTTGACAGCAACCCGACCAAATTGTTGCGCGTGGTCGAGGTCGGCAAGCAGATGATCATGACGCGAGGGGCGCTGACGACCTTTAGTGTGGCCAACGATCTCGCCAAATACTTTGCGATCATACCGGCGGCGTTCGTCGCGACTTATCCGGCGCTCGGCGCGCTGAATGTGATGGCATTGCACAGCCCGACCTCGGCGATCTTGTCGGCCGTCATCTTCAATGCGTTGATCATTGTTGCGCTGATACCGCTGGCGCTCAGGGGTGTTCGGTATCGTGCCGAACCCGCGCAGCGTCTGCTCACGCGCAACCTGCTAATCTATGGCGTAGGCGGCGTGATCGCGCCCTTCATCGGGATCAAGCTGATCGATCTGCTCATCACGCCTTTTCTGTGAGACGGCTTTTTTGTGAGGTGAATGGGGCGCTCGTGATGGCCCTCCACACCGCAGCGCTAAACGGCAGTGATAGTTCATCGTGAAAGAAACCCGCACTGGTCCCGATCATTTCCTCGAACTGATTGCCCATGAAGCCAGGAACGACGGGCGCGGGCGGCTGAAGATCTTCTTCGGTGCCTGCACCGGCGTTGGCAAGACGTACGCGATGCTGCAGGCGGCGCGGCAGCGCCGCGACGACGGGGTCGAGCTGATGGTGGGCACAGTGGAAACGCACGACCGCGAGGCGATCCGCGTGTTGCTTGCCGGTTTTCCCGAACTACCGTTGAGGGTGTTGCAGCATCGCGGGCTTGAATTGCAGGAGTTCGATCTGGAAGGCGCGCTAGCCGCGCACCCGCAACTGATCTTAATCGACGAGCTAGCCCATGCGAATGCGCCCGGCAGTCGCCATCCCAAGCGTTGGCAGGACGTGGAATCCTTACTTGAGGCCGGCATCGATGTCTACACGACACTGAACGTTCAGCATCTTGAAAGTCTCAACGATATCGTCAGCGGCATCATCGGTACACGCGTGCGCGAGACCGTCCCCGATCATCTGTTCGAAGGCGCCGCTGACGTCGTACTGGTGGATTTGCCACCGGACGATCTACTGGCCCGATTGCACGCCGACAAGATCCATCTGCCTGCAATCGTGGAGTCGGCGAGTCGCAACTTCTTTCGCAAAGGCAATCTGATTGCGCTGCGTGAGATGGCGTTGCGCCGAGTCGCCGATCGGGTCAACGTCGACGTTCGCAGCTACCGGATCGATCACGCAATCCGTACGGTATGGCCCACGCGCGAGCGCCTGCTGGTGTGTGTACGGGCCGACCCTTCGTATGAAAACCTGATACGCGAGGGAGCTCGTCTGGCGCAGCATCTGCAGGCCGACTGGATAGTCGTGCATGTCGACCAGGCGGGTGCGGGTCGGCATCCTGGCGCGAGGCAGGCACTGCTTCAACTCGCCAAGCTGGCCGAAAGCTTGGGCGCCGAATTTGCCAACATACCCGGCGAGGACGTGGCGCAAAGTCTGTTGGCGTACGTGCGGGCGCGCAATACGACCAAGCTGATACTCGGGCATAGCGTTCGACGCTGGCGCTGGCTGTGGGACAGGCGACTCTCCGAGCGCATCGCGCACGCCAATCCCGACATCGCGATACTGCTTCTTGGCCGGACCCGTTCCACCGTGCCCGCTTCAGGGCCGCGGACGCAAGGTTCGGCACTCTCGTTTGCGCGGCAACTTGTCCTCGCCATACTCGCGTGCGCGGTGACGACGCTGATCGCCAGTTTTTTGCTGCGGTTTTTTGATTTGTCTAATGTCGTCGTGCTATTCCTGTTGACGGTCATCCTGGTAGCGTTGCGTTTCGGACGAGTTGCCGGTGCGCTGACGGCGTTGCTCAGCGTGGCAAGTTTCGATTTTTTCTTTGTGCCGCCGCGCTTTTCGTTCGCCGTTTCCGATACCCAATACCTGTTCACCTTTGTGTTGATACTGATTGTTGCACTGGTCACGGGCCAGCTTGCCGCGCAATTGCGCTTCAAGGCCAAAGCGGCGACCGCTGGAGAGCAACACGCGAGCGCCGTGGCGCGAGTTGCGCGCGACCTGTCCGGTGCGATCGAGATCGACCAGATCGCGGAGATCTGCGCGCAAACCATCGCGCCGATGTTCGCGGCGCGTGTGGCACTCGTTTTACCGGACAAGGCCGAACGCTTGGTATCGACGCACCACGGCGATTTCGCCGACCTTTCTGTCGCGCAGTGGGTCTACGATCACATCCAACCCGCCGGCGCTGGTACTCAAACGCTTGGCGGGGCCGCCGCGCTTTATCTTCCGCTGAAGGCGCCGATGCATACACGCGGCGTGCTGGCTCTGCTGACTGAAGACGGCAGCCTGACGATAGCTCCTGATGACCGCCGCCTGTTGGACGCCTGTTGCTCGTTGATTGCACTGGCGCTCGAGCGCACCCATTTTGTCGAAATAGCGCAAGATACCCTCGTGCGCATGGAAGGGGAGCGGCTGCGCAATGCGCTGTTGGCGTCGGTCTCGCATGATCTGAAGACGCCGCTCACCGCTATTCGAGGTCTGGCCGAAACCCTGGAGACCACTGACCTGCCAACGACCGATCGTATTGCGGTGTCACGAGGTATTCGTCTGCAGTCTGAGGGATTGCATCGCCTGGTGACCAACCTGCTCGATCTGGCGCGCATTCAGAGCGAGGGCGTCAGGCTGAACAAGGAGTGGAACGCGTTGGACGAAATCGTCGGCAGCGCACTGGCCAGAGTGGGCAGCGCGCTCGCCGATCACACCGTGCACACGCAATTACCTGCCGACCTGCCGCTGGTCGAAGTCGATGCGATCGCATTCGAAAGGGTGCTGGTGAATTTGCTTGATAACGCCGCTAAATACACGCCACGGGGTTCGACCATTTCGGTCCGTGCCAAAGCATCGGGAAACATCATGCGTCTGTTTATCGAAGATAACGGCCTCGGCCTGCCGAAGCGCGATCACGAGCAACTGTTCGAGGCATTCACGCGGGGGGCGCGCGAATCCACCATTACCGGCGTGGGCCTCGGACTGGCCTTATGCCGCACCATTGTTACCGCGCACGGCGGCACTATCCGTGCAGAGCAGCTCTTGCCGCATGGCGCGAGCTTCGAGATCACCTTGCCGCTGGAACCCGCTCCCGCGATTGAAACGGAGACTACGGCATGAGCAAATTGCGCATTCTGATCGTTGAAGACGAGGCTGACATCCGCCGCTTTGTGCGCCTGTCGCTTGAACGTGATGGCATGACCGTGTTTGTGGCGGCCACCGGTGCCGACGCGCGGATCGAAGCCAGCACCCGTCAGCCGGACTTGGTAATCGTCGATTTGGGTTTGCCCGACGACGATGGAAAAGTGTTGATTCAAGATCTGCGGGCCTGGTCGACCGTACCGATCCTGGTATTGTCAGCTCGCGACCGGGAATCTGAGAAGGTAGCCGCGTTGAATGCCGGTGCGGACGACTACCTGACCAAACCTTTCGGCGTGCCGGAACTGATCGCCCGCGTTCGTGCGCAACTGCGTCGCGCGAGTCTGGTGTCTACCGGGGGGGAGGCGTCTTCGGTTGTGCGGTTCGGCGCGGTTCAGGTCGATCTCGCCACCTACGAGGTAAAGCGTGGAGACGCGATGGTTCATTTGACACCTATCGAGTTTCGCTTGCTGACAGCTTTGATCCGCGGTTACGGAAAAGTCATCACGCATCGCCAGTTGCTAATCGACGTCTGGGGGCCGGGGTATGGCAATCGACCACAGTATCTGCGGGTTTATATGGGCAACCTGCGTCAAAAGCTCGAGGAGGATCCGACGCAGCCACGCCATTTCATTACGGAACTTCAAGTAGGCTACCGGCTGGTGGGTTTGACCACATAAACCGCCCGTTTCCCGCGATGCCCATGTGCTGCACCGGTGGGGCGCCGGGCACGCGGTTGTTCGTCGGGTGGTCTCAAAGACGAAGCTTGTCGCCGGCCCCCGGCGGCAAGTTTGCGTAACCAAAGGCCGAGACGAAGGCGATGACGGCGATTAACAAAAACGCAATCCTGAAGTTCAACACGCCGTATCGGGACAGGCCTCCATCTAAGCATCCCGCCCATTGGAGTGCCAGCGCTCCCACCGCGATTCCCATGCCCATGGCTGCCTGCTGTATCGTGCTGGCCGAACTCAATCTGGAAAACCGGCAATTATGGAAACTGGTATCACCTCCCCCCACTCGACTCGGGTGCCGGAGGTTTTCGCGGTGTTTCTCAAGTTGGGGCTGACGTGCTTCGGCGGTCCCATCGCCCATCTGGGATACTTCCGCCGAGAGTTCGTCGGGCGGCGCCGCTGGCTTGACGACGAAACCTTCACCGATCTGGTCGGGCTCTGTCAGTTCCTTCCAGGACCGGCCAGCAGCCAGGTGGGATTCTCGATTGGTCCCTTGCGAGCCGGGTGGGTCGGGGGACTCGCGGCTTGGTGCGGATTCACGCTGCCTTCAGTCCTGCTGTTGCTCGGCTTTGCGGCCATCGCTCCGAGTCTTGGTGGCCCAGTCGGTGGTGGCTTGATCCATGGCTTGAAGCTAGTCGCTGTCGCTGTCGTCGCTCAAGCGGTTTGGGATATGGCACGGCGCCTGTGTGCGGATGAATGCCGTGCTGCCATCGCGCTCATCGCCATCGCGGTACTCAGCATTCTGACGACCGTTTATGCGCAGCTCATCGTTATCGGCCTTGGTGCTGTGCTTGGACTCGCGTTGTGCCAGCCGACGACATCGTCAGATATCGGTCGCGTATCACAACACACACGAATTCCCCATTGAGCCGTATGCCGCCTAAAGGCGCACGTACAGTTCTTAGGTAGCAGCAGCGCAGCAATGCGCTGCTGCTACCCGACCAGGACCATCGAAACATCAAGTCCAGAACGAACGTGATGCTCGGCTTCAAAGGGTTCAGGAGTGCCGCGACCACGATTGCCGGTGTCGAGTTGATGCACCGCATTCGCAAGGGGCAGTTCAACCTCTCCATTCCTGGGCTCAACAATGCCACTGCGCCTGCCGTCTGGAACGCTGTCTTGTTCGATCGATAAGGTGTCCATATCTATGATAAATATCTCGTCCAGTCCACCTATTTTCACCAGAACCGGTGCAGGTACATGCCGCGCTGAGCCTCATAGCTCAGGGGGCCGAGACCAAACGTGCTCTGGCAGTTGAAGTCCGGTTCGGTGGTGTCTTGCAAACACAAAACCACCGGTTGCACGGCCATGCGCTGCTGCGTTTTCTGCCAGTGCGGCGCCATCAGCGCACGCCAATCGATGCTGTCGCTGTCGAAAAAGCGGTAGGCCGCCATCGTTTCGCCCCAGCCTTGGCACGCCTTCGGCACGCTGGCCGTCGGCTCGGCTGTAAATCGTTCCATCAAGATCCTCGCTCGCTTGTTCAGGCGCGCATCGCCCAGGTCGAGTTGCTCGAATTCTGCCTCTGCCCAAGACATCGATACGGTAGCCAATGCGTTCATCCAAAAGGCAGGAGTCGACGCGAATTGCCGCCAGTTTACAAGGCTTGCGGCAAGCATATTGAATGCAAACAGGTTTTTCGAGACGCCGTGATGGCGAGCGGACTTGTGTATAACGAGGTACCTTATAGGCACTATTTTTTCCTGACTAAATAAATAATAGGAATTTATGACGATTTCCAGGCGCCTGATCCTTACGTTATCGATAGCTCTTCTCTCTTTAATTTTTGTGGGGAGCATCGGTCTTTGGCGGCTCAACCAGGCGCAACAGCGCTTCGAGTATGTCCAGGTCAATATCATTCCCAGCGTCAAGGAGCTTGACGACACCAACTACTATGCTGTC
>Ga0265338_10000910_pt1 | contig 49822 bp, 51 predicted proteins | sample 42126metaG_FD_193579 | JGI IMG/M metagenome (GOLD analysis project Ga0265338, IMG submission 193579) | Rhizosphere microbial communities from Carex aquatilis grown in University of Washington, Seatle, WA, United States - 4-21-26 metaG | ecosystem: Host-associated > Plants > Roots > Rhizosphere...
TTTGGCCAGTCTTATCCCAATTACTAGCCATAATAGTCAGATCTCTAGCATTAACCGTACCATCACCATTTATGTCACCAGCTACGGCGTGGGAGGGGGTGAGGAGGTGGTAGCCTATGGCGGCAAAAACTAGAACAGCTATAAAGATAAAAGCCGGTTTTATTTTGTAATGATTACCAAACAAGGACAGTATGAATTTGTTGCGCCGCTTGGTTGGGTGGGTATTTGTTTTTTTAGTCATTACTCATTTCAGGGTTAATAGTCCGACTGTTAATATCGCCTATTTATCTAGTGCATGCTGGAGTTTGGATACAAAAAAGTCCGGGTTCTCAACTTCAATTACTAGTTCTTTGTAGATTTCGTCTTTTAGCAAGATAATAACAGCTTTTTCAGGGTGGTGAATATCCCAGAATATTCTCTTGCCGTGCCGGTAAAACGTACCGGCCGCAATAACGTGCGGAATAGATGTGCCAGGGACCTTCACGCCGTGATACCATTCGTTAACGATAGCAGCATCAACCTTAACACCTGTAATATGTTTTAGCGATATCTCGAGATGGCTTTTGAGCGACCATATTTTATCGGCACCCTCAATATCCAATATCAATGTGTCAGACGTAATAGTCGGCTTAATCATGACTTAATAATACTCTTTTGGTGGCCCTAGACCACTCAGTTTATAAGCAAATCGCTAATGAAATTATTAGATGGAATATGCCATTAAGGAATAAACAAGTCTTGAATTGTGTGTTATCATAATTATGATAACCATGAAAGGATACGCCTCATGCTAAGTATTAGACCCATATCTGATTTAAGAAATCACTTTTCGGAAGTAGAGAAAGAAGTTAGCAGTAAAAATAAGCCTATCATCTTTACTACGAACGGAAGAGCCTCTATGGTAACTATGAGTTTTGATAAATTTAGTAAAATGGCACATCTGGATTATATTGAGCATGCTCTTGATGAGGCTGATGCCTACGCAGAAAGCCATACAGAAAACCTAACGCATAAAGACGTGTTCTCTAAAATTAATGCAAAAGTGAATGGCTAGATTTGAACTTCGTTACTCCCCACTTTTCTATGAAGATTTAGATAAGATTACGGATTATCTATTATTTGAGCTTAAAAACGAGTTGGCAGCAAAAAAACTAGTAAATAATGCTGAGGTTGCCATTAAAAAACGTCTCAGTAATCCATTAAGTGCGGCGCCTTATCGGCCACTCAGCAGCCGACCACGCCCGTATCGCAGAATTCTGGTAGGTAACTACCTCATATTCTATGTTGTCATAGATAACGTCATGATAATTAGACGCATGCTGTATGGGCGCAGGGACCTAGACAGAATCCTTTAGTAATCTACTATCGATAACAAAATCTTATTCGTACGTTTCTTATAGTGACCCTGGACCACTCGATTTATAACGAAATTGTGGACGAAATTATAAGGTGGGGTCAACTACTACAGACTTTTGTGCCATCTGACTCTTTAAAAGACTGCCTATGTTGAGGAAAGTACCAATCAATTGAATTGTACGCACTCTTACCGCCGCAAACGCCCAAGTTAAAGGCCACGATAGTCGCAACTTCTTCGACACCTTGCGGAGGTGTATCGCCTGGAGCTATATATTCTGCCTTACCAGTTCCTGTTGCAGTTAGGCCTCCCCATGATTGCCATGTTATATTTTTAACTAAGCCTGAAACGTCTCCGCCGAATGCTAGCGTACTTGGCATTACAGTTCCATAGCCTTTGAGGTCAGGACTTGGATTCCACTTATTGCCCAATACAGGACCTACAATCGTTGACTTTGAGATAGTGTTGGAGCTCACCGCATTAGAGATTATCGTGGTTTTATCATTATGTCTCTGATACACAAGAATGCCTACCAGAAAAATCCCAGCCACTACTAAAAAACATAAAATTACTTCAACTAAGCTAAAGCCATCTTCAATATTGTTGGCTAACCTCATGGCATCATACTGGCACAAACATAAGCGTACTGCAAGGAGAATCGAACTATTTAACAGATAAGAATTAGTTGCCTGTGCGTGTAGGTCGTTCTAAGAAATTAATTTCAATCTGTTATCAAATAATGGTGAGCTCTACGGGGGTTAGGTGGCACTCTTTCTATCCTAATCTAGTGCAGTTAGACAAGAAACTGCAAGAACTTGGGATTGTTTAAATAAAGTTAAAATAACAAACATAATTAGTAGTTGCATAAAGTTGCAATAGGTGCTACCATATAAACAGGAGGCTTCATGGCTACAACTCAAGGCATAAAACTAGATGATGAAACACAAAGACGATTAAAAGCACTTGCAGAAAAACGACATAGGTCACCACATTGGCTAATGCGTTCCGCAATAGAAAACTATCTCGAACAAGAAGAGCAATACGAGCAAGAAAAGACTGAGGATATGACAAGATGGGAACACTATGTTTTGACCGGTAAAGCTATTGATCAAGAGAAGGTAGAAGCTTGGCTCAAGGATTTAAGCCATGGTAAATCACGAAAATGGCAAGCGTAAAGTGGCTACCCGAAGCAATTGCTGATTTTGAGCGTCTCTATATATTTTTAGAAGGTAAAGATACTGATGCAGCAGCTCGTGCGGCAAGTGCTATACTAGACGGCACGGCCGTTCTTAAAACTTCACCACGAATTGGTAAACCTATGCCCGACGATACTGGGAGGCGTGAACTAATTGTAAGTTTTGGCGCAGGGGCTTACATTCTAAGATACATGCTGCAGGATGAGAAAACAGTTATCATTATTCGAGTTTGGCACAGTAGAGAAAATAGATAGTAAATCAACTGCATCTTTCCTGGTTGGTGACCCTGGACCATTCGGTTTATAAGTTATTAGCAAGCGAAGTCATCAGATGGAATAGGACATTCGATATTCCACTATTGGCTGAGTCACGTTAAACTGAAAACATGAAATCGCATAATATTTACGCTTGGATAATGGGCGCTATTCTATGTATACAAGTTGCAGTTACTGGTTTGCTGCTTTATGTCACAGAACATACTCAGGCAATACACTATTTCAGTCAGGAGGGCAGTCCTTTTAGTGACAACCCGATTCCACTTGCGAATATATTGACTGTCTTTGAAGTTATTAACTTAGTAATGCTCACTATCTATGTTTATCATCTTAGACAAAGTAAACATGCAATTAATAAGGCTTTTGTAGGTCTATCGATACTGGTTTTTATACTTGGCTTAGCTATGCTTCTCTATCTGCATAAAGGTCCGTTGGGAAGTTGTATGTCTATCCCCGATGCATGTGGAGGATAATTAGCGTCAAAAGACCCAAGGAAAATCAAACTGTTTAACAGATAGGAATTAATTGTAATTTGTCTGTCCGTTGAATTTATAACCGAATCTTATCTGTAACTTTCCTATGGTGACCCTAGACCACTCGGTTTATAAACAAATCATCACGGAAATCATACGTTGGAATAAAGTTCTGAGTCCTAGTCTATTAGGTCCGCAGCTTTCAAGCGCGGTATGACTTCGTGTTCAAAGATTGAGCCAATTTTAATGCCGGCTTCCGGTTCAGAAGTAATCCAACGAATTTCTTCGACTTCATTGTCTGCCGTTGGCTCACCTTGCCATTGCGACACGTTAAACACCCGCATTTCAACAACTTTTTCTTCTTGACCTGCAGCCAAAGCCTGAAACGTACCAAATACACTCAAATCTTCAGGCAAGATAGTTACTTGGAATTCCTCCATCAGCTCACGAATTACCGCTTCTTCAGCAGTTTCTCCGTCTTCAATAGAACCACCGGGAGCTATAAAGAATTCTTTGCCTTTGGAGCGTTCAACGAGCAACTTTCTGTCTCGTATCAATATGCCCGCTGCTTTATGAATATCAACCGTTTCACTCATACGCCAACTATAACAGACTAGTTTGAGAGAATCGAACTATTTAACAGATAAGAACTAGCGCTCCACTTTCATTGCTGAAAATTGAGCGCTAGTTCTAAAGTGTAATATTCCTATGGTGACCCTGAGCCACCCGATTTATAAGAAGGTGGTCCGTGAAGTCATTCGCTGGAACGACGTTTTAAGTAGCAACTGGCTCAGTCTCGTGTGAGCGGTGACCAAAGAAAGCAAATGGCCTAATACCGTGCGCTGGGTCAGGCGAAGAAATTTTATGAAGCTTTGGCGTGCCATAGGCAGGCAACACTAATACTGTATTTGCCGGACATTTAAAGTCTATCTGCCCCACGTTTAAGTCAATGACTGTAAGTGTAGCCAGTCCGCCCAAGCTACTCAGTATCAGCCAGCCTTCATATTCTTCTGGGTCATGATGAAAATCAAAAGCCGTACTTGGTTCATCAAGTTCATAGCGTTTAACTATAAGAGTATTTATAGCTTCAGCGGGCGTGTGGTCAACGACCAGTTGCGCTGCGGTATGGAATGGCTCGGGAAATGGGTCACCTGAAAGCGTATCAAAAAGAACCTTGCGGTCAGGTTGTGTCTGTGCAGTGTTTGCCATTTCACCTAACAAATCCACCGGGAAGAAATCAGTATACATTCTTATACCGCTTTCCCACACCATTTCTTCTGGGAGCACCTGTTTCACAATATAATGATAAAAGATAATCGAACTATTTAACAGATTAGAACTAACAGTAAACTTTTAGTTTAGAAATTTATAATCAAATCTTATCTGTAATTTTCTTATGGTGAGCTCTACGGGAGCTAGGTGGCACACTTTATATCCTTATATAATCATTATGTCAGAGAATTTAGAAAAACTTGGTATTTTGAAGTCTTGAATCATCAAATGATTTTGACTTAGTTATACAAAACCTATACAATATATCCATAACACTAAGGAGTAGGCGTATGGCAACTAAAACACTTAACATAGCACTCGATGAAACACTCATCAAAGAGATAGATCTAGCTGTCAAGAAAGATTTAGGTAGTCGCAGTGAATATTTTCGCCGGCTAGCACTCGCTGATTTAGAACGAAGACAGCGGTGGACAGATCTATTGAGTACCGGCAATAAAGTCGGTAAGGAAATGGGAATTACAAGCGAAGAACAGGTTTATGGAATATTAGACGAATACAAACGTGAAAAACAATCAAAAGCCTAGAGCTGTCTTTGATACAAATGTTTGGCTGTCCGGACTTATCTTTGGCGGAAAGCCCGGACAGTTAATCAAGTTATTTGGGAATGATGCCTTTTTGATTGTAGTTAGCGAGGAATTACTTAGTGAACTTCGCCGTAAGATCACACAAAGATTCCCATTGTATAAATCAAGTCTGGATTTACTCGAGATGTCACTTCGGAAAGATACTGAATTAGTAAAACTTGGGAGTCAAACCGTTACTATTTGTCGAGACCCAGATGATAATAAAGTCATTGAAACAGCGCTTATTGGTGAATGTCGATTTATAGTTAGCGGCGATAAAGATCTTCTAGTTCTCGGGTCATACAACAATATTAAAATCGTTAAACCCGCACAATTCCTAGAGATTTTGAGCACAGCCTAAGGTTGGTGATCCCAAGGGGAATCGAACCCCTGTTGCCAGGATGAAAACCTGGTGTCCTAACCGCTAGACGATGGGACCATTATTGGCGTATGTTTTACCACGGAACTATACCATAACAGAGGTGAAATTAAAATCCCCCACTGGTAGTGGAGGATTTAAGAGATTGTTCGAGCGGTCAGTCTTTGCTCTAAACTACCTATACGTTAGCACACTTTTGCGGATTTTACCAGTTGGTTATCCACAGCCCATGCCGAGAACGCGCCGCCCATCTATGAACGGTGCAGCATCCAGCGGCGATGCAAGAAAGCAGCTAGCAACGACACGCCAGCAAAGATACCAATTACATCGCCAGGGCCGGTGTTAACTAGCTGCGTAGGTGTTGTTGTCGGAGTAGTGGTAGTTGCAGGAAGTACGGCACCAACAGTTACGTGGGCTACACAATTGGTACTATTGGCAACATCGTTTATTGATTGGCCCGGAGTAGTGAAATCTAGTGTAACTGTTACTGTGTAGTCGCCAACTTTGTTATAGGTATGGCTGGCACTAACTGTACCGTCTGGGTTTACTTGGCTTACTACAGTGTTGTCGGCAGGTGTGGCTTCATCGCCGAAGGTGAAGGTGGCTTGCTTAAAGACCGCACCATTAACGGCCGAGAAGGTGGTCACTGCATTAACTGATTGACCAGTATTAATACTGGTTGGCGAAACCGACAATAGGTTGCAAGTAGCAGTTGGCGAAAGAACAGTTTGTACGGCGACTTGCTTGCTACAAGCGGCACTGGTAGCATCACCATGGTCAGAATGTACAGTCACACTAACGGTATAGTTACCTGGTTGGCTCTGAGTAAAGTTATAGCTATTTTGGGCAGTGTTCTGAACTTCTTGGTTATTGATACTAAAGCCGTAGGTTACATTACCAACGTTTACGGTGTGAGCCTGGGCAGTGAAGACAATTGGCTCGTTGGGCTGAACAGTTATGTTAGAAGCATTTAGTAGATCGCAGCTAAGCGATACAGCGGGAGTCTTGGGCGTCTTAACAACTACTTGCTTGCAACAACTGGCACTGGTAGCACTGCCCTGATCGGTGTGAACTGTAACGGTAACGTTATAGGTGCCTGGCTGGTTATTGGCAAAGGTATAGGTATTTTGACCAGTGTTTTGAACTACCTGGTTGTTAACACTAAAGCCATAGGTTACATTTGTAACGTTCTGAGTGTGGGCTTGAGCCGTAAAGACAATTGGTTGGCCAGCTTCTACCGTGGTAGCTGATGCGCTCAACAGATCACAGCTGATGACAGGAGCTGGAGGTGTTGGTGTAGGTGTAGGTGTAGGTGTAGGCGTCGTCTTGACGGCCGGACTGGTAACGTAGACATTGCGGGCGCAAGGACCATCACCACCGTCCGTGGTGCCATCTGAGAAAGCCATAGTTACGCTAATAACATGCGTGCCAACAGCGTTAGACATAAAGTCATAGGTTGCTTTGCTGCCGGTCTGCACAACCTGGCCGTCAATCTTAAAGTTATAAGACTTAACAGTCACACCACCTTTAATTGCCGGTGTAGCAGTAAACGTTAATTTATTATCGGATAAAACATCGTAGGTTGGAGCGGTCAAAGTCGAACAGTTGGCTACGCAGGTGACGTTTACATGAGCTTTGGCAGTATCACTTGTTAAGTTGACAAAGTCAGCCGAAGCCAAGCCCATATTTGTTATGTCTGCACCACTACACTGTGTAGCTGGCAAACTGGCAGTAACGGTAAAGGTAACATTGGCAGAGGCGCCAGGTGCCAATGAGCCAATATTGATAGCATTGGTGGTTGCAACGCCATCAGCTGCGGCAGTACCACGGACCTTGGTAGTGCCCTTATCATATGTTTCGCCAGCTGGAACAAGATCAGCAACTTTAACATTGTTGGCAACCACCTGGCCAGTGTTGGTAACAGTTAATAAATAACGGATATGATCACCATTTTGGAAGGTACCATCTTTGCCAAAGACACCCTGAGGGTTTTGGACTGTTTTGGTAATACTAATGTGAGGAGCCTGGAACTTAACGGGGTTGCCGCAGGAAGTTAGGATAGCCCAAGCCGGTTGACCGTTTTCATAACCAATCATGGCATCCAGACTATCACTGGCAAAGGAAACACTGGGAGCGCGCATGTATGCGCCCGTACCAGTTATGGGAGTGCTGCCAGTAAAGTTAACACGGCCGGCTGTCATAGCACCGGTGCCCACCTGCTCGCCATTTACCCAAACTGTACCATCTTTGTGAACTTGCCCCATAACCATCTTGGTTGTCAGGCTATGAATGTCGGCGCTTGTAATGCCAAAAGAATTATAAATTGGAGCGAGATCAGTGTAACCTTTGCCGCTAGCAGGAGTACAGTTAGTGCTACCGTTATCTAGTCCACCGTGATCGTATTTAGCGGTAAGTTCTTGAGGAGTTAAGGCACCGCCCCAGATAACAGAGTTGGCTTCACAGTCGCGTGTCGTGCTGGCCTGAGTCTGCTGGGCATTCAAAAAGATAGCGCCAACGCCAAGTACAGTAGTGATAATAACGCCGGCCATAATGCCGCGGAGTAAGAAACGCTTGTATAGACTCATGAACTGCACTCCTTGATTATTACTATTCTTCCCCGTTATCCACCCATACAACCGTATCTACCACGGCTTAGGATAACCACAATATATCACAAAAATACAAGCTAGTCAATAGTTACGTAGTTAGCATAATAGTTATGGGTTAGAAGCAAGTTTGTGTGCTAGGCGACACTAAGTTCTTTGGCCGGTGCAGCGACTGTCTGGCCATCCGGCTTATAGTGGGCAGGAACCCTCAGCTTAGCTTTAGAAAACATAAAGCCAAAGGTGCTGCCCGGGCGATCGGGGTTAGTACTAGGACCATCGACAGCCGGGCTACTAAAGATAACGGCGCCGCCTTGGGCCACCACAACCTTTTTGGCCATAAACAGACCAAGTCCGGTGCCGTCTGGCCGGGCCTCGCGGGCATTACCGGCTCGATAAAATTTGCCAAACAAATGGTGTTGGTCGGGCTTGGGTACGCCAATACCATCGTCTGAAACAGTGCATTCGACTGAATCGGCGGATTCGCTGAGTTTAACTTCAATTTTACCGTCGGCCGGTGTGTAATAAATGGCGTTATCAACAAAGTTCATAATAACTTGCCGGATCTTGGTTTCGTCTAACATGAGCGGCGGGAAAGTTTTGGGTTTAATATAGCTAAGGGTCAGGTTTTTAGCGGCGGCTGTTGCCGTTAGCTGGCTAATCTCTCCCTCTATCACATCTGCAAGGTTAGTGGGTTTTGACTCAATTACAAATTTGCCGGTTCTAAGCCGGCTGACATTTAATAGATCGGCAATCAAATAGACCATGCGCTGCGAGCTGCCAAAAGCCTGTTCTAGCAAATTCCTTTGGATCTTGGTTATTTTGCCGCTATCACCTTCTAACACCATGCTGACATACCCCTTGACTGAGGTCAGCGGCGTCCTCAACTGATGCGAAGCCATGCTGATAAATTCATCCTTTGCTTGGTCGAGGGCGCGCAATTTTTGGTTGGTCATTTGCAATTGTTTAAGCACGTGCTGGTTTTCCTCAAACAGCAGCCGGTTGTCTACTGCTACGCCTACCGCCTCGCTTAAGCGCTCTAGTAATTCTTTATTATCGTTATCCAGTTCGTGAACGGTGGCTGGGAAACCAACCGCCATAACACCCACCAACTTCTGGCGAGCCATCAGCTTAACAAATTGTATGAGGTTAACATGTTGTTGATCACGCAAATGGCCAATAAATTCTGGGGTGGCATGCAAATAATCGGCTACAACTTTATCTGAGGCATGCAGAATGTGCATGCTATGTATGCGTTCGTTGTGCTCCAGCCAGGGATCACTGGCATTTAAATAGGCGGGGGATGTTTCGTCGGCGGTTATTTGATCGGCTGGCAGGGTGTTTGTGCCGCTCCAGCCCAACAATTCAAGCCGCTCATGATGCGGTGCTTTGCCAAAGATAGCCACCCAATTGTATTCCGATTTGTTAACCATAGCCTGGGTTATTTGATTGCACAGTACCTGCAGAGAATCATGCGATTCAAGCACCAAACTATCTATGGTACGCAGTAAAGACAAGGTCTGGTTAGTAGTAGCTAGTTCTGAGTTGCGCTTATACATTTCCTGGTTTACATGGGCCAGGTCTTGTTCAAGTTGTTTACGTTTACTCAAGTTATGCCGCAACAAAGGTTTTGCCATCAGTTTATTTTAGCGCGTTTAGCGTTATCTATCTATGACGTTTATGGTTATTTGAGTGAGGCAGGCTGTTGATCGGTCGGTAGCTGAGAAATCAACTTAGAGGCTGCTTCTTTACAAACCTCTACAGAAATCTTGCCAAATAGTTCTTTATATTGATCGACTAACTTATCAATAACAGAGGCGCCATTGCCAGTAACGGTAACCTCATGCTTATCCCAATCAACTTTAAGCCCGCTTACCGCTTTGGCCTGCTCCACAGCCACTGGCCCAATAATGGTTTCTTGCTGGGCAATAATCTTAGCCGCAATTTGCGCAAATACATCCATGACTATGCCCCCGTCCCCGCAACAGCTGATTCTTTATTAGTATTTTTTGCAGTCTTAGCACTCAAGCCTTTATATGTTCTCAAGAACTTTATCATCGCAGTAGCAGCGATAAAGTACGTCATAAGATAAAGTAGGTCAAAGTACTGACCAACGACCGCAATGTTTCGGCTAGTTTGGTATAGGAAAGTCCAGTCGGCTGAATATTGGGCCACTAGAGCAATCATTAGAATAAGAATACCTGTTCTCATAATGCCACCTAGCATTCTGACCGACAGAAGGTACGCAATAATTGCCATCGATATATAAATAGCATCTCCAAGGGGATAGCCAGCATCCAAAAATACGGTTATAGGACTATGCCAGTTATACTGGTGATGATTTAAAAACACCCAGTAAGATGCAGCAAGGAGTGCTGCTGGAACCATAAATGCCACCACCTTATATTTATTGGACTGTAATGAGAATTTTACACCGACAGCCTTTGCCATAAATACACCACCACAAATATAGAAGAGCGTGCTGCCAAAATAAGCTACATCACCCCATGAGGGATATGGTAGAGCGCTTAGATGTTGCCCATAGACATAGTAAGTACTTATTAATTGACCCGCTTCTTGAGCAAACAAAGCAAGCGAGAAAAACATGAGAGCACGACCTAGTGTTGACCTAAAGCCTCCCCATTTGCGAGCTGCTATGATGCCAATTATTGAGCCCATGAGTGCCATAACACCATAAGTTCCACCAAACCATTGGACAGATACACCAGCATCCCTTACGACGTGCTGAAAACTCGCCCACCATATTAGAAAGCCCGCAAAAACAATCGTTATGAATATTTGAAGTTTGTCTTTTAGTTGTTTCACCTTGCCTATTATTATCCCTTGTTGTGTGCTCCTGTCAATACATAAGCACTTAGGTCTCTTGTGTTGTCTATTACTAGTTTTGTGTCATTATACATAGGATAAAAACGCGATGAACAAAAGTCTACCCATATTTCCCCAGTTTGAGAAACTCAGCCTTAATCATAAGGAAGTGTTGCAAGCCATTGCCAATAACTACCCTTCATCCGACTTTAACTTTGCCGGCCTGTTTACTTGGGATGTGGGTGAGAATGTAATGATCTGTAGCTTAAATGGCAACCTAATAATCCGTTCTGCAGACTATGTAACTCATGATATTTTTTACTCTTTTATTGGCGAAAGTAAGGTCGATGAAACTATAGAAACTTTAATTGATTACGCCGAAAAAAACATTCAAAATGCCACGTTAAGACTTATTCCGGAAAGCGTAGCAAAAAACATCAGTCAAGCAAAACACCAAGTCACGGAGGATAGAGACAACCACGATTATATTTACTTGGTCAGTGACTTGGCGCAACTCAAAGGTGGAAAATACGAAAAAAAAAGAAACATATTACATGGTTTTGCTCGCAAATACCCTCATAACCTTAAAGAAGAAGAGCTGGACTTGAATGATGAAAAAGTCAGAGAAGATATTGAACAGGTTATAAAAAGATGGCAAGTTTCGCGGCAAAAAACTGATGACGATGTTAAGGATGAACTTATTGCTGTCGGGAAAGCCTTAGAACATCACAAAACTTTAAATATAAGAGCTTTTGGAATCTACCACAGAAAAGTCCTTATTGCCTTTAATCTGTTCGAAATTTTACCTGGTAAGATTGCTATTGGACATTTCCATAAAGCCGACGTAGGTTACGCTGGTGTTTATGAACACCTGACTCATAATCTGGCAAAACATTTGGCCACACTAGAAGTTGAAACTATGAATTATGAACAGGATCTGGGCGAGGAAGGTTTGCGCCGATCTAAGGAGTCTTTTCATCCAGCGCGATACATAAAAAAATATACGGTTACCCGCAAACAGAGCTAGACGATTTTAGCCTGAAAACTGCCTAGTCCACCGCCCATTTTATATGACACATGCAGGTTAACTTGATCGGCTGTGGGATGAAAATCTTCCGGTAAAGATAGGACTTTATCGCCGTTTACAGAGTGTGCGGCACCCAATTCAACTCCATTAGTTAGTGTCAGTATGCCAGATATACGAATAGCATTTATCGGCTTATCGGTCTTTAAGATTTTGAAGGTTAGCGTCTTGTCAACATCTTGATTATTAACACCGCCCTCCAGATTTAGGTCAACCACTGTCAGTTTATCGCTGAGTGGAGTAACGGTTGGCTGAGACCATTCCTTTGAGTCTAGATTATAGAAGGGCCACATATGTTTGGGCGCTTTTATAACATGACCGTAAAATGTGTCATCAATATGGATTAATTCCAGATTAGTCTTATTGGCTTGGGGGATTACCTTGGTATTGCTGCCAATAATTCCCTGCTCATGCAAAGCATTCATGACTGGCACTTGCATCTCATCCATTAAACCAGTTTCAATCAGTTCGGCTATAACTACATCGACATTTTTGGGTAAATCGACTTCTAGAGCATTGCCTTCAACTACCTCAATAACATCTTCGTATTTACTTGCGGCGACGGTTTGGCGCAAACAAGTGGCTAACAAGTGCTCAACCTCAACGGCATAGACCTTGGCCGCACCAGCTTCGGCCGCAAACAGTGCAAAAATACCCGTACCAGAACCAATGTCTATCACAATGCTACCTGGCTTGACCACCTTTTGGATGGCTTGCTTGAAAGTTTCTGTCCTTTTAATGTCAACCAAACAAAGATATGGATAGTCAGTGTTGGCCCAAATAAATTCTTCTTGATCGCGCATAATAAGTAACCCTTTTATTTAGGTTCTAATGGCTAAATTAATCAAAACTAAGCCTACAATTGCAACGCTCATGAATGCAAATTTTTTTATCAAGTTACCTCCCTTTGCCTCCCTAAAATATTTTGGTGCAAAGGGAAACAGAGCTACAGCGAGCAATAATACAAAGATCGGCTGAACACTCTCTATGACTTTGACGATAGATACCGGCCCGCGGCTAATAGCCAGATTTAGGGTAAATTCGGCAGCCAGATTAAGCCCCTCTGCCAAAAGTAAAATGGGAATAATTTTAGTTAAGTTACCTTTTAACTTTTTAAACTGTTTGGTTGATTTGGTAAATGCCATAATGAGCAGAAAGTACAAGCCACCCACACCAACGCCAATAGTAAAGGTCATATAGGCTGGATAGAACGATGCGTGCTCGTATACATGCTTACTAATAAGAGATAGCACATCAATCAAGAGCACAACCATAAGTGCTGGTAATAGCGCCGCCGAAAATTTAAACTTTTTGATATCAACCACGGCTATGGCAAGAGAAGCTAATAGTACCAATACAAAGCCGACTATTTCCATTCCCGCCAAATCTTCATGCAGCAAAAAATGAGCCAAAAAAGGTAGAGTAGCAGGAACCAGACTAAATAGAGCAACAACCACAGAAGGCTCCTCGAGCTCGAGCGCCTTGTAGTAAAAAAAGAAGTAACACGTTGTTAAAAACCCAGCCAATGCCGATTGGACTGCCAGCTCCAAAGAGATATGCTGGGCACGTAAAACCAACAAACTTAGAAGCGGCAACGTCCCAAAGATTCCGGCAATGACGGTGGCCATATAAGGGCCTTCGTAGACATATTGCAGCAGATTGTCATCTACCAGATTGAGCATGGCATAAAACATAGGTGCTAACAGAGCCAGATAAAACCAGTTCATACTGGCTCCAGCATAGCCCACTCGGTCTAAAAAGCAAACCGGCAGTACATTAGCATAATGTTGAGTTTGTTGTGTTATACTGAACTTTGTTATACAAACATAGATATGAAGATACAAATAAGTAAAGGCGCGGGCGTAGGCTCAACCGAGCTGTCAGCTTTTGATCAAGCACTGGTTAAGGCTGGTGTGGCTAATTTTAACTTAATCTATCTGAGCTCAGTTCTCCCGCCGGGAAGTGACGTAGTTGCGCCCGATAAACCCATCCGGCCAGTCGGAGCGTGGGGAGATAGGCTCTATATGGTTATTGCTCAAAAGCGTACTATCCAGCGCAACCAGGAAGTTTGGGCGGGTATAGGTTGGATGCAAGATTCCGCCACCAAGCAAGGCCTACTCGTAGAACACGAGGGCCATAATGAAGCCGAGGTTAGAGCCGATATCGAGAACAGTCTAAACGGGTTGGCAAAGAACCGGCATCAGGAATTTGGACCCATACATATGGAAGTTATTGGTATCCGCTGCGAGGATAAGCCAGTTTGCGCTTTGGTAGTAGCTATTTTTGAGTCTGAGCCCTGGCAGGCCAACGCTACCGGTAACCTTTCCAGCATACGTCGCCTGGCACGTAAACTGAATAATCATTGAGGACTTGGAAAGCAGGTATATAATGATGCTTGAGAATAATAAATAAAAGCTAGCAGGATCTCTTATGTCAAAAGTTGCAATAGTAGAAGACGACCAGGCCATCCGTGAGATGTACCGGATTAAGTTTGAGGCCGAGGGTCATCAAGTATTTGTGGCCGAAAACGGCAAACGCGGCCTGGAAATAGCCCGAACCAATCAGCCGGATATCATCCTGTTAGATTTGATGATGCCCGAGATGACGGGTGAGCAAATGCTATCCGTTATGCGCAAGACTGATTGGGGCAAGGATATTAAGGTGGTGGTCCTGACCAACGTTACTAAAGATGAAGCCGCCCAAGGACTTGACGATTTAGGCGTTGAAGATTACATCATTAAAGCCTTTTACACCCCCCAACAAGTCATAGATATGGTAGAAACTATCCTAAAACGACACAAATAAGTTAGTGTCAGTTGTACAAACAAGACATATCCCGTAACATAAGCAAGTATGGCAGCTAAAGTCGCTATTATTGAGGATGATTTGGCCATCTCACAGATGTACCGGATTAAGTTTGAAGCCGATGGCTATATTGTTGAGACCGCCGAAAACGGCAAACTCGGTATGGCCCTGGTAGAAAAAATGCAGCCGGATATTATTTTGCTAGATCTTATGATGCCAGTTATGACCGGCGATCAAATGTTGGCCGAAATGCGCAAGACGGACTGGGGTAAGAACATCAAGGTAGTGATATTAACCAACATGGGCGAACAAGAAATTCCCGATGAAGTTAAGAAACTCGGCGTCAGTGCCGTCATCTTAAAAGCCGACATGACTCCAAGACAAGTAGCCGAACTCGTCAAAGCTCAGCTCAAATAAGTACTTTTGACCCTGTATACTGGAACCATGGCAGACGCAAACAGTTTTGTATTTGATGGCTATCAGCTAACTGACAATAATCGTACTCTGAGTTTCAAGTATAAGGTTCTGCTCAATAACGAGCCGCCTATCGAGTTAACCGAGCAGTTAGTGTTGCCAGTCTCAATATCGTTAGCCAACCCAGTTATCGATAATTTAGTGGGTGCCCTACATATTGGCCTAGGTATTAGTTATTACAAGACGTTTTTGCCGTCTGTTTTTGAGCTACATAAGGAGCTTTCGCCGCATGAGGCTAGTTTTTGGAACGAAGTTTATCTGAATGGACTGGGTGAGTTCCTATATACCAATAAACTTGACCCTAAACATTTGGCAAAATTTAGCGGCAGCATGACCGACAATCCAAATACAGCAACGAATTATGAATCTGCAGCCATTTTAGCTTTGGGCGGCGGTAAAGACTCGGTAGTAGCGGGTGAGCTCTTGAAAGCCGTCGGTTTACCATTGACAGCTTTTGTGCTGGGGACGGGTGATCATTTGGGTCAAACAGCTACCGTTGCCAAAGACATGAATTTGGAATTGTTGGGCGTAGAACGACGGCTCGACCATCAGATTTTAGAGTTGAATAATCGTGATGATGCTTATAATGGCCACGTGCCTATATCTATGGCTTTCGCACTAGTAGGTTTATTGTTGTGTGCCGCCAGCAACAAGCGATATTTAGTTGTCGGCAACGAGGCCAGCGCCTCAATTCCCAATACCACCTGGCAAGGACTCGTTATAAATCATCAATGGAGTAAATCATTAGAGTTTGAGCAAAGTCTTCAACAATTTATTCATAAAACTATTTCAACCAATCTATGGTACTTCTCTGCCATACGTCCGCTTAGCTCAGTCGCCACAGCCAAACTTTTTGCCAAATATCCTATCTATTTAGCTGACTTCACCAGCTGTAACCGAGTGTTTCTGGTTGATCCCGGCAAACGTCCGAATGGCCGCTGGTGTGGTGAGTGTGCTAAGTGTTTGAGCAGTTTCATTATCTTAGCTCCTTGGCTCGAAGAAGCTAAACTATTAGAAATATTTAGTAAAAATTTACTCGACGACGGTAATCAAACAACTCAGTTTTTGGCATTAACTGGTATTGAGGGCCACAAACCACTGGACTGTGTTGGCACCGAAGAAGAAATGATATTGAGCCTTAACCTGATTAATGGTCAACATAAATTTGCTGGCACCAAGCTAATGCAAATCGCCCAAGAACGTGGTCTTATTCAGGCTAAGAACTGGAATACTGAGTTACAACGTAGTCTGACTCCGAGCCAGGAAGAAGCCTTTCCACCAGAACTAGCAAACATCCTAATGAGTAAGCTTACACAGGAACTGGCATGAAGTGGGATCTGAAACAATTTGATAATAAAGATGTAATCATGACTGGACAAAACCGCGACATGACGCTGACCCGGCAATTTTTAGAGAAGCATGCCAAGGCCAAAAGCTATCATCACATATTCATAGAGGTAGATAGTAAAACTCCTGTCTATGAGCAGTTGGGCAACCCTGACCCAAATCAAACCATCGTCATTAAGGCGCCAGGCGTACCAGGAAGGCGAATGAGTGTTCCGTATATCACCAGTGCACAGTTGTTTTTTGACCTGGCCAGGCAGTTAGGTGCTACCATTATTGGAGTTACCGGTACCAAAGGCAAAACTACCACTGCCAGTTTGACACAGGCTATGTTTGAAGCCAGCCATAAACCGGCTGTTTTATGCGGAAATATGGGCACTTCTTTTTTGCCGTTATTAGAAGGTGAAACCGACCAAACAATTTTTGTAGCCGAACTATCGAGCCAAATGCTAGAAGACCTGAGTGTAAGCCCGCACATTGGTATTATTACCAACCTATACAACGATCACACGGATTATCATGGTTCGCTTGAAAACTACTACAAGGCCAAGCATAAACTTGTCGCCCACATGCACCCGAATGACCTATTTATTTATAATGACCGTGTAGAGCTACTCAAAAAGTGGGCACAAGAAATCCCAGCCCGAACAATTGCCATCAGCGGAAACGAGCCCATTGACATGTCTAAGACGGGTTTGATTGGTGAACACAATAGACTAAATGCCATAATGGCCCGGACTGCCGCCATGGAATACGGTGTAAGCGAGTCTGTCTGCCAGCAAGCGCTGGACAAGTTCCAGCCTATTAAGCATCGGCTTGAGCCGGTAGCAACCATAAATAGAATTACCTACATCGACGACGCCATTGCCTCCCAGCCAGAAGCAGCCATTGCCGGCCTAAAAGCTATCAGTCAGCAGGTCGGTCCAGTAGGATGTCTGTTATTGGGTGGACAGGACCGCGACTATGATTTTGGCCCGCTTATGCAAGCCGTAGGCGAGGCGGCTATTCCTTCCTTGGTACTTTTTCCGGACACTATTCAAAAAATGAAGACAGCTATGCCAAAGAATTACTTGCCGGCTATCCTCGAAACCAGTGATATGAAAGAGGCAGTAGCCTGGGCCAGTCAGCAAGCTCCCAAGGATTCAGTTGTTTTACTTTGCAGTGGAGCCCCAAGCTATTCCATCTGGAAAGATTTTGAGCACAAAGGCGATTTGTTCCAGGCTGCCGTTCAATCTTTGGCGCGCTGAACATCAATTGCTCGTTTAGCGGCCCGGATAATGTCCTGAAGCGACGCATTATTAATGTCGGTTTGCTTGGCGGATACTTTGCCGGACGCCATATTTATAAGCGGTACTTTTAGACTATGCCGTAGAACATTTAGCGTCGTAACTGTTAACCTATTACCAACAATTACAATTACCCGGCAGCCATGATTAGCCAGGCCAAGCAAGATTGGTAGCACAATCTCTTGGATTTGATTGGGTGATTGTCCATTATTTGCCAACTCTGCATTATTACCGGCATAGATAATCTCGTAGTCTGGTAAAGCTTTTTGAATAGCCTCGGCGGTAAGCAGGCCATCAGTGCCAGAATCAAAGACGCCAAGCTTGGACTTGCTGGGGATTCCGTTTCCCATAACGCCTTCACCGTATTTCATGCCCGCTCCATGATCTTTACTTTTGCACGGGCTGAACGTATAACATTCTCGAACAAGGCACAGACAGTGAGCGGACCAACTCCACCCTTAGTCGGGGTGATGGTTAGGTCGTCTCGTTCATACACATCCGGTGCTAAATCACCAACGGTTTTCCCGGACTCGCTAGCCACGCCGGCATCTACCACCACCGCACCATATTTGATCATATCGGCATAAATAATGGCCGGGCTGCCGGTGGCAGTAATAATGATATCCGCCTTGGCGATATGTTCTGATAAATCTTTGGCAGCCCGGTCAATAACTTCTACGTCTAGTCCAGACTCTTTTAGAATTTTCTCTAGTGGCGCCCCGACCAACTTGCCTCGCCCTACCAGTAAAATATGCTGTCCGTTAAGCTCAATATTATAGCCGCTGAGGAGCCACATAATAGCCATTGGTGTAGCAGGGTCAAAGGTGGCTTTACTCCCCAGGGCATCAACATCTTTTTGTGGTGCTACTAAGTTTACAATTTTGTCTGTTTCGGCCGGGTCAGTCAGCGGTAACTGGACAATAATGCCATGTACCGTGGAATCCTTATTGAGCTTTTGTAGTAAATCAGGAATTTGGGACTGGGCAACAATATGAACATCAACATCTATCAGAATGTCACTACCGTATCGTTTTTTAAGCCGCACGTAGGTGTTAATAACCGGATCGTCTTTGCACTGTACAATTGCCAGCTTGGGATTGATGCCATGCGCTTGACGTAAGCCTCGTACCGCTTTAGCTTGCCGCTCTTTTATATAACTCGCCAGTTCAGAACCATTCAGTACTTTCATATTTTACTAGTATACCAACCTCCTCAGGTTAGCGAGAACCAAATGTGTTAGAGACCTCTATGCATTTAGCTGTTCCAGCTCAAACGAGCATCATGCTTATGCTATATTTAGATTCTGTCATTCTAGCTAGTCCGAGCTAGTCGGATCGTCGTCTTGGGTGGCTTGGAGTTCCGGTATAACTTCTATGCATTCTACAGTTGAGCCAGCCATGCCCGCCTCCCCTAAGGCATTACTCACCAAGCCAACGCTTCTTTCTTGGGCTTCATCCCTTGTATTTCCTCCCACCGTAAAATCTATCCGAAACCAACGGGGCGATTGCCTTATTAATGTGGCAGGTGTCCTCTCGACTAACTTAGCTTCAACAGTTTCCACGACATTACTCAGATTTGCTCTTACGCCATGCGGCAGTGTTGCTTCTACGCTACTAGTCCACTGCATTAACGATACTTCAGGATCAGGTTCAGATTCTTCCATGTTAATAGCATAACAAAACGACTAGGCGGTAACTTTTTGGGCAGCAAGAGCTTCGACAAGCCCATTTAGTGTTGATCGCAGGTCATTCCATAAATAGTGCCCTTCTGGAATCTCCGGCAGAATGGCCGCGTCACGGATGGGTAATGGCAATTCACTATCAAAAGTCCAGGTAACTTCCCGCGCAGAACCAATCGCCCAGCGAGCCTGGGCGGTAACTTGATAACTGTGTTCTGGATCATGCCTAAATGCCACATCAAAACGATTTACGCGACCAGGTTCAGTGGTTGGTACTTCGCTGCTGGCCTCACAACCATCCGGGTATTCAATTGCTAAGGCAGCGGCTTTTGCCAAGACGTCTTCACGACTGGTGACCTGGTTTGCAAAATCATTGGCATGTTCAATTCGGAACTGGTTAATCCGCTCACTAGGCCTGGGTGGTTCCTCAAAGACGTACTTCATACCCTTAAACTATCCTACCAGTTACCCTTTTGCAAGCATGGGCGGGTTGAGATTATATGATTCTATTGTTGTCCAGAAAATGTCAGGTTTGCTCGTCGTGAATACAGGTAGAGTATTAAACCGAACATGACCAGGCAACCGGCTATGAGCTTAAAGCTATATATGTAGCCGGAGTGATTGGCACCAAACCCGACTACGGCAAAAGATAGTATGGCAAATAGCTCAGCCGTAAAGCCGCCTACAGACGTGGCTGTGGCTCTGGTTTTATCATTTAGATGCTTCTGTAGGTAGGAATTAAATAACACTTGGGCACCAAAAAAGAACATAAGGTATAGGCCTAGTAATATTGGCACCACCAACTTGGGTGAAATGGCGGCCAGCCACAACAATGTCGCCCATACAAATAGAAAAAAGTTTGCCGGTAGTTTTTTGTTTTCAAACCTATGCGCCACTATACTACCCAAAGCTCCCAGACCATAGATGAACGCAAACCATAATGCTAACGAACTGTTAGTGAAACCTTTTTGTCTAAAGAACAGGGTAAAATACTCGTCTATTGCCCCTAACCCCGCCACTACGCTCATAAAAATAATCAGGTATAAAATTATGGACTTTTTGAATACTTCGGATATTCCTTCCTTAAAGTATTCGAGATACTTGGCTTCTTCTGATGCTTTAACTGCTTTGGCTGTTGGTAATAGGTAAACGGCTAATCCGGAGATCAAAACACTGGCTATGCTAAGGATCAAGACTAAGCCGTAGCCATGACGCGCTAACGCACTCGCCCCTACTCCAGCCACAACTACACCCAACAATGCATAGGCCTCAATCCGGCCCATAACTTTGGCATACAGTGTGGGCTGGCCAATACGGTTTAGTTCATCATATACCAGTGCTTCTTCGGTACCAGACGAAAAAGCACCCTTGATTCCCCAAAAAATGAATCCAATTAAGAAGCTAGTGAAGGTCTTGGAAAACAGCCAAAACCCATAACCGATAACTCGTAGTAATATGCCTAGTAGCAAAATATTCTTACGCGGGTATTTGTCTGCTAACGATCCGGCTGGAATTTCTAATAGAAAAGCCGTTAGCGACCACACGATAAACAGGATAGATATCCTAGAGGGGGTCAAGTGAGCATCAGCAAACATAACGGCATAGAGTGGATAGATTAATATGAAATCATCAAAAAACGAATAAGCATAAAGCTTGATGATCAGCCTGCTATAAGATTTATCCATTAGCTTCATGATAGCAAAATTATGGGTAGATTGACTCCGCTCAAATTATCAAAAGTCGAGTAATATATCTATCGTTACTGAACGGCGACTATATAGTAAAACGATATAACTGTTTGCAAAATACTTAGATTTGGCGATAATTAAGCAGGGAATATGGCAGATAGAATAAAACTATTACTAATTGAAGACACCCTGTCGCTTCTTGACGTATATAAAACACGTTTCGTGACAGAAGGGTTCGACGTACTTACGGCCACGAATGGAACAACAGCTATAGATTTGGCTAACAAAATAAACCCTGATCTGTTTATTGTAGATATCATGCTACCCGACATGGACGGCCTACAGTTTATTGATACTATCAAGAAGTTACCAGCACACAAAGACGCCGGTTTTATTGTCTTAACCGCCCTCGAAATGGAAGAAGTAAAACAAAAAGCCCTAGCGCTTGGGGTTGATGCGTTTTTAGTGAAATCTCAAACATCGCTTGAAGAAATTGCTAGTACCGCATTATCTGTATTAAAGTCTAAAAAGCCCGCTCAGTAGCGGTCTCATTTTAATATATAGTCCAGTTTTAATATTCGGCTGTCGTGTTTTTATCTATGACTTGCGCTACTCATGGCGGAGCGCAGTGATAGGGTCGATATGAGAGGCTCTTTTAGCTGGTACAAAGGCGACAACCGTACCGACAAGCACCATAAATAACAAAGTCCCGATAACGAGTATTGGGGGTGTAGCAATAATTGAAAAGTGCTGGGTAACGCCGCGGGAAGCTGCCAGCTGATTTAGGACATAACTAACCCCGCGCCCTAGAATAACCGCTCCAATAATACCGACCGTGCCTCCTGTGACTGACAGAATTACTGCTTCAAAAATAAAAAGCTTATTCATATCTTTTGGCCTGCCGCCGAGCGCCATCATCAGCGCAATTTCTTGCGTACGTTCTAATAGCGAGACGGTGAGCGTATTAAGCATGCCAAGGATAGCAATAATCATACCAATGCTGCCAAAACCAACCAGTATAAGGTTAAAGAAGTGGAAAACCTGATTAATTTGGTCGAGCGTGTCAACTGGTGAGGCTGTGGTGTAACCATAGCTTTCAATTTTTGTACGTACTCCAGGAATGTCTTTGCGGTCGCCTACAACAACTTTAATTAAAGCAAACTTGGTGCCTCCCGCTCGGCTAATCACGCTTTTGGGTATGTACACGGCTGATCCTGAGCTCGAGTCAACTACGCCGACAATTTTAAAAGTACTGTCAACCTCGTTTTTACCTCCCAAAGGTACCACCAGTTTAACTTGCTGACCAATCATACTGCCGGTATCTTTGATGCCTGCAGCCTGCAGAAGTCCGCTGCTCAATATCAAGTTACTGCTACTTGAGGTATCGAGGAGCTTACCATTTGAAAGTTTCAGATCAAGTAATTGCTGAGTAGTTTTGTCAATACCGTACGTAACCACATCGGCGCTGGCGCCTTTGAGCGTCAGCTTTCCGGCCTGCGTAAATTCACCTGAAGCACTGTTTACGTTTGCTACTGCTCTGAACCTGCTAATTGAGTCTTCGTTGAGCACAATGGCCTGTGAAGTCGATGTAACATCAATGGTGTTAATAGATGTGCTGCCAATAATTTGTTGTTGAACAAGATGTTGAAGGCCAAGTCCAAAAGAAAGTAATAAAAACACAGAGCCGATACCAATTACTACGCCCATGACTGTTAAAAAACTCCGGAATTTCTTGAACCAAATATTCTTAACAGACATGATCACCAGTGTTCGTAATAGGTTATAGCGTCTTGAGCTACTAATTCTATTTTTATGCATCTGCATTTGCCCATTCATTAATACGTTTTTTCATATCCGCAATTAGTCCGTCAGTAATATTTCTGGTTGATTTGCCGACAGTCTCGGTCACAATACCATCCTCAATAAACAGCAGCTTATCGGCAATAGGCAGATACTCCATGTTATGCGTAACCAAAACAATGGTACGACCAAGCTCTCTATGAAAGTACCGCAACCATTCCATAATCATGTCGCCGTTCTTGCTATCCAGGCTGCCGGTTGGTTCGTCGGCAACTATATAAGTCGGGTTATTTACAAGCGCACGCGCCATAGCAACTTTTTGTTGTTCTCCGCCAGATAAGACAGTGGGGTGCTTTTTGGCGTGCTGATCCATACTAACCCGCTTGAGCGATTCCAGGGCCTGAACTTCAGCTTTCTCTTTAGAGACACCTAAGAAATAAAGCGGAATGGCGACATTTTCAACTACGCTAAGGCTCTTAACCCAATAATTACTTTGTTGCACCACCCCCATAGTATTAGCTCTAAAATTTGCTAAATCACGGCCGCTCAACGAGTAAACATCCTGGTCGTTAAATAAAACTCGTCCCTCTGTCGGCGCGCTTAACCCCATCAATAAGTTCAGTAATGTAGACTTGCCGCTACCGGATGCGCCATAAATGATTGTAAAACTCGCTTCTGGAATATCGAAATTAACGTCACGTAATACCTCTACTACCCCAGAAGCTGTAGGAAACGACTTCTTTACGTTTTTTGCTTGAATGATTGGTTTGGTGTTTGATCCGATAGATGCCATAAACTATAGCCCAAATACTTTCTGCAGCGAGTTTAGTATTATTGTTAGCACATTATCCGTCGCTTGACCAATTATTGCTGATTGATCGGTGCCTTTAGCAACATTACCGGCTTTATCATGAGATACTGGCTGCACATGATAAACCTTTGAGGTAGCTAAATCCGAAACCACGACCGTGTGGTCAAAGCCGAGTTGATCATCTTCGCTGGTTTTACTGTTATAAGTACTGCCGCTACCTTCACCGTAAGCTACCTGGCTGGTAGCGGGCTCATCCGTCTTCCACGAGACGATAATCTGGCCGCGACCTTCGGCGCCATTGCCCTTAACTGAAGTTTCAATGGTCACATTAGTGATTTTAGGTGGACGGGTGTCGAGAGCGGTGTGAAAGATTTGCTCATCGGATGTCGCAAGATTACCCGTAGCATCTCTTGAGACGGCAAATAAGCTGTAACTTGTATCATCGAGCAGGTCGCTAACCTTCATTTGATGATCGGTGGTAAGTGTGGTGTTGATTTGGTCGATTTTGCCTTGCCCAGTAGGCCCATAACTTATTTGAGTACTGGCCGGGACGTTTGTTGTCCATGTAATAAGTTGGGTACTGGTTGGCTCGTTTGCGACAGGTTGGAATTGTAGATTAGTGATATGCGGCCGGGCTGGAGTTGTGAAACTAAGGCTAATTGGATCGTCGTATTCATTACCATCTAAGTCAAACGGATTGATTTTAAAGAAGTATTGAGCCCCGTCGTCCAGACCCTCAAGCGGAACAGTATAGGTTGAAGCTGAAGTTGATGTATTAACAGTTACGATGCCGCCAAAGTCTTTACTCTTACCGTAGTAAATCTTAACCGAGTCAGCTCCCAAACTGGAGAATTTAATGGTAGCACCGGATACATTAACATCAATAGCGGCAACATCGCTGATTGTTGGTGCGGGCTGGGTTGTAAAGGTAAGTTCAGATGATGAACCAAGGTTGCCGTCTTCGTCGATCCATTGAGCCTTGTAGTAGTAGGTTGTACCGGGGGTTAGATTATTGAGATCTATCCTATGAGACTTAACTTGGTCAGACTGAGCCGCTTCAGTGCTAAAGTAAACTCCACTGGCCGTGCCGAAAGCAACTCTTGAGTCGCTCGTTCGGTCAGTGACCCATTCAATCTGTGCGGTCCGGGTACTAACCGTCACACTCGGGTTAGCAATAAGATTGGCAGCACTGGTAAACTTACCCGTCGGAAACTTGCTCACAGCCGCCGTGAAGGCGCCACAGTTATTGGCACTGTCACAAGCTTTAACCTTATAATAATAGGTCTGCTGTGTCAGCCCACTGTCAACATAACTAGTGCCACTGGTACTGGCAATCTGGCTAAAACTAGTATTATCGGTGGAGCGGTAAACCTTATAGCTGGCAATACCCGCACCAGTGTCAGTGGGCGTCTCCCAGGAAACAGTAAGTTTCCAGTTTTGGCTCGACTTAACGCTGATATCAGCTACATCAGCATTGAGTGGTATGCCAGGCGCTGAGGTATTGGCCGTAAAGTCTATACTACCGGTGGTGGCATAGTTGATATTGCCAGCTTCATCCTTGGCGACAACATACAGTGTGTTTGTTCCAGGCTGTGTCGCATAAGCACCCGTAGGTAGTGAGGTTACGCCAGGAGCGGTGAATGTGCAATTATTACTATTTGGTAGCGCGTTAACTGTATAGCAATAGGTTAGATTTGAGCCTGACCCCGTAAAAGTGGCCGGAGCTAGCCATGAAAACGAAAATGCGTTGATAGTGTTTGTGGTCGGCGTGGCAGTAACATTTTGAGGACTCGATGGCGAGTTAGTATTAATTTTTATCACCGTTGTGACGTACGCACTGGAGATATTGCCAGCGGAGTCCCACGTCCTAAAGTAGACGATATTATTTCCATCTGTTAAGTTGGCAAAATCAGGCGTATTAACTGTCTCGTAACTGCCGTTATTCACTAATAAATCTGTAGCATCCTGGCTGCCGGTGTGGTTAGCACCATACCAGGTGCCACCAATACCTATACGGTATTGGAGCCCTGCTAAGCCGGAATTAGCGTCACTGGCAGCGTCGCTACCACTGGTTGGCCAAGTTAAAGTTACATCCTTTGTGGCAATAAATTGTGACGGAGCCGTGATAAAACTGGGGTTGGCTGGTGGAGTATTGTCAAAACGGAAGTGGAATTGAGCATTGCTGCCAGAATAGACGTTGTTTGCGTTATCTATAGCTTTTACAGATAAATAGTACGCGCTGTTGGATGTAGACAGAGTTGCGCCAATATAGCCCGCTGTTGCCAGATCGATATTCGTTCCGGATACGGCAAACTGGCAAGCTCCACCAGTATCAACCGGGCTCGTACCAAGTAAGCCCTTGGTAGTGACCGGGTCGGCGGTATTATCCGTACCAAGATATAGACAATAGCCTTTTATGCCGGAACCGCCGCCGTCATCGGCACCAGCCGTCCAGCTAAAATATGGGGTAGCGGCATTAGTCCAGGCATTTGAGCTGACCGATGAGCCAGATGGACTGGACTTCATGGCTAGGGCCGAAGCATTGGTCGGTGGGGATGTGATGTCTGAGGGAGTATAGGGAATGGTGATGGAGCTAAAAATAGGGGTAGCCGAACCATCAGACGTAAACTGTAGTTGATATTGTACATACCTGCTCTTATCGGGAGCACAACTGCTGGTAATATCACTACCGGAACTAATGGCGCCACAACTTGTGAAGGCTAGAGCGTCAGATAAGTCTGGCTGGTTGCCAGCTCTAACCAGAACAGATACCGTTGTATTAGTAGGTACGGTAGCCGAGTAGCTCAAGTTGCCGTAATTCTCAGCCACGCCAGTGTCGTAAATATTAGAGGTGAGTGTACCATTTGAGGCTGGTAACTGCAGACTGAAATCATCAACGTTAATTGTCTGGCTAGGTGCCACATATACACCATAAGGGGTAGAGGCATTGATACCGTTTACCGAAGCCGACAACTTATACCAACCACTGCCAACACTTGTGTAAGTAGTAGTGATGGCGCTGCCATTGTAGTATAGCTGAGCTACCGAAGACGTTACTGCCGAACCGCCTTTATAAACATAGGTAACAAGGTTGTAGGTTGAAGTATTGCCGGTGTTGACGTATTGCACATAATCGCCGCCGCTAGTGCCGCTAATCAACTTAACGGAATCCGAGCCAGTGTGGGCAACGGTGGAGTCATGCGAAGACGTAACGTACTGAGCATTACTAAGCCCATACTTATTTTCCAAGTAGGCTTCGATGCTTTGTCGTTGGGAGCTAGTCAAGGCAACATTGTAGGCAATCAGTTCGCCAAGATCGGTCGGCTCAAAGTAATTGGTCGGCGTCAGGGCGCCAACAGTTAAGGTATTTATGGTGCCCCCGTAAGAACTACTGGTACTGTCTGTACCTTTAGAGACACTGTCTTGCCAAGCTTGGCCGGAATTGGTGCCGCCATTGTATTCTTGGGTAATGATATTTGTCGTTGGTGCCGTGTAGGCCCAGGTCATATCGCCGGCAGCAATGCCGGAAGAACGAGCATACATGGTACCGCCCCACGGTAATAATGAGATACCGGTATTAACTCCACTGTTAACACCGAATTCATAGGTTCCGCCCGTCACCGACTGTCTCACCGTCTGCACGCTCAAAACCGTTGAGGCATTGGTAAAGCCAGACATGCCGCCACTCATATAGTTTGTTGAACCATTAAACCTCACTGCCGGTTGTCCGCCAATATCAGAGATCTCGTAAACCGGCTCTGCTGAGGTGGTATTTTGAGACAGATTATGATTATTACCACTGCTGTCCGACCAGGCCGTAACACTACCACCATTACTTACTCCGGAAATAGAATCGGCCTTATACCAGGCAGTAAGTCCCGATATGCTGCTCGGCAAAAGGCCTCCTTGCCAATTATTTAAGTTCGTCTCGAAACTAGTATTTTGAAAGAGGTTGGGTGGTACGGTTTGTGTCACCTGGTTAGCCGTAGACGTAGTGGCGTTAATGGCTGAACTGTACTGATTGGTGGTGGAGGAGCCAACTCCTCCACTCCAGTTTGTTTGTATCCAGTTACCACCACTCGCGTGAACAAGATGCATTGATAGCAGGGCCATACACATGCTAATGGTGTAGGACACGACTATGGCATAGTGGACTTGTTTGTGATAGTTCCACTCATGCCAACGTCGATACCAGCTAAGCTTATTAGATAGAACCTGATGGACATGCCCTAGACTCTGGGTATGAACATACCTGGCACTTTGCTTAGCACTTTTGCCAAGCTTAATACTGCCCTTAGCCGCACCACAAGGGACGGACTTCAAAAAACTTACATGCTTAACGGTTCGAGATGTTTGCTTAGTTTTGCTGCTCACAACCCAAACACCTTTTGTAAAGAGTTAAGGATGATGGTCAAGACATTATCCGTCGCTTGACCAATTATTGCTGATTGATCGGTGCCTTTTGCCAGGTTGCCGGCTTTGTCTTTGGACATAGGTTGAATGTGGTAAACCTTTGAGGTAGCGAGATCTGATACGATGACGACATGGTCGAAGGTGAGCCTGTCATCTTCGCTGGTTTTATTGTTGTAGGTACCTCCGCTACCTTCACCATAGGCTACTTGGCTGGTGGCGGGCTCATCTGTCTTCCAGGAAACTATGATTTGTCCCCGACCTTCAGCACCATTACCTTTAACAGAGGTCTCGGTGTTAGTACCGGTAATCTCTGGCGGGCGGGTATCCAGAGCCGTGTGGAAGGTGTTGGGGTCTGAGACGGCTATGTTGCCGTCTTTGTCATTAGACTGAGCGGTGAGCGTGTACTGCGTATCGTCCAACAGATTTCGAACTAACATACTATGATCGGTCACTAGATTGGTATCGATCTGCTCGATTTTTGGCTGGCCGCTCGCAGTTACATCGATCAACGATGTCGCCGGGACATTTGTGGTCCAGGTAATCTTTTGGGTACTGGTAGGCTCATTGGCAACCGGCTGGAACTGGAGATTAGTGATATGGGGGCGGGCCGGGGTGGTAAAGGTATCTACGCGGTTACTGTCATACTCGTTGTCATCAATATCAAAAGTGTTGAGCTTATAAGAATAGGTTGCACCATCATCCAGGCCGTCTAGCTCTACGGCATACGTTGACTTGCTGGTGGAGGTATTAATAGTTTTAAGACCGCCCAAACTGTCTAACTTTCCATAAAGTATATTAACTTGGATAGCGTCCTGGCTGGTGAATTGAATAATGGCACTGGATAGTGTAGTTTTAAGCACGCTGACTCCTTGAATTAAAGGTGCCGGTTGGGTTGTAAACATAAGTTCGCCGCTGGTACCTATATTGCCATCAATATCACCCCACTTAGCTTGATAGTAATAAGTTGTTCCTGCACTTAGGTTTGTGAGTTGGATACGGTGCGACGTAACTTGATCGGAGTTGGATGCCTCGGTGGCAAAATATTGACCGGTTGCCGTGCCAAACTGCACGCGGCTGTCGCTTACCCTGTCTGTTACCCAGGTAATAGTCGCTGTGCGGGTACTGACTGTTACCGAAGGCTGACTTATAAGATTAGCCGGACTGGTGAACTTGCCAGTGGGCATTTTGTTAACAACACTACTAAACGCACCGCAGTTATTAGCGCTGTCACAGGCTTTAATTTCGTAGTAATAGGTTATTTGGGATAGACCGGTGTCAACATTGCTGGTGCCCGCGGTCGAAGCCACCTGGCTGAAACTTATCCCGTCAGTCGACCGGTAGACTTTGTAGCTATTAATCCCTGCCCCTACATTTGTTGGCACATTCCATGACAGAGCTAATTTCCAGCTGGAGGTATCTTTATTCGACACATCAGCAATCTCAACATTAAGTGGAACGCCGGGAGCTGAGGTATTGGCAGTGAAGGTAGTACTGGCAGCTGTTGCGTAATTGATGTTACCGGCTTCATCTTTGGCGACCACATAGAAGGTGTTGTCGCCCGGCTGGGTAGCATAAGCTCCAGCCGACAGAGAGGTTACTCCGGCAGCCGTATAGGTACAGTTGGAGCTATTCGGTAGGGCATTGATGGTGTAACAGTAAGTAATGTTACTGGCGGAACCGGTAAAGGTGGCTGGAGCCAACCAGTTGAAGGCGAAGGAATTGGTGGTATTCGTGCTCGGTGCGGCGGTGACGTTTTGAGGGCTGGATGGTGAGCTGGTATTAATCTTTATGACAGTCGTGACGTAGGCGGGTGAGATATTACCGGCACTGTCCCAGGTTCTAAAGTAGATAATATTGTTGCCGTCGCTTAAGTTGGCGTAATCTGGCGAGCTGACCGTCTCATAGCTGCCATCGTTGGTCAGTAAGTCTGAGGCATCTTGGCTACCAGTGTGGCTATCGCCATACCAGGTACCGCTATTGCCGATCCGGTACTGCAGTCCAGCCAGGCCGGAGTTGGCGTCAGCCGGCGCATCACTACCGCTGGTTGGCCAAGTTAAGGTGACATCTTTGGTCGAGATAAATTGTGAGGGAGCTGTAATGAAGGTTGGGTTGGTCGGCGGGGTGTTGTCGAAGCGGAAGTGGAATTGGGCGCTGGCACCGGAGTAGACATTATTTGCATTATCTATGGCTTTTATGGATAGGTAGTATGGGCTATTGGATGTAGTCAATGCCGTACCTATATAACCGGCAGTCGATAGGTCTACGCTAGTACCACTGACCGCAAACTGGCAGGCGCCTCCCGTATTAACTGGAGATGTGCCAAGCAGGCCTTTGGTGGTTACTGGGTTGGCTGTGTTGTCTGTACCCAGATACAGACAATAGCCCTTGATACCTGAACCGCCGCCGTCATCAGCACCAGCTGTCCATGAAAAATAGGGCGTCGAATCATTGGTCCAACTATTGCTAGTTATTGTCGTACCACCCGGAGAAGTCTTCATGGCTAATGACGAGGCATTCGTAGGCGGCGCAATAATGTCCGATGGACTATAGGGCACCGTGACAGAACTTAAGGTCGGGGAGTTGCTATTGTCGCTAGTCGACAAAGTAACTTGATATTGTACATATCTATGGTTATCAGGAGAACAACCGCCGCTTAGGTCAGTTCCTGAAGCCACAGCAGAGCAAGATGCAAAAGCGGTAGCATCGCTTAAATCAGCATTATTACCGGCCCGCACTTTCACGGATACTGTGGTGTTAATTGGCGTAGTAGCCGAGTAAGAAAGTGTGCCCCAGTCTGATCCTACGGTTGTGTCATATATATTTGACGTTAAAGTACCTGATGAGACGTAGTTAGTCAGACTTAGGTCGTCAATATAGATGGTTTTGCCGGCTTTAACTTGAACGCCATAGGCCGCACTTGACGCGGAACCGGCAGTAACGGCAGAAAGCTTATACCAGCCACCGCCAACCGAGCTATAGGTGGTTGTCAGGACGGAGCCATTAGCAAACAGCTGGGCATAACTAGAATCCACCGCTGTTGAGCCGTCAATATACGCATAAGCAACTAAATTATAGTTGTTTGTGTTACCTAGATTGACTTGCTGGCTGTATTCTCCCTGATTTGTAGCAACGATTTTGGCACTAGCGGTCCCGCTATGATGAATGCTAGTATCACGCGTTACCGTTAACCCTGAAGAAACAGTAATTCCATATTTACTGGCTAAATAATTTTCAATACTTATTCTATTAGCGGCGGATAGGCCACTACTGTACAAAATTATTTCGGCAATATCTCCTGTGTAATAGTAACTACCAGTCGTATAGTTGCCTAGAACCCAGTTGCTTACGGTCTGAGTTGCAGTTGTGCCTGAACTTTGGGCGGTACCATTGTTATAAGGAGTACCGGTACCGCTGGAAGCTACGAACGAACTGATTAGTGGTGTTCCGGAAGTAAAAGAATATGCCCCGCCGATATTACCCGGACCCGCATGATATGTACCTATTTTCCCAGCCGATGGATAGTTCATATCCAATAGTTCTGCGTCACTGTTGCCTGTCGTGCTGCCAAATACCATTCCGTATTGGCTTGCACTCGTTGGCCTGTGGACAACAAATAAGCTGTAATTGTTAAGTGCTATCCCCGTATCAAGCGTTATACCGTATTGATTAGACGTGCCGTTAAAACGTAAAACCGGCAGCCCATTTATTATGTTAGTTTTGTATGTTGCCCGGCTACCCGCTGTCGCCTGCGTTGGATTATTTCCGTTACTACCAGAGTCTGTCCAGGTCTGGATAGTGTCGCCGTCATTTTTACCAGTAATGGCATCGGCCTTGAGCCACATGCGTAAACCGGTGATGGTACTTGGCAGTTCGCCAGTAGTCCAACCATTAGTATCTGATTCAAACCCCGTGTTCGTAAATTTTTCACCGCCGGTAGATAAAGTTAGCTGGTTCGCATTGGCGGTATTAACATTAGCGGCCGAGGAATATTGGTTAGCTGTCGATGCGCCTATTCCACCGCTCCAATCGGTTTGTACCCAATTACTCAGAGCACTTACGGGATGAATAACTGATGCGAAGGCTACGACTACAAGCACCAGGTAAAGGCTTGTAGCCGCATCTCGAAATCGGCTTTGACTACGCCAGACGTACCATTGTTGGTACCAGACTGAATGTAGCATCAAATAATCGTGCAGCTTTGATGACAGCCTATTACCTGCAGAAGCCTTGTTTTGCTTGTTATGATCTCTGCTATGAGCTACTACTGACTGTCCGTGTAGCTTTAAGTTAGGAGCAAGACTATACAGTACGCGCTTAAAGGCGTTTCTTAGTAAAGCAAAAGAATGCCCTAGAAAATTATGCAGTCTTTTCATAATGGCCAATCAAGCCCTGTTTTGTTTTATCCATGTTCGTCTTGACCTCAACATACTTTGCAAACGCGATAATTTGCATTTGCAACAATCCTATTAATTTTACAACTATAAGATAAAAACGTAAACGGTTTAAGATGATCATTTAATTTTGAACTTATGCCCTGAAAGTTAAGGTGGTGACTATATTTTCTGTCGGAGGCTCGGATCGATGTAAAATACCTCAATAACACAGCAAAACGCAGCTATTTATGATACTAGATATGGATACTACTCTAAATGCTTATGATTTGGAGGTGCAGTCTTCGATTAACTCAGACTAAAGGCGTCAAAAAAGTTAAACCATTACTTGGTGAATGCTTGCGCTGGAGAACAGTTTTGCAGGAACCATATGAGAGGCACAAGGCAAGATATGAATCGTATAATCATCTAGCAGTAAGTAGTTTAACCGTAGCATAAAACCCCTTGACGCGTATGTATGTAATGTATACAATGTATTCATGAGTAATATTCAATATACAATTAGAAACATACCTTCGCCTGTCGATAAGGTGATACGCAAGCGCTCAAAACAAACAGGCAAATCTTTTAACCAAACCGTAGTAGACTTACTGTCGTTGCAAACTTTTGGTACTACGGAAATATCTGAAAAAACTAATTTTGATTGGTTGTTTAACAAGAAATCGCTTGATGATAACTTCGATAAGGCTATAAGAGACATGTCACAGATAGATGAAAAACTTTGGAAATAAATGATGCAGTCATTTACCTTGGACACTAGCGCCTACTCCGCATTTAACAGAGGCGATAGGCGCTTAAAAGACTGGTTTAAGGCAGACGTAGATATTATAATCCCTAGCGTTGTAATTGGAGAATTAAGAGCAGGTTTTGCAGCAGGTAGTCGACGTAAAGAAAATGAAGACTTGCTACAAAGATTTCTAGATAGCCCAAATGTATCTGTAGAAACGATATCTGATAGCACTACCAAAATATATGCGGAAATATACCTTAGACTTCGTGCCAAAGGTAAACCAATTGGCACAAATGATATGTGGATAGCTGCGGTGGCTCTACAACTCGGCAACGAACTTTTGACACTTGATAGAGGTTTTGAACATATACCTGACCTTATGATAGCCAGTATCTAATCATAAGCACATTGGAGGTGCAGTCTTCGATTAACTCAGACTAAAGGCATTAAAAAAGTTAAACCATTACTTGATGAATGCTTGCGCTGGAAACGTATACTCCGTGAACCCTACGGACGACACAAGGCAAGATACGAATCGCATAATTTATAGGCAGTAAATCCTTTAACTACTTATGCAAGAGTTCTACTGTGCTGAACTAGTCTCAAATGCTGTAGCTAAGCTCTCTAATCCAAAACGAATTGCATTCGTATGTCGCCCTGCAACAAGTTCATCGGGAGGCTTGTTAAATAACTTCGCCATCCGCTCAATACTTGCTTGGTCATAATCCGTTTCATCAAAGTATGGTTGGCTGTGACGCACTGGGCAACCGCTAGAGGCATTACGAGGAGTATTATGGTTGACCATATATAGATACTTATTTAGTGCCCCTTTCACCCAGCCTGCAAATTCTATAGACCCGTCGTCCTTGGCTTCATAAGGTGAGCCGTACTCTCCAGGCGCTTCATCTAGTGTTCGTAACTTAATTTCACCCATAACTTCTTTAAGTGGGCCTCTGGTCTCAGAAGGCACACGATAACCTAGCCTTGTGAAATACCCAATTGAAGCATCACTCCAATAGCCATTTCCAGTTGTAGCTGCATTCTCACACATTGCAATAAACCAAGGAGACCGGTAAACATCTGCTAACTCTTCTAAATTTGTTACAGAAATCAAACCCGTGTCAGTTAATTCATTTACCAAGTTTAAGGGGAAGGAGACCGTAGCCTTGAATCCCTCCAGACATTGCCGAGTTACAGAAGTTTTAGCTTGCTCTGCGGTGGTAGCCGTAATTAACTCTGCACTATTTAAACGTCCAAAAAACGTATATTCCGCAACTGCCTGGCTACATGGCTGGATTAGGTCGCCGTCAGCGGAAGCAATAAAGTCCGTAACATGTCTAGAAGCCTTGAAAAGAAAGTCATCAACAACATCACCGGCTAAGCTAAGTGCAGGAGAAGAACTTTGCTGCCAATGTGGGACTCTATCATCAGATGAACCCTTATCCTTATTAGAGCCATTATAGTCAAAGTCCTCTAGAACTGCCCCAAAACTATCAAATGTAAGTTCGGAGAATAAAACCATTGCCTCACTTCGTTGCCAATGTGGACGTGTGGCTGCCTCTGCACTAAGTTCAATCATAGTATTTCTACTATACAATAGAACTAAGATATATCAAGAGTAAATATTTCAAACCGCTTATGGTTGGAGACCTCATATATTAGGTCAAGCTGTTTTTGTAAAAACTAGGGTCGTAATCCTTGCCACTTAGCCAGACGGCCCGGACAATGGCCAGTAATTTTCGGGCTACGACGCAAGTGGCGACAGTGTAAGTCTTTCCTTCAGCTCGTTTCTTATCATATAAAGCCTTCAGGTTTGGATCACAGCGCTTAGCCACACTAGCGGCTATGAAGATACTCCTTCTGAGATAGCTTGAGCCTCGTTTAGTGAGTCTACCCGTACTGTTAAGCGTATGACCACTCTGCCTAATCTTCGGATCAAGTCCAGCAAAGGCCGTTAGGGCTTTAGCTGAGTGGAAGCGATGCATATCCTGGATCTCGCCGACTAAGCTGGCACTAATGTAAGGGCCAACTCCCGGGATAGTTTGCAGTAAGTCAAAGATAGGGCCTTTGGCTGAAGCTGTCAGGTCTTGGTAGAACTGCCTTCGAGCCGTCGTTATGGCCGTCTGGATGCCGATCATTGCTTCAGCCGCCGCTACGCTTAGCTCATCCTCTAACAAACTACTCAGGTGGCGGTGATGGAGAGCGAATGAACTACCGATCATACTAAGCTTCTGCGCACCTCTGGCTTGGTATTTGGTTGTCTTGTACGGCTCAGGCAGATACAGGTTACCTTCGCCACGTAGTCCTAATCGAGCAACTACTAATGCATCAGTTTTATCTGTTTTCTTACCTCGAACTGAAGCTTTAATATGCTGCTTGGTAAGAATAGGATTGTATATCCGACAACCTATGCCGAGGGCATAGGACGTTTCAGCTATCGGGTGGTGGTAGGTGCCAGTAGCTTCCGCCACGCAGGTTATGCTCTCACTTGGACAATTGCCACCAACCGTTAACAGCAAAGTAGCAATAGCTATTTCTTCATTTACAACTGTTCCATTGATCTGCTCAATGCCCTGTCCGTTGACTAGTGAGTAGTCGAGCTTACGTTTGCTGACATCAAAACCTAAAAAATACGACATAGAAAACACTCCTTGAAGTTTAACCCCAGGTTAGTTTGTGTAAAAAAGTATGGCGGCAGGGCTTCCCAAAAAAGAACGTCAGCGCTACAATAGCCTTGTTGGTTATAGACCATAGAAAAGCCTTGGCTTATGTTGTTTCTGGACTAGTACCAGATACAGACATCCATTAGTCCAAGGTTCTTTTCTTAGATAACCTCATTATTGATTGTTAGAACTGAATGGTTTCGGAAGCAACAATCTCCACTAGGAGATAGCAAGCTCACGCCTGCTTCCCAAGGGCCATCGTGTCGTCCTCCATACACCAGATATTGTACGCTCGCTACAGATGTAGAGAGCTACAGGTAATATACAAGGGCCATAGTCATGATTATTGCAACTAAATTCAACTTGCAAGTGCTTCGAGACGTTCAAAAGGAAATTGTGCAGCTATCTCGCGTCTTTTTCTGATTGCTTGCAATACAACAGTTGCCGGCCCTATATTATTAGTCGGCACACGTTCTCTTTCGCCGCGCTTTTGAGCTACTTTATCTGCAGGTAAACTGTCTCTTTTAGGCCATAGCTCTTCATTTGCCCTAAAATCTGGATTAAAAATTACCGGAATAAGAACACCAAGCATTGGATCTTCTACAACTTGAAACGTAAGGTTTTTATTGCGGCTAGAGCGAGTAGTTGCTTCTGCATCGTATAGTATCTCTCTACTCCCATTTTGAAGTCTTTTCCAATAAAGAACTGGCTGGAGATGTGGTCTTGGGTCGCGTATTGATACACTAGGCAATATGGGAACAACTTCATCAAAATCTTCTCCTGATAGCAGCAAGTAGTCAAATTCCAACTCTTTATCAACATGTGTTTTAACTTCGTTATTGTCAGCAAGCATGGCCTCAAGTTCTTCACGACTTTTCCCCATTTCAAATGCAACTAGTGGACCACCATATTTTTCACCTCCGTTAAATAAAACACCTTGAAGTATTTCAATTAATCTGTGGGCTGATTCTGGGTGTTCATCGAGCATTCTACTGACGGTATCAGGATCTATAGCCGTACTGTCTTTGGTGTTAATGCCTATATCATGCTCGGCTATTCCAAGCTCATTAAACAGTGTTTTAATTTCATCCCGAGAGAATAAGTGCATTTGTGTTTGAAGCTCTTCTTTTTTCTCATCAAAACCTAGAATGGCCGCCTCACCCAAGCGAAATACCTTAGAACCCTCTTCGAATACGAAACCGTCAATAGTGGGTCGATAAAGAAGTGCATCTCTCGCACGATTTGCATAATCGTCGTGTTTTTCCCAAGCACGTCCGAAACTTGCAGCATGTTTGCTGTGTAAGTTAGGCATATATTTTCCACTGGCTACCTGTAAAAATAGATCGTCAAGTATTGCCCCATCATCCATTTGACGGTAAGGGGCAGCTAGATTAAGAAATGTTCCCAAAGTTCCATAAGCATTATCTCTATCTCTTGTCAGACTAACGTCAGGCCATGTAGCTCTATATGTAGATTGATCTGCTTCTTGAACTTCGGTAATTAGCATAGGAGCACAAGCCCAAGGATATAGTTCTTCTGGTAAATTGCTACCAAGAATTGATTCCATTGTTGGAGGATATGGGCTATTCACTTCGGCAGTCATAAACGTAAATTATACAATGGTTATAATATAAATTCAAGTAGCGTTTGGGTTCTGGGATTGGAGGGCCAGGAGGGACTCGAACCCTCGACATTCTGCTTAAGAGGCAGACGCTCTAACCGGCTGAGCTACTGGCCCGGAACATTTACAAAACTAAATAAGTATATCACGGTATTGTAGTCTAAATAGTCTTTTACCCTCTGTTGTTTTCAAAAATTTCTCGCGTCGTAGGGCATCTGTCTTAAGTATATATGCTTCATATCCGATTAAAGTAACTGGCAAGTACTTACAAGTCGTAGTAGTACCACCATCAGTATGCTCCTTAATTCTTCGCGCTTAAGATTGGATGTTGATCCAGTATAAACCTGTCCGTTGCTCATTTTCAGAAAGTAAACGTAGTGCATATGACCTCTGCCATATCATACGATATGGCCCTGTCGTATGACAGGGTTTTGGCAAGATACACGTTACGGTCTGGTTTTATGCTGCAATTTCGGGGTCGATAACTTCTGGAACGATGAGTGTGCCTAAATTGCCGCCGTTGCCGTTATAAGATGGGTTGTTACGTAATACCGTATCAAGGTCATGAACACCATCAGAGTACACTACCATTGAAAGTTCGTATTTAATTAGGCTTTCCAGGCTGGTAATATCTACGGCTTTATAGCGTTCGTGATCCTCAAGCATAGTGTGTGCACTAATCCGCTTGTAGCGTTGAGCGCTTGGAACTTCCTCTGGGTCCCATTCAAAGATGCCGTCATGCTTTGTACCTTTTAGGATGGTAACTGGATGTTCAGTGTCAACGGTTTGATAGTCATGCGCATAAAAAACCACAGCATTGTCAGTAGTGACATTATCCTCGCCAGTGCCGCCAGCAATCAGCGCAATCCTTCCATCAGCATGAGCTTGACGAACCTGTTCAGCAGAGTATTTGGTAGGTCTAAAAGAGGGATCTCCAATTTGCATTTTATCGGTTAAAAAAATCTCAACGGGTACTTCGAGCTTTTCGAGTTCAGCCGCAACGATAACAGTATTTTGGACAGTTGCTAAGCGACCCATAAAATCTGCCATATCTCCAGCAAGTTTATCCTCTCGAAGCTTGTCTCCGCGCACTACATTCCCGGCTCCAGAAACAAGAGTTATTCCATCTATATTTAAATCACCACTCAATCTTTGTACTCTGGCTAACTTTTCACCCACCGCACGCACACCATAGGCATGCCAAGCTTTGCCTTCGCTTTTTTTTGCGAGCAACTCGCCTGATTGCTTTAAAAACACTGCGGTTGGTTGTTCCGCCATATAGTTCCTCAAATTATGCCTGTGCTATTAAACCACAAAATTATTTATTTGGCTAGTGCTTTATGTATTTAACAACATGCTGTTTTTTATAAGCTCAAAGTCGTCTTTAGGTATTTGAATTAAACCAAAACGGAAAGCATAGCCCCATGACTGTTTTGACTTTATGAAGCTTAGATCGTCAATAAGCGGACGTATAGGCATGTCAACAGCTTCTTGATAATTTACTCTGCGCCTATAGGGTGCGAAATCTTCGCTCATAGCAACCTGAAAAATCTCATCATCAACCACCTGACCCAGTGCCGTAAAGGCTTGGAGTGGTGTTTTGTCTCCAAATTTGACGGTTGGAGAATAGTAGATAATCCAATCATCTTTTGCCAGCCTAGCCAGTGGTGCCCGTTTACCGTGCCCCAGCTGCATGATGCCATCCTTAATGCCACACAAAACATGCTCTTTACTCACTACCCCAATCCAATATTTCATGATGATATGTTAGCAGGTGTTGTCGTTATACACGCTATAATATGTCTATGGCTACGGAGAAGAACCTGTCAGAGAAGGAGTTGTTGGAGCTGGGCAAAAAGTTGCAACAGTTTTACGATGCCGGCTATGTTAACAAAAAACAGGCAGTTTTATTCTCTTTTTACAAAGGCGTGGCTTCTGGGCTAGGCGCGTTTTTGGGCGGAACTATTGTGATTGCACTGCTAGTCTGGATACTCAGCTTATTCCACCAACTGCCCTTTGCCGGCCATATCCAGGATGCTCTACACCAGGCACTTCATAACAAATAGTTATTTACGTTTCCAAACTTGGAAGGTAAAGGTGATGCCATTTTCGGTCTGGGGCGTAGTTTCTGATAACATTTCAAAATCGTTTTTATACTCTGGAAAGAACTTAGTACAGTGAAAGTCTTGGTCTAGCTGCGTGATGTATAGTTCGTCAATCTGATCAAAAGTGGAGGCAAACAAGCCGGCTCCACCGACGTTCCAAACATCTCCCTTGGCATTATCTAAGAACTTGCGAGCATCCAAAACTGCTTCAAAACCAGTCGATAACGCTTCTTTTTTGTCGGCTATGGCTACGTAATTAATGCCGCCTGGATAAGGTTTGCTCAACTCTTTATAGAGGCCATAACCCATTAGAATGGTGGCCGTTTGAATCTTATCGTGGTAATAATGGACGTCGGTTGGTAATTTGCCCTGCCAAGGAATACCATGATCGTCAGCCAATCCCCGCTTGGTATCTATAGCCACAATTGCTCTAACCATACCTTAAGTATAGCAGTGTACTAGCTTTGCAGGGTCAGACCTTGCAACAAGGTCTGACCCTGCAAAGAAGTAGGTCATTCAGCGTTAAAAACTAGGGGACGGATGTGGTTGAGTAGGTAAAATGAGCCGGTGACAAGTAGTATGTCTTCTGGTTGTTTTAGTAGTTCTGTATATGCCTGCTCTGGGCTTGAAATTACAGAAATGGCTTTAAAACCTTGCTGCCTGGCAGCCTCGGCAATAACTTCAGGATCAACCGATTGCTTGGGCGTATCTTGCTCGCCATTGAAGGTGGTAATAATAAGCGATGATGCAATTGGCAGTAACTGTTCCAAAGCACTAGGCGCTCGAGAAGCATCGCTGGTGACAAAACTTACTAATGCTGCGGCTTTTTTATTTGGAAATAGTTTTTGAATGCCTGCTGCCAAAGCTTTCATCTTTTGACCATTATGCGAACCATCAATAATAATGGTCTTTCCAGCTTTACGAATGACTTCCAGCCTAGCTGGAACAGTGGTGTGACTGGCGGCAATAATGGGACTCTCAGCAGGTACAACTAAACCATCTCGTTCCACCACAAAGTCAAAAACTGCTTTGGCCAGGTACCAATTGCGTTGCTGGAAGGGCGGCAAATATTCTGGCAACAACTCGTCCGATGGCAAAGTTAGCTTATGTAGCTGAGCATGCATTTGTTTGCAGCGTCCAATAACGGGCAACATTACTTCCACTGACTGAGAATACATAAAGACGGCGTTATGGCTCTGTATAATCCCGGCCTTTTGGGCGGCAATCTTTCCGACTGTATCACCCAACACATTGATATGATCCAGGCCAATATCAGTAATAACAGATACTTTATCTTCGCGGCTAATCACATTGGTGCCATCCAATAAACCGCCCAGGCCAACCTCAACCACGGCATAATCTACCCTCTCCTGAGCAAACGTCCAATAGGCAAATGAAATTAACAACTCAAAGTAGGTCACTTCCAAACCTGTTTTATCTACCATATCAACGAAGTCACCGAGTTTTTGGCAAAATGTCTGTTCTGGTAACGGTGTAAGATTTATCTGCACCCGCTCATTAACTTCATCCACATGCGGTGAAACCGTTAGCCCAACTTTTTGCCCTGCTGCCTGCAAGAGAGCGGTAACATAATAACAAGTTGAAGTTTTGCCAGACGTCCCGGCCACATGTATGGTCTTAAACGTATCCTGTGGGTTATCCAGCTTGATCATGAGTTCTCTCATGCGTTCCAGCGAATAACTTCCCGGCTTTTTATTCCGTTCTACGTATTGCGACAAAAGCTGGTGGGCTTGGCCAAAATTACTAATTTGTGGCATGATGCAGCTATTGTACCTTGATTACCTGTCAAAAACACCCGTTGGCGTTATAATAAAGCTTATGGATACGCCGCCACAGCCACCAGCGACACCTCCTGCTAAACCACGCACTCCGGAGCAAACCGATGCCTATGCTCAATCACTCCTGCGTATGGTCAATATGGACTATGCCAAACACGAGGCTACTCAGCCAACCACACAGTATTTTACTAAAAAGCGACTAACATATTTGGCAGTCATCATCGCAGCTAGCATAATTTTATCCGTAGTTGCAAGCCTAGCCCTCAAAGGCAAAACATCGTCTAGCAGCCAAGATAATCAAACAAATCAGCTTCTAAAAAGCGCTCAAAACTTCAACAATCCTAGTAGCTATTAATTGCAAAGTTAGAGCTTTCCTTAACGATTGACTGTTGACATGTCGGGGTAGCGTGCACCAGCAAATGAGCCTTTAGGCGCAGCTTTTTCAAGTCTATCGATGTCTTGTTCGGATAACTTAACATCTAAGGCTGCAATGTTCTCCTTCAAATAAGCTACATGCTTTGTGCCCGGTATGGGGACAATATCGTCACCTCGTGACAATACCCAAGCAAGAGCTAGTTGTCCAGCAGTTATACCTTTTTCTTTGGCAATATCCTGCACCTTAGCTACCAAATCCAAATTTGTTTGAAAGTTATTAACCTGGAAGCGGGGCCAACGGCGCCGGGTGTCATCTGGCGCTAGATCATCTATTGATTTTATTCTACCAGTCAAAAATCCTCGCCCGAGCGGACTATAAGCCACAAAGCCAATCCCCAGTTCTCGGACGGTCTTCAATATCTCAGACTCCGGATCGCGTGACCACAAACTATACTCTGTCTGCAAAGCAGTAATGGGGTGGATCTTAGCCGCCCGTCTGATGGTGGCAGGAGCTGCCTCACTCATGCCTAGATAGCGAACCTTTCCCTCCTTTACCAGTTCAGCCATAGCCTGGATAGTTTCCTCTATAGGTACGGTAGTGTCTACACGGTGTTGATAATACAAATCTATATAATCAACTCCGAGTCGCTTTAAACTCGCCTCACAAGCCTTTTTAACATATTCGGGTTTGCCATTGACGCCTAAAAAAGTGCCGTCAACTGCACGCTGATTGCCAAATTTTGTAGCAATAATGACTTTATCACGGTGGCCGCTTAGGGCTTTGCCTAGTAACTTTTCGTTAGTAAACGGACCATACATGTCGGCCGTATCAAAAAAATTAATACCATGGTCAAGAGCATAGGCTATGGTGTCAAGAGCTTTATGCTCGTCGCGGCCACCATAAAATTCGCTCATACCCATGCAGCCAAGTCCAATGGCCGATACCGTTAGGTCACCAAGTTTTCGTTGTTTCATACGTATCCCCTCGCTCACTAAAGTTACAACGTCTATTATAAGCTGGCTTGCTATAAATAGCCTATAAGTTAGATCACATTTCAACTCAGTTATGGTACGGCACGATATACAAAGTTATAACTGCGCTCAACCCCAACTTTAGTGCAATCACTCCATAAATCCTCAGTACATCGCCCAACCTATATAGTTCTATTAACACACATGGTTGAGCTTGTTTCTCTGGAACCTCTGGACCTATACTTTCTTTTTCTCGTGCCAGATGAGTTTGTAAACTTTTAACTTGTCAGGTAGCTGGTTGACATATGGTATAAAGGGGAACGCTAGCATAGTCAGCGCTAATGAGCCAAAAATTATGGCAGCATCGCGGTCACCGTTATCGTCATTTTTAAGTACAGTGTGATTTAACAGTCCTATAGGTGCTAGCCACCAAGCCCCGGGCGTTCTACCTTTTTCTTCACGGATCATGCCATATTGATCGGTAGTTATGTTCAAGGCAGTAGCTTTGTCTTCTGGCACGCCAGTATCGGATAAAAAGCGTATTGAATAGGTGGAGCCATCAGTAAATTTATTAATGCTGTCATTTGCATTCAGTACTGGCTCATAAAGACCCGCCTGGGCCATAGTTGTGAGTGATTCAACAATGGCGGCTACTGGGCTGACTGGTGCCCTGGCTGGGTCGACACCATCCTGGTTAAAAAAATCGCTAGCTTCTTTTAGCTGTTGTTTTTGAACGCCTTGAGGTTCGGCATTAAACTTCTTCAACTCGTCTGACTGGCTGGCTTGGACCCGGATGTATTGCTCATAAGGGTTATCAATATATATGGTGCGCACGTTGTAGGTATATGGATTGATGTTATCAAAATAAGTTGCCGTATCGGATGAACTATCAAACTCAGCTACAAGCGTTTTGTCTACCAGTGCCGGATCGTCATTGGCAATAGACTGGATAGTCGTAGGCTTTATGTAGGGTGAAGGCAAAAATGCCGCCAATACCAATATGAGACCAATAAGTACACCGCCTCGCATAAACAATAGCTTGTGGTTTGCGGGTACGGTTTTGGCCGACACATCTTTTCTGTATGGCTTTGCGATCCCAAGGACTCGCACTAGCAGGTAGTGTAAAAACAGTAATGCTAAGATTGTTAAGGGGACTACAACAATATGTATCCCATAAATTTGTTTATTGTTGAGTGGATTCAAAAGCCTGCCAAGTCCGCTGCCATTGTAAAAATCAGCACCTTGCAAACTACGCCACTGGCTGGAATAATCGCCACGCAGCACATAGCCAAACTCGGTTTCAGCCAAAACTATAAACATCATCAGCACGCCAAATATCCAAGTCAAGCGTCGTGGTTTCTTAAAACCGGAAGTGAAGAACACAACTAGTAGGTGCAGTATAATGAATATGACAAATGCTTGAGTGGCCCACAAATGTACACTTCGCATATAGCTGCCAAAACTATTTGTCAGCCACCATGTTGGGCCATAAAACGTCATAATGACGCCAGTAACAATTAGTACCAAAAACGAGATCATTGATAAAAAGCCAAGTGAATAGAACAGTTTATTTCCGTAGCTCGGCACGTCTTTGATCATTACGTCATTGAGAGCTTTACCTAAAGGATGTTTAGCGACCATAGCAGAATTTTCTTTAGTTTGTTTTAAACGTTGCTCTTTACATTATAGCAAACCTGATGAAATAAAAGTATAACAGAGGTAATTGTGCATATGCTTTGGTAGGGCACGATATACAAGGTTATAACTACCTTAGAGGTGATCAATTTGCCGTTTTTAGGCTACAGTGCTATCAGAAAGAGCAAATTATAAAACAGAACTGGCTGCTATCCCTAAAGCCACTTTCCATCTTCACTTAATGTTTGATATGCTTTTAAGAGTATGAAAGTAACAATAAGTAAAGAAAATGCCGATGAGCCGACAATTGTTTTTCTAAAATCTCATTCTGTTGCTGCATTGGCAACCATTGACGCGGACAACAGTCCATCGGTCGCAACCGTTTTCTATACCGTTATTAATCCACCAGAGGTACTCTTTATAACAAAATCTGAAACCTTGAAACTTATAAATATGCGCAAAAATCCCAAGGTTGCGCTTGCCATCACCGAAGAGAACACGCTTACGTCTTTACAACTTAAGGGAATAGCCAAAGAAGTTAAAGACCCTTCCATTATAGATAAAGTTTTTACTAATATTACCAACGAGTCAGCTCATCCTAAGTATTGGCCACCACCTATTATAAAGATGGAGCAGGGAAATTTTGTCGTGTTAAAGATTACTCCCACAATTATGAAATTGAGTGATTTTCGCGATTAGAATTCATTTACTATCTTAGATAGAATATATATTCCTACAATAATCTTTAACCGGATGTGATTTTTAAAATTTTGGTACAGCATTATTAACGAAGTTAGAACCGTACTGATAGCTGCAACTTAGTAATTATCGGTTCGGAGCGTAGAGCTCCATTCACTACCACCAGCGTATTCTTGGGCTGTGGTGGCTGCCTGATTGGAGAACTGCATCAGTCCTTCACTGCCGAGCTCTTCTGTGATGATAGCGCCGACTTGTCGTAGGTCATTCGTGCGTTTTTGTCTATCTTCGGTGCTCGGATCGATAGCTGCATCTTTAATCTTGCCGGCTACTCTAGCCAAGGACTGATGCAATTCAGATCCGTCGAATATGTAATCATTATTTGGAGCAGCAGCTGGTCTTTTCTCTCCGCCCTTACGTAGATCTTTCAGCTCAACTGGAAATTGTGTCGGAGCATCAGAAAATTCGGCAGGGCGGCTTGTGGAGTCTGATATTCGTATGGCAGGACCGAAGGCTTCATTTAAGCCTTCGGTTGCAAACAATAAGCGATGGTCTCGTGTTACGTAAGCTTCAAATTCACCCTGTCCATGATAATCAAGTGCAGGGAAGATGAGCTTATCGGCCACTGCTTCTGACTGCGTATATTGCAATGTTATTGGATTCTTTTGCTCAACTTGTCCGGGTGCTAAGGCGAATGCCGCTATAACAAATTGAGGTACACCCAATCCCTGCGCCCGGTAGAAGCTATCCATCATCTCTAAAACAGAATCAGGAGCTTCTGGAACATTTTCAGGTCTAGACGTAGCTTGCCTAAGAGCCTGTAGTGTTTCTGGTATGTTTTCTACGTCGCTTGCGATGCCCACTAAGTAATTGCCAGCAGTTTGTATTCCACGCATACCAAATGATCCGCCACCACGCATTTTTGGCAGGCCATCATCCCAGATTTCTCTGTATACCCCACCTTGTTGTGATAGCCATTGTCTACTGGCTTCTGGGTTAGGGCAGTCCGAAACCGAGGTTACCTCGCCATAAATGGGAAATATCATGGCGTTAGGACCAGTACTTGCAATGCCTAATGCTCGAGAAGTACCGTAGGATTCTGCTGAATTCATATAGCTAAGAATTCTTTCAGTCTCACTACCCTCAATTGCTGGATAGTTGGCGATGACGGTACTATTAAACTCTGCTGGGTTTACGCTGATACACATTTAGCTTATAGTACCACATTATCTTGATTAATGCAACAACCAGCTAGGACTAGATCCAAGCTAAGGAGTTAAACGACAAACACTCAACAAAGGTTAAACTATTAGAACTAAATTCACTGCGGTTAGGGTATGTGTTGTTGGCGTGGTACGCCCGGACGGATTCGAACCGCCGACCCCTTGTTCCGAAGACAAGTGCTCTAATCCGCTGAGCTACGGGCGCATGTACCTCAGATTATACCAGCCACAGCAGCAATAGCCCCTGCCAAATTATCGACTTATCCCAACTAAACCGAATTACTTAACAATGATGGTGCCCTTTAGGGTCAATGGGTTGAGTTCGTCGTGATAGGTATAGGTACCCGGGGTTTCAAATGTCGAACTGGTTGTATCTTTGGGCTCAAGTACAACGCTGCTGTCAAAATTCGGGATAGAGTCGTCTTTTGGATAGGGGTCCGCTGCCACCTGGTGTTTGGCAGTGTCATCATTAGTCCAGGTTATTTGAGTGCCAACCTTAACTTGAATAGTTGCGGGAACAAATCCATTGGCGGTAATACTAACATCCGCTGTTTGGTTTTGGCCAGCAGACTGACTAGTAGTATTACTAGAGTTTGACGTTGTCTTGGATTTTGGTCGAGTGAGCGCATAAACAACACCCACCACAACCAATACTACAATAATCAATAGAATAAGCTTGGGCATCATACTTTGGCCGTTTGGCTTGTTTGGATCTGGACTGTTCACCGGTGTTGAACTGACTGGTGGTGTAACGTCTGCGGTTGATGGTGCTGTAGTTTTTGGTGGCATAGTTTTTCTCGTATCTACCTACGTGTTAAAGTTTCATTTTGGCTCGTTGTCTTGTTGGCAGTAATGGTAACGGATATGAATTTACTATTATATTGATGGGCATAGTAGCCAACATTATAGCTACCGGCCGGAACGCGATTGGCGATGTAGAGGCCCTTTCTGTTAGTGTAGTAATAATGGCTGCTGTGGCGATAGTTTATTTCTACACTCGCTGAGCCCAACGGATTATTGGTACTTCCACCGTACACAAAGCCTTGTAAGACACCGTTACCAGAAGTTGGCGGAGGATTATTTGGTGGTGGTGGTGGAACAGCTTGCGTAGTAGCGCTAGCGGTATTAGAGGCTACACTAAGATTACCGGCTGCATCAACAGCTTTGACCGTATAGGTATAGGTGGTGCTGGCGCTTAACCCGCTATCTCCGTAAGTATTAGTAGCAACAGTTGCAATTGGCGTGGTACTATTGTTGCGGAAGATTTCGTACGATTTGACAGCTACATTGTCCGTGGCTGCCGACCAGCTCAAGTTAACTTGCGAAGTAGACACGGCGGTGGCAGCCAAGCTGCCTGTAGTTCCGGTTGGCCAAGTTGGCGCCTGTGTATCCGGCTTATCTGGGGTTGTGACAGAAACCGTTGATGAGCTTGGGCTAATGTTACCGGCTGCATCATATGCCTCAACCGAGTATGTATATGTGGTGGTGCCCGTAACTGTTGTATCGCTGTAAGTGGTAGCGATGCCGGTTGTTTTTGCAATGGTACTACCATTTCTTATAACGTAATATCCGGCTATAGCCACATTGTCCTTACTTGCCGTCCAACTTAAGTTGACCTGACTGAAGGCTGCGGCCGCAGCGGCTAAATTGGTAGGGGCAGAAGGTGCTTGGGTGTCACCATTACTGACAGTAACTGCATACTGGCTATCGCTTGAATTGCCAGATGTATCTACTGCAGAAGCCTTGATAGTATGCGAACCATTCGAAACCGACGTAGAATCCCAAGTTATGGAGTAGGTATTGCTTGCCGAGCCGGTTGGAGTAGTAACTGGAGCGGCAACATACGTTCCGTCAACACTAAAGGTCACGTTAGCAACTTTTACATTGTCGGTCGCAGTAGCGCTAAGTGTAACTGTCTTACCTGACACCGTACCATCTTGAGGAGGAGCGCTAAGCGTAACAGTTGGCGGTGTTGTATCTGTTTTTGGCGGTGTAACAACATTACTGGTGGTCAATGATTCTGTGGTCGTAGCCGGGTTGCCAGATGGCGATGTGTCAACAGCTTTAGCAACAACGGTATAGGTGCCGTCAGGTAAAGGGGTCGTATCCCAGGTTACGCTATAGGTATTATTGGCCGTTGGCGTAGTGACCGGACTACCGATAGTCACTCCATTCACACTAAAGGTCACACTCGCTACTTTGACGTTATCTGTAGCTGTCGCCGAAAGAGTTACCGCATTGCCGCTGACTGTTGAGCCGTTTGCCGGCACCGAAAAGCTGACGGTAGGTGGCGTGTTATCGCTCACAGGCGCAGCGTTAACCGTAACCGACACTGCGGTGGATGTGCCTGTTAGATTAGCCGCATCTGTAGCTTTGGCGGTTAGACTGTGGCTTCCTATTGTCGTAGCGGTGTTAGTATTCCATACAACGCTATACGGCGAAGTGGAATCAGTGCCTATCAGAGTCGAGCCATCATAGAAGCTGACCGAAGTCACCGTACTGGCAGTATCTGTAGCTGTGACAGATAATGTTACCGCTTGTCCTTGCGTAACCGTAGTTGGCGCAGCCGACATAGTAACCGTAGGTGGATTGGACGGCGGAGGCGGAGGTACTGTTAAGCAGTTGTCGCCGGTCCCGGTTGGAGTACATGTTGTGTCCGACAACAATAGTAAGCGGTCCACCTTTACACCCGCAGCATTACCAATGAGCTTAAGGCTGTGTGTTCCGGCAGTAAGGCTAGGACTAATAAGTGAAGTGGTTGTTCCATTTTGATAGCTGACCCATGTCCAGGTATTGGCTGGTATGGCACTGCCACCGCCTACAGTGTAACAAGTGCCGCCATCAACCTCTAACATATAAGAAGAACTAGTTGCACTCGGCACCATAATTCGGCTCCAAATGCGGTAAGTTCCGGCACTGGTCACGCTAACAGTCTGCGTTGCCGAACCATAATCTGTGGCTGGAGCAGCACAGGCCGCATAAGCAGGGTGTGTAGATAAAGCAACAGCCAAGATAGCTATGCTGGCAACGATTGCAGAAGCAGTATAAATTGCAAGACGGTTATGCAAGTACTTGGTTGGGATTTTATCTTTTAGTTGTTGAAACACGTGTAACTATCCTTTTATTTGCTTATTTAACTCTACCAACCCCCGCAAGCCTGGAAGGTCGCTCCATCCAGATTGAGATCGAATAGGACGCCATTAATATGAGCGGCGACATCAGCGGAGCAGAACTTAGCAGTGGTCTCGCCATCATCAGTATATTCGG
>Ga0265338_10000911_pt1 | contig 49821 bp, 42 predicted proteins | sample 42126metaG_FD_193579 | JGI IMG/M metagenome (GOLD analysis project Ga0265338, IMG submission 193579) | Rhizosphere microbial communities from Carex aquatilis grown in University of Washington, Seatle, WA, United States - 4-21-26 metaG | ecosystem: Host-associated > Plants > Roots > Rhizosphere...
GCGGCGGTGACGCCGCTGCCGGTCATCGGCGTCCCGGTGCCGCTGAAGTACCTGGACGGCCTTGACTCGCTGCTGTCGATCGTGCAGATGCCCGCGGGCATCCCGGTGGCGACCGTGGCCGTCGGCGGCGCGCGCAACGCGGGGCTGCTCGCGGTCCGCGTCCTCGCCGCCGCCGACGAGGGACTGCGCACCCAGATGATCGAGTTTCAGGCCCGGCTGACCGCCCAGGCCAAGGCAAAGGGCGCGATTTTGCGCGGGCAGCTGCCGTGATTGGGCCGGTTTGGACGCCTTGCGGCCGATATACCACAAAGCTGCATGCGCTAAGTAATGACACGATGACTTTTAGTATCAGTTCGGATACGGTGCGGCCCGAAGGCTGTTTACCTGGACGGCGGTGGGGCATCGTAGGTGCCGCGCAGGCTTCCGGAACGGGACCGGTCGCGTGTGCCCGCTGGGGGATTTGGGCACGCTGCGCTAATGGGGTCAAGGGGGTTGCACGATGGCGTTCTCTGTGTCCAAGAGTCGTCCGTTCCGTTCACTGGGTCTGTACAAGTCGTCTGGGAGGCACGCCGCGCCGAAGGGCTGGGTGCCGGAGCAGCGGCAGGCCGGCCAGTCCGAGGCTTACCCGCGCCGTCCGGCGCACGCGGCAACGATGCCGCGGCTGACCGGCCCGCACGCTGACGAAGGGCACCGGGCCGCCTAGCGACGGCGCCGCCGGCCCGAACCGCCGTCATCACCGCACGCCCGCCCGGCCTGGCGCCGGGCGGGCGCCTGGATGAGCCGGGCGGGTTAGCATCGGGATCATGAGCACCTTCGCACTGTCGGACGAGCACGAGGCGCTGCGGGAAGCGGTACGCGCGCTCGCTGACGACAAGATCGCGCCGCGGGCGGCGGAGATCGACCGGACCGCCGAGTTTCCCTGGGACGTGTACGACGCGCTGGTCAAGGCCGATTTTCACGCCGTCCACGTCCCCGAGGCGTACGGCGGGGCGGGCGGCGACGCGCTGGCGGCGGCGCTGGTCATCGAGGAGGTCGCCCGCGCCTGCGCGGCCTCGTCGCTCATTCCGGCGGTGAACAAGCTCGGCACGATGCCGCTCCTGCTCGGCGCGTCGGACGAGGTCAAGCAGCGCTACCTGCCGCCGGTGGCGCGGGGCGAGGGAATGTTCTCCTACGCGCTGTCCGAGCCGGAGGCCGGCTCGGACGCCGCCTCGATGCGCACCCGGGCGACCAGGACCGACGCGGGCTACCTGCTCAACGGCGTGAAGCGGTGGATCACCAACGCCGGGGTGTCGAAGTTCTACACGGTGATGGCGGTCACCGACCCGGACGCGGGCCCCAACGGGATAACCGCGTTCGTGCTCGAGGACGGCGACCCGGGCTTCACCTTCGGCGCGCCCGAGCACAAGCTCGGCATCAAGGGCTCGCCCACCCGCGAGCTCTACTTCGACAACTGCGAGATCCCCGCCTCTCGCCGGGTTGGCGACGAGGGCGTCGGCTTCAAGATCGCGCTGCGCACGCTGGACCACACCCGCGTCACGATCGCGGCCCAGGCCCTCGGCATCGCCCAGGGCGCGCTCGACTACGCCATCGGCTACGTCAAGGAGCGCAGGCAGTTCGGTAAGGCCATCGCCGAGTTCCAGGGCCTGCAGTTCATGCTGGCCGACATGGCCATGAAGCTGGAGGCGGCCCGCCAGCTCACCTACGCCGCCGCCGCCCGCTCCGAGCGGGCCATGCGCGGCGAGCAGGTACCCGACCTCACCTTCTTCTCCTCGGCCGCCAAGACGCTGGCCTCCGACGTGGCGATGTCGGTCACCACCGACGCGGTGCAGCTCCTCGGCGGCTACGGCTACGTGAACGACTACCCGGTCGAGCGGATGATGCGCGACGCCAAGATCACCCAGATCTACGAGGGGACCAACCAGGTCCAGCGCATGGTGATGGCCCGGCAACTGCTCAAGGCGTGAAATTCGGCGATTACCTGCGGCTTCTCGGAAGCATCTGGCGTTACCATGACCGGATTACCCGGTTCGTGCCGGTTGTTTCCCGTTGTTTCCGGACTCCGTGCTGATTCGGTGCTGACCCTAGTGGCGCCGGGGTGCCTGCTGCCTGGGGCGGCCCGGCCACGTCCGCTGCCAAGGCCATGGGCAGGGCTTCCGACGTATCGCGTATAGTAGTCATTGAACTACAGAAAGTGATCAACGCGGCGAACGGGTCGGCCCTCGTAGTGCGGGTATCGATCGATAACCGGCGCGGCGGTGATCCGTTTGCCAGCGAAACGGGCGTTTAGACATCGCCGCGGAACCCGGTCCGATACTGAAGATCGCAGCCGTGACATGCATCCACAGGATGGCGTGGTCGGTATGACGTGGATCGATCCAAGAAGATGGACCAGGCGCGTGCGGGCGTGGGTGATCGTGGCCGCCGTTGCCTGCCTCGCGGTGGCCGGGGTTGCCGAGACGCTGACGGCGCCGCCACACGCGACGTCGGGGCCGTCCCAATTTGTCAGCAGGTCCGGGGACAAGCTGATGCTAGCCAACGCTACCTTCCGGTTTTCCGGGACCAACATCTACTGGGGAGGGTACGACCCGAACGCGCGCGCCGCCTATACCTATCCGACGCCGTTCCGGGTGGAGGCGGCGCTCGCGACCGCTCAAGGCATGGGGGAGACTGTGGTCCGCTGCCAGACCTGCGGCATCTCGACCGGGTCCCCGCTGTCTGTCGAGCCGACCCTGGGCAACTTCAGCCAGACGGCGCTGCAGCATATCGACTACTTTGTCGCGACCGCCGCGAGCCACAACATCCGGCTGGTCATCCCGCTCACTAACAACTACAACTACTACCTGGGCGGCTACTGCGACTTCACCGACTGGCTCAACCTCTCCACGCGGCAGAACTGCCCGTCGCCGGCTGCCGCGAGTGCCTTCTACACCAACCCGAAGGCGATCGCCGCCTTCGAGAAGTACATCTCGGTCTTGCTCAACCACGTGAACATCTACACCGGCGTGGCTAACAAGAACAATCCGGCGATCATGTCCTGGGAGACCGGCAACGAGTTGCCGTACGGGAGCGGCGGGGCGGCTGAGTACACCCGGTGGACGTCCGTGATCTCGTCCTATCTCAAGAAAACCGCACCGAACCAGCTTGTCATGGACGGGTCGCTGACCCTCGATTCAGGCGACCTGACCCTGCCGAACGTGGACATCCAGGATGTTCACCCGTACCCGATCGACATCGGCTACGTAAAGTCGGCGGCGGCGATGGTGTCGGCCGCGGGGCAGGCCCTGGTGGTTGGCGAGTACGCCTGGAATAACGCCTCGACCACAGTCGGGCTCGCGCCGTTCCTGGCGACCGTGTACGACACGAAGACCATTTCTGGCGACGTGTACTGGGACCTGCTGCCGCAGAACGACTTCTTCGGCTACGTCCAGGCCTACGACGGGTACCAGCTCCACTACCCGGGGGATACCTATGCCGTGTCCGGCACGGCCGCGGCGCCGAGCCCGGTCCGCTCGGACGAGAGCGACAGGCCGCAGGTGACCATGCTGCGCACGCATGCCTTCGCCATGGCCGGCAAAACAGTGCCCGCGTACCCGGTGCCGTCGGCTCCGGTCGTCACCAACGTGATGCACGTGGCGAGCCAGAGCGCGGGGACGGGAAACTTGCTGGAGTGGCGCGGCTCGCCGATGGCCGCCTCCTACGTGGTGCGCTCGGCGCCGGCGGCCGGCGGCCCGTGGACAACACTGGCAACGGTCGACGCCTCTGCGACCGAAGTACCCTACCTCGTCCCCGGCGGGGGTGCCGGGCCGCTCCTCTGGTACAGCGTGACGGCCGTCAACGCGGACGGGAAGGCCGGGCCCGCGTCGACGCCCTATCAGGTCAAGGACAAAACGCTTGACGACAACCTGAACGACTTCGGTCAGGTCAGCAGCTACCTAGGTGGCGTGGTCATCAGCAAGAGCACCGCAGTGGGCTACCCCGGCGACCTGTCCCGGGCCAGTTACCCGGCTGGGCCGACGGCGAAATCCGTCGTCTGGCACGTGGACAACCTGCAAGACTTCGAGGCCATCGCCTACTACGGTAGTCAGTCGGCACAGCGCTTCAACTTCGAGCTGTCGACGGACGGCAAGAACTGGAGCGGGGTGCCGGCCGCGAACATCCAGGCGGCTCAGATAGCAGGGACCAACACGGGCAACCTGCTTTACTTCATCTACACGGTCGCCAACGTCCAGCGGATACTCCCCGGCGCCAACTACGTGCGGGTCCAGCGGGATGCCGGTGCCACCGGGGTGGCCCAGCTTGGCGAGTTCCGCATCACATATCCGTAGCAGGGGGCCGCTGGTAATGGTGCATGAACTTACGGAGCTTACTGATGAGCCCGCGTACGAGGCCGAAGTCGCCGAGTGCGTAGGCGTCACCGGCTATCACCGTTGGTTCTTCCTGACGGCGCTCGCGGAGGCACTCGGGTTGCGGATGCGCGCGCTCGCGGTCGAGGCCGGCGGTGAGCGCCTCGGGGTGGTGCCGCTGCTGCTGCGCCGCCGCGGACCGGTCACGACGGCGAACTACCTGCCGGTGCCGCACGTGGGGCCGGTGCTGCGGGGCGAGGCGCTGCGCGCCGGGCGGCTGCCCGAGGTGCTTCGCGCGGTCGAGCCCGTCCTGCTGCGGGAGCGCGTCGTCGTGACGAAGTGGGCATTCGCTCCGGGCTTGAACGCGCAGGCCGGTCCGCTCTCCGGGCGCGGGTTCGCGGTAACCGGCACGGAGAACTTCATGGTGCCGGGGACGAAGTCGGTCGAGGACTACTTGAAGGGGCTGGCGCCGAAGCAGCGCGCCGCGATCAGGCGCGGTGCCTCTCGCGGGCTGTCGGCCGGACCGAGCACGCGGGATGAGATCACCCGGTGGCTGCCCGAACGGGTCGGCGGCGCGCACGCGCGGCAGGGAATCGCCCCCGACTACAGCCTGGCGGCGGCGCGCGCGCTTGCCGTGCGCCTCGCCGGGGAGCCGCGGCTGCTATGGCGGAGCGTCCGCGGGCCGGACGGCCGGGTGCTCGCGGTGAACGCGAGCATCGTGGACGGCGGCCGGCTCTGGGGCTGGCTGCTCGCCGGAGAGCCGGCTCCCGGCCCGAGCCCGCATGTGGCGGCCTACTGGGACGCGATCGAGTGGTCGCTGAGCAGGGGTCTGACCTGCGACTTCGGCGGGTCGCCGACCGGCGGTATCCGCGACTTCAAGATCGCGATGGGCGGCGAGACCGAGCGGTGCGTGGTCGCGGAGCGCGTCCGCCCCCGGGCGGGCAAGGCGGTGCGGGCGCTTCATGCGCGGCTGGCCAGCCGAAAGCACCAAGCGGCCAGGTAAAGGAGCCCGGTAGTTCCGGGCCTCATATTACCCAAAGCGCCGTATTTTCTAGGCCGGCGCGTAATCGAAAAACGTAACTCGTTGCTGGTGTAGGCTTAATCCGCTGTGGTACACAGCCAGTCAGGCGTCGATTTATCCGGCGTCCTATAGGGGTCTTCCCATTTTTCCTGACGTGGCCGGTTGTGCTATGCATTCTTCCTGCCCCTTTGGTCCTGACTGATTGCCGTTCGTGCGAAATTGTCGACGGCGCTGCGACATCGACCATGGGGGTTTCGTGAGTCAGCCATCAGGATTCCGTGCTCGGCCAATGGCATGGCGTGAGCGCAGGAGATGGCTGAGGTCCCTGCTCGTCGGCGCGGTCGTGCTGGCGGTGCTCGTAACGGACGCCTGCACGGTCGCGCCCGCCGGCTCAAGTGACTTCGTGACCAGGTCGGGGAACAGGCTGCTGCTCAACGGCCACCCGTTCCGGTTCGCTGGCGCGAACCTCTACTGGGGTGCGCTCGACGTGGACGGTCGGACCGGGTTGAACTACCCGACGCCGTTCCGGGTGCAGTCGTCGCTGCAGACGATGGCTGACATGGGCGAGACCGTCGTACGCTGCCAGACTTGCGGCATCTCGACCGGAACGCCGCTCAGCGTGGCGCCAGCACTCGGCGCGGTCAGCCAGACGGCGCTCCGGCACATCGACTACTTCATCGCCCAGGCCCAGCAGTACGGTCTCAAGGTCGTCATACCGCTCAGCGACAACTACGACTACTACCTCGGCAGCTACTGCGATTACACGAAATGGCTCCACCGGTCGAGCAGGTGCCCGTCGGCCGCGGCGGCCTCCGCCTTCTACACCAGCCCGGACGCGATCGCCGCCTTCGAGAAGTACATCGTCATCCTGCTCAATCACGTGAATTACTACACCCACGTCCGCAATAAGGACAATCCGTCCATCATTGCGTGGGAGACCGGCAACGAGCTGCCGTACGGGAAGGGAGGGCCGGCCGAGCTCACCAAGTGGACAGCCACGATCTCGGCGTACATCAAGTCGCAGGACTCGAAGCAACTCGTCATGGACGGGTCGGTCTACCTGGACCCCGGTGACCTGAAGCTGCCGGACGTGGACATCGTGGACATGCACTACTACCCGCTCAGCGCCGCGCGCCTCACCGCGAACGCGGCCCAGGTGGCCGCGGCGCACAAGGCCATGGTGGTCGGCGAGTACGGCTGGAACGATGCGTCAACGCTCCGGCCGTTCCTCGCCGACATCCAGAAGACGAAGTCAATCGCGGGCGACATGTACTGGGACCTGGAGCCGGAAAACGACTTCTTCGGCTACGTTGAGCATTTCGACGGTTTCCAGCTGCACTTCCCCGGCGACAGCGCCGACGTGCCGAGCTACGGGGGCAAGCCTGTCCTGGCCTCGGTCGCTGATACCTCCGAGGTGGCGCAGCTGCGCGCCCACGCTTATGCCATGCTCGGCAGGTCGGTACCCGCCTACCCGGTCCCGCCCGCGCCGGTCGTCACGAACGTGGAGCATGTGGCCGGTGGCCCCGAGGGGACGGGGAACCTCCTGGAGTGGCGGGGATCCCCGGGAGCCGGGTCGTACCTGGTGCGTCGCTCGACCGCCGGTCCGGGCGGCCCGTGGACGACGGTAGCCACGGTGAACGCTGCCTCAACCGAGGCGCCCTACCTCGACCAGAACGCCGGTTCCGGGCCGAAGCTGTGGTATCAGGTCACCGCCATCAACCTGGATGGAAGGGCCGGGCCGGCCTCTGCCGCCTTCCAGGCCGCGAATAAGACGCTCGACGACAACCTGCGCAACTTGTCCACGATGGTCAGCCACACTCTCGGCGCCACCCTGGACACGGGCAACGCGTGGCAGTTCGGCGGCGACACGTCCCGGGTGGCGCTCTCGTCCTGGTCGAGTGACCAGGCCATCGGGTGGCGGGCGGACGCCGTCAAGGATTTCGAGGCCGTCGCTTACTACGCCAGTGCCACCGCACTGCACTTCACCTTCCAGGTGTCGGCGAACGGCCGGACGTGGACCGGGGTTCCCGCGTCGAGCATCCAGGCAAACCAAATACCCGGCACGACAACGGGAGATCAGCTGTCGTACATCTACACGATCGATAACGTGCAGCGAATACTTCCAGGCGCCAATTACGTCCGGATAGTCCGGCATGTTACGCGCACGGCTACGGCCGAGATCGGCGAGGTCCGCATTACATATCCATAGCACAGGGACAAGGTCGACTTGTCGGCTATTGTTCCGCCGTAGCCGCTTATCTCCCTGGGGGAACCCTCGTGTGAGGGAATGGCGGCCAAGAAATGAAGTGATAAAGAAATCGAGGCGCGCACCATGCTTGCAGAAAGTGGTGCAGCAGTATCGTAGAGTTATCATCCATGAGGCCGCCGCCAGAGATCGGGGATCCGCCGCGAACTCGCATGAGGAAGACAGGTCCCGTGGCTCCAGACCATAGTGGCGGGACGGTCTGCTTCAGGTCGTATTAAGGCGTTGCGCTGTCGACTGTGAGAGGGATCCTGGTGACGTCGCCTTCGATATCTGTAGTCATTCCCGCGCTCAATGAGGCGCGTAATATTCAGTATGTCTTGGATCGCATTCCTGGAGACATCCACGAGGTCATCCTCGTTGACGGGAAATCCGTGGACAACACCGTGGCCGTCGCCCAGAGCACGCGCCCCGATGTTTGCGTGGTAAATCAGACCAGAAAAGGGAAGGGGAACGCGCTCGCCTGCGGCTTCGAGGTCGCGACTGGCGATGTCATCGCCATGGTCGATGCGGACGGCTCCGCTGACCCGGGTGAGATCCCGCGATTCGTGGACGCCCTGATCGGCGGCGCCGACTTCGCGAAGGGGACGCGGTTCGCTCAGGGCGGTGGGTCAAACGACATCACCCCGCTGCGGCGCATCGGCAACGACTGCCTGACCACCGTCTTCAACATCGCGTACCGGCGGCGGTACTCCGACCTGTGCTACGGCTACAACGTCTTCTGGCGAAGCTGCCTGTCGGCGCTGCGACTTGACGCGTCCACGCCGCAGCCGTCGGGCGGCGCGAAGCTATGGGGCGATGGCTTCGAGGTCGAGACGCTCATCCACGTGCGGGCGGCCGTGGCGGGCTTGCGCGTGGCCGAGGTGCCGAGCTACGAGTCCTCACGACTGCACGGGTCGAGCAACCTCAACGCCACCAGGGACGGCCTGCGAGTTTTCCGTACCATGTTCGCCGAATGGCCTGGGCGGCACCGCGTCCCGATGGCCGAGCTGATGGCGGCGCCGTCGCCAGGACCCGCCATAACGGCGTCAGGAACGGGCACCTCGGCGACCGAGGAGGAGCCGGTCCGGTGAGGGCGAATCCACGGCCGGGCACCCGGGTGATGGTGGTCGGCTCCGGCTGGCACATGACCTCGGGCATCAGCCATTACACCTACCGGCTCAGCGCGGCGCTGGCCGGCCAGCACCCCGGCTCGGCGCGTGACGGCCGGGGGTTCGAAGTGAGCGCACTGCTGATGCGCAGGCTCATCCCCAGGCGCGCCTACCCGGGCAGGGCCCGGGTAGGCGCCGACGTCACTGACGCGGTGTACCCGGACAACGTGTCCGTGTACGACGGGGTCGACTGGCACTGGGGCCGGTCGATGCGCGGGGCTCTCACGTTCATTGACCGGCAGCGGCCTGACGTCGTCATCCTGCAGTGGTGGACCGGTGCGGTGCTCCACTCTTACCTGCGGCTGGCCAGCTACGCGGCACGCCGCGGCGCGCGGGTGATCATGGAGTGGCACGAGAGCCAGGACGTCGGCGAGGCGGGGCTGCCGGGCACGCGCAGGTACGTCACCAGCCTGATGCCGTGGCTGCTCGCCTGGTCAGCGGCGCATGTTGTCCACTCCGATTTCGACCTGGGCGCCATCACCTCCGCCTACCCCATCGGCATGTCCCCGGTCAGGGTCATCAGGCACGGCCCCTATGATCACCTGGCCAAGCCCGGGCTCGCGGTGGCCGCGTCGCGGTCGGACGGCGGGCCGACACGGCTGCTCTACCTCGGGCTCGTCCGCCCGTTCAAGGGCGTGGAAGACCTGGTCGAGGCGTTCAGCAGTCTCGATCGCGCCGACGCCGAGCGGTTCCGGCTGACCATCGTCGGCGAGACCTGGGAGGGCTGGACCGCGCCGGCCGAGGCGATCGCGCGCAGCCGGCACGCGGACCTGATCGAGCGCGTGGACCGGTACGTGACGGACACGGAGCTGACCGGCTACTTTCGCCGGGCCGACGTGGTCGTGCTGCCCTACCACCGTTCCTCGGCGTCCGGCCCGCTGCAGATCGCGATGAGCGCAGGCCTGCCGGTCGTCGTGACGGCGGTCGGCGGCCTGGTGGAGGCGGTGCGCGACTATCAGGGCGCCCTTCTGGTCCCGCCGCGTGACCCGGCCGCGCTGCGCGACGCGCTGCTCGCGCTGCCCGGGCTGCGCGGTCGGCGTTACGTCGATCCGCACTCCTGGGGATCGGTGGCCGGGCAGTTCACCGCGCTCATCGACGAGATCTGCGGCGGACCGCGCCGCGTCCTACCGGTTGCCGGCCAGGGGGGCAACCTCCCGTTCCCCTCAGCGACTTCCGCATCGAGTGCGCACGTCCGGACCGCGGCTGGCACCGAAGGGGGTGGGATGTGATGAGGGTCGCTCACGTTGTCGCCTCGTATCATCCGAGGATTGGCGGGGTCGAGACCCACGTCCGCCAGATCGCGGAGGCCTGCGCCGTCGCCGGGGATGAGGTAACGGTCCTGACGCACGCGACCGGTAACGCTCCGGCCGTGGAGGAGGTCGGACCCGTCCGGGTGCTCAGGTTCCCCGAGACCGTACGCTCGGCGCGCTACCCGCTTTCCATGCCGCTCTTCCGCCACCTGACGGCACATGCGGCCGAGTTCGAGATCGTGCACGCGCACAGTTACCACACCCTGGTCGGTCACGCGGCCGCCCGCAGCGGCCTGCCGTTCGTCTTCACGCCGCACTACCACGGGACCGGGCACACGCGGGCCGCCGCGCTGATGCACCGCGTCTACCGCCTGGCCGGCCTGTGGGTGCTCATCAACGCCGACGCGGTGATCTGCGTTTCGCAGGCCGAGCGCGCCGTCCTGGCCCGCGATTTTTCCGCCGTCGCGCGAAAGATCCGGGTGATCCCCAACGGGACCAGCCCCCGGGCTCCGCGGGCAGGGCAGCAGCCGCCTGACGGACGGCCGGTACTGCTCACGGTGGGACGCCTGGAACGGTACAAGAATGTGGACCTCGTCATCAGGGCGTTCGGCGGGCTCCAGCCCGAGGCCGAACTGATCGTCGTCGGCGACGGCCCGGACCGGGCGCGCCTTGTGCGGCTCGCCGGGGCCGTCGGCCGCGTCCGATTCACCGGGCGGGTCAGCGACGCTGTCCTCGACGACCTGCTCGCCCGCGCCGACGTGGTCACGTCTGCGAGCGACCACGAGGCGTTCGGGCTCGTCGTGGCGGACGGGCTCAGCGCCGGGGCGCGGGTCGTCGCGTCCGCCATCCCGGCGCACCACGAGATCGCCCGCCTGGCGAGTGGTGCCGCCCCCCTCACCTTCGTCGACCCGAGGGACACCAAGGAGTTCACGGCCGCGCTGGCCGCGGCGGTGACCGCTGGCAAGGCATCGACCGGTCGGCAGTGGCTGCCGTCCTGGAGCGAAGTCGCAGGCCAGACACGGGAACTCTACAAGTGGGTCGGCGCGCGGGGCACCGGAGTACCAGTGTGATCGTCGAACAACGCCGCTCGGCGCCCCGAGTAGCCCGCAGGACCCCAAGGCACGCGGCGTCGGCGCGTGGTGGTTCCCGGGTATGGCTCATCCTCGCGGTCGCTGCCTGTGAGGCCGGGGGCATGGCGGCGATCGTGAAGTCTTATCTCGTCGCCCGGGCCACCGTGACCGGCGAGGCCGAGTTCGCCTGGTTCTGGCTGGGCATGATCGCCGTCGAGCTGCCGGTGATCGCGGTGCTCGCCCGCCGCGCCACCAGCGCCGCCGCGAGGTCGGCGCTGCTCATCGTGGTCGGGTTCACCTCGTACGCGCCCAAGCTGCTGCGCGACCCCGGGGGACCGGTCTACCACGATGAGTACGCGCACTGGCGTGACACCTACGACATCATCGCGAGCGGTAAGCTCTTCGAGCCGGCCCAGATCATCCCGATCATCGCCCGATTTCCCGGGCTGCACGCGGCCACCGCCGTCATCGTGGAGATCACCGGCCTGAGCATCTGGCAGGCCGCGACGGTCCTGCTCCTGGTCTGCCACATCGCGCTGCTGCTCGGCGTCGCGGTGCTGGCGCGGGCGGCGGGGCTCGACTCGCGGGCAGCCGCGATGGCGGCCGTGGTCTACGGGTTCAACCCATCGTTCCTGTACTTCGACACGCAGTTCGCCTACGAGTCGATGGCGATCACGCTCCTCGTCTGGGCGCTCGCCGCCTTCGCGCAGGCGATCAGGGCCGACCGGGGGCCGCACCGCCGCGCCTGGTGCGGTATCACCGCACTGCTCGGTCTTGGCTGCGTCATCACGCATCACCTAACGTCGATCGAGCTGACCATCGTCATGGCGCTGGTCTCGGCCGCGCTGACGCTGCCGCGGATCGCGAAGTCCGAGGGCTGGCGGGGCACGGCAGCGGTCGCGTGGGGCCTGACCGGGTTCATGGGCGCGGCCGTCTTGGCCTGGATTGCCGTCATGGCGCCGGGCACGGTTGCATACCTGTCGCCCTACCTGGGCACCGGGCTGTCACAGCTCATGCACATGGCGACGGGCGCCGGGTCCGGCCGTCAGCTCTTCTCCGCGTCACTTTCTCCCTGGTGGGAGCACGAGACCGCCTTCGGGGTGACGCTGGTGGCGCTTGGCCTGGCCGTCGGGGGCCTGCTCATGATCCGGCGATGGCGGCGGGATGGCCGGCTGCCGGCCGGCCGCCGGAGGGCACTGCTGCTCGCCTACGCGGCGGTTGGCGCGATGTACTTCCCGTCCACTATCTTCATCCTGTCGCCGGCCGGCGCCGAGGGCGCCCGGCGATCCTGGGCGGTCAGCTGGATCGGCCTGGCCCTGCTGGCCGGACCCGTAGCGGCCTGGCTGGCCGACTGGGCCAGCCGGCGCGCCCGTACCTCGACGCGGGTCGCGGTCCGGCTCACGCTCGCCGCCGTGGCTGCCATCGCCCTGGTCGGGGGGACGGCGGCTGGACTTGACGCGTCCTACCGTTTCCCCGGCCCCTACCTGTTCGGGTCGGACGCGCGAAGCGACACCGCCGAGCTGAACGCGATGACGCAGTGGTTCGTCGGCCGGTTCGGAGCCGGCAATCACGTCATCACCGACCGGTACACCGGGCTGATCGTGTCCTCCTACGGCCTGCAGGATACCGCCCAGCCGTCCAGCGGGTTCCCGGTGTGGGACCTCTACACCAGCAAACCCGGCCAGCCGCTCGGGCCGCCGTCCCTCATCGCCGGCCTGACGTCGTCGGACTACCGCTACCTGATCGTGGACAAGCGGATGGCGGCCGACGTGCCTCAGGTCGGGGTCTACTTCGAGGGGAACGAGCCCGACTTCGTGCTGCCGGACGGGCAGTCCATCTTCAAGGGGCGGCTCGCCAAGTTCGGCGGGGTGCTCTGGATGAGCCAGGTGCTCGAGTCGGACGACTATGCCGTTTACCGGATGAACCTGCCGGTCACCAGCCCGTCCTACCAGGTGCGGCCGGCGCCGCTGCGCGGCAAGATGGTGGTGGGCAAGTGAGACACCGCTCTTGGCTCTCCTGGCCGGCGGCCTGGCCCTGTTACCTTTTGCTGGCCTTCACGGCGCTCGCGCTGGCCCCGGTGGTGCCTGCCGGGCCTCCGCGCGCCGTCGTGGCGGCGCCCGTCCTGCTCGGCGTGCCGGGGGCACTGACCCTCGGGGCGGCCCAGGCGCGGCGCTCCGTGGACGTCGTCGCGTTCGGCGCCCTGGCCGCCGTGCTGAGCGTGCTGTGGCTGGCCTTCGCCGCGCTGGTGCTGAACGCGGCCCACATCCGGATCACCACCGTCAGCGTGTACGCCTGCCTGCTGGTCGCGTGCAGCGCGCTCGCGACGATGGCGCAACTGCGAGCACGTCGCGGTTTCCTGGAGGACAGAGTCCGGGAACGCGGATCACCTGAGGCACTGCTGCCGCCCGCAGGGCTGTCCCCGCGGACGGTTACAGACGTGCTCAGCCCGCCGGACGGGCACCGGGGCTCCGCGGCGCACGGCGCACGGTACGCGCTCGTGGCCGTGGTGACCGGCGCCGTGCTGCTGGGGGGCGGCGCGTACGCGTACGCGCGCGCGCCGTCCCCGGCACCGGCCGGGTACACGTGGCTGGCCTGGACAGGCGCGCGTGCGGCCGGGGTCATCACGGTCGGCCCGGCCGGGCGCGCGCTGCCCTTCCAGATCGAGCACAAGCAATCGGGCACCGCCGAGTTCCGGCTGGCTGCCGACTGGATGGGCGGCGGCAAGCAGCACCCGCTCACGGCACCGCGAATCGTGCGGCTCGGCCCCGACAAGATCGTCCAGGGTAGCCTGGCCATCCCGGAGCCACCGGGAGCATGCGCGTACCGCGTGGTGGTGACCCTGAGTGAGCTGGGCGGCGCTCATCCGCGGACCTGGTCCATCAACGCCGACGTGCGTGCGGGTCGCTATCCCAGCCGACAGGCCGGGTGCGCGTCATGACTGCGGCTCTTGCCCCGGTCGAGACCGAGCCTGGTCGATGACGGTGTCGGTCATGTCCATCCGGAGGGCGCGGGCCTATGTCCAGGTCGCCCGCACGGACAGCCTGGTGCGCAACAGCCTGTTCATGATGTCGTCCACGGTCGCTACGGCGCTCCTCGGCTATGTCTTCTGGATCGTCGCTGCCCGGGTTTTCAGCGGCGCGCAGGTCGGCATCGCGAGCGCCGTCATCTCCCTTTGCTCCACGGTGGCCCTGCTCACCTACCTAGGTCCCGCGGCGATGCTCGTCGAACGGCTGCACGCCTACGAGCGATCGCGGGCGTGGAGCGCTTTCCTGGTTCAGATGTCCGTGGCGACGTCGGCGGCCACCGCCGTCGTCGCGATGGCGGCCGTCCCCGTGGTCGAGCACTCGAAGGGATACGGCCTGTTCTTCGACACGGCGGGCGCGGCGGCGCTCACGGTGACCGGCGCCGCCTCGTGGAGCCTGCTCAACATGTACTGCTCGGCGTTCATCGCCGCCAGGCGGGCCGGCGGCCTGCTCGCCGTGCAGGGGCTAGTCAGCCTGATCAAGGTGCTGCTTGTGGTGCCGCTGTGCGCGGCGGGGCTTGGCGCGCCGGGACTCGTCGTGGCCTGGGTAGCTAGTTCCGTCATCGGCGTGGCGGTGGGTGCACTCTGGCTGCTGCCCCGCCTGGGGTTGGGCGCCAGGCCGAAGCGGACGGGCCGGCGGCGCCGCGCGTACCGCCCGCACTATGTGTACCGCCCGCATTATGCGTACCGCCCGCATTATTCACGCCGCGCTCGCCATGCACGCCATGCACGCCATGCACGCGCGCCGCAGCCGGGTGGGTGGAGAACGGACTACCTCTGGCGCCTCATCGGACAGCACCTCACCAGCGTCGGCGGGCAGGTGACGCCGATTATCCTGCCCATCCTGGTGGTGCTCCGCCTCGGCACCGGTCCGAACGCGTATTTCTATATAACCTGGATGATCGGCAGCGTGTTCTTTATGGTAAGTCCATCGATTTCAAATGCTCTCTTCGCGGAAAATGTCCGTGCCCGGTCCGGGTTGCGCACTACGATCGTGAAGGCGTTCCGCGTGATCTCCTTTCTGCTGCTCCCCGCGATGGTGATCATGGTCGTCGGCGGAAAGCTGATTCTAAGTATTTTCGGCAGCGCGTATGCCGGTGTCGGCTACGGGCTTCTCGTGCTGCTAGCCATTTCCGCGGTGCCCGACGCGGTCTCCAACGTGGCGGTTGCGGTGTACCGCGCGACGAACCGGCTGCGCTACTCCGCCTCGATCAACATCGGGATCCTGACCCTTACCTCGGTCGGTGCCTGGTGCCTGATGCCGGAATTCGGGCTCCTTGGCGTGGGTTACGCCTGGCTCGGCGCGCAACTGCTCGGCGCCCTGGTCAGCATCCCGGCTTTCCGGAACCTGAGCGAGGGGGCGCAGGCGTGAACCACCTGATCGAGGCCACCGGAGCGCCAGGCCGCCTGGCCGGCGACCAGCGCGCGGCGTCCGATGGCGCTGGCCGCCGTCGCAGGCGGCGGGATGGCGCGACACTGACCGTGACCCATCTGCGCACGTTCGACGAGGCAGCCGCCATCACCGATGAGTGGCGGGCACTATACCGCCTCGCGGCCCGAGGCAACCCGTTCGCCAGCCCGGACTGGCTGCTGACCTGGGCCCGGTTCTTCGTGGCCGAGTCCGACCTGGACATCTTCGCGGTGTGGCGCGATGGCACGCTCGTCGGCCTCGCGCCCTGGTACATCAAGCGCCGCCCGCCGCTGCCACGTCGGCTGCAACTGCTTGGCAGCGGCAGGCACGCCGCGCTGACCGAGCTGCCCCAGGTGCTGACCGCGCCCGGCGAGGCGCGGTCGGTGCTGCGGGCGGTCGTCGGAGAGTGGGCTCGGCAGCCCGGCGAGTGGGGTTGGCTTGAACTGCCCATCATGGCCGACCAGGGCTGGTTTGAGCCTGAATGGCTCGCGGGGACGGCTGCGGCAAGCAGCCTGGTGGAGCACAAGTCGACCCGGGCCACGGTCGTGCTCGACCTGCCAGCGGACGTGACGGCGCTGCACGCGGGGCTGAAGCGGAACCTCCTTGAGTCCACGCACCGCGCGCGCAACAGGCTCGACAAGACGGGCCAGTCGTGGGTCATCACCACGCATGAGGACCCGGCTGACGTCGCGGCCACCCTGCCCGTGCTCGCAGGGCTGCACGCGGTGCGAGCCAGGCTCCCGGGGCGCAGGAAGCATCCGGATCAGCTCGCCGGAAGCCTGCTGCGCCTGTTCCTCGGTGACGCGCTGCATCTCATGGCGGCCAGTCGACAGGCACAGATCCTGACGCTCGATGTGGCGGGCCGGGCGGTAGCGGCGCAGCTCGTGCTGGGAGCGCCCGCTGCCAGCTACCTCGGGCTGAGTGGCATGGACCCCGAGTGGTGGCAGGTGAGCCCGGTGACTCTGCTCCAGCTGCACGCGGCGCAGTCCGCGGTCGAGCGCGGCCACCGCGCGTTCAACCTCTCGGTTGGCCCCAGCGTCAGCAAGCTCCGCTGGAGCGAGCAGATCAGCCAGCATCCCGAGTTCGTCATCTGCGGTCCGCGGCGGTCATCGCGGCTAGCGTTCACCGGGTACCGGATGGCCGCGGCCGCCGCGTCGGTCCAGCGGGAAACGCAGCGCCACCGCATCAAGCGGAAGGAGACCGCACGTGCACATCATGCAGCTGACTGACCTGTACGCGCCCGTGATCGGCGGCCTTGAGCGGCACGTGGCCACCTTGTCGGCCGAACTTCAACGGCGCGGCCATACGGTCACGGTCGTCACGCTGAGGCCAGGTGACCTGTCCGCGGAAGAGGTCGTCGACGGCGTCCGGGTCATCCGGATCAGGAGTCTCAGCCAGCGGCTCACGGGGCTTTATACCGACAGCGCGCAGCCGTTCCACCCCACTGCGCCCGACCCGGGGGCAGTGGCCGCGCTGCGCCGGGTCGTCGGCCGCGAGCGCCCCGACGTCGTGCAGAGCCACGGCTGGCTGCAATACTCCTACTTTCCCCTTTACCACCCGAGTAAGGGACCAGCCCACGTGGTGACACTGCATGACTACGGGCTGGTCTGCCCGCGCAAGACTCTGCAGCCGTCCGTCAGCGCCGATCCGTGCGACGGGCCGGGGCTCCGCAAATGCCTCTCCTGCGCGCCGCGGCAGTACGGCGCGGTCAAGGGCGCGGCGATCGCCAGCTTGCACCTCGGCAGCCGTTTCCTGCACCGCCGCGCGGACCGCTACGTCGCGGTCAGCAGCGCGGTGGCCACACGATCCGCGCGGGCGCTGCCCGCGGGCGGCGAGATCGCCGTGCTGCCCAGCATGATCCCAGACGGCGTCCGGGCGCTGGCCATGCAGACGCCAAGGCCGGGGTTCCTGCCACCCGACGACGGCTACCTGATGTTTATCGGGGCCCTTGGTCCGCACAAGGGTATTGACGTCCTGCTTGAGGCGCACCGCAGAATGCGGCACAGGATCCCGCTGCTCCTGCTCGGCACCCCCCGGGCCGATACGCCGTCGCTCAGCCAGCCGGGCGTGACCGCAGTCAGGAATGTCCCGCATGCCCAGGCGATGGCGGCGCTTATGCGCTCGTCCATCGCCGTCGTCCCGTCCACCTGGCATGAGCCGATGGCGCAGGTGGCTGTCGAGGCGATGACGCTCGGACGGCCCGTCGTCGCCTCCGACGTCGGCGGTCTCCGGGACCTCGTTGAGCCCGGCGTTACCGGGCTGCGCGTGCCGCCCGGGGATCCTGACGCACTGGCGACGGCCATCGACAGCCTGCTCGATCATCCGGAACGCCAGGTGGAAATGGGCCGTGCGGGACGAAAGAGCGCAACCCGGTTCGAGGCGTCTGCGGTCACCCCCCGCCTCCTTGAGGTATTCGATGGCGCGTTGCGTGAGCGATCCGGTACATAGCGCATGCGATGCCGTACTCTGTGAGCCTATGTATCCGACCAGTGACTACCCTGCACCGAATGAGGCCAACGAACCGTTCTGCCGCTGCGGTCACCCCCTGATCGCGCATAAGCACTACCGCGCCGGGACAGAGTGCGCCCTGTGCCTCGACTGCCCCCAGTTCCGGGTCGGTGACCCGCCCGGCCTGGAACGGGACAGCGGATGACGACGGTTGCAGTTAAGCCCTGAGGCGCGCTCGTGGCGCGCGCTCGCTATAGCCCTCACCGGCAGAGCGTGCGGAGCTTGTCGAGCACAGCGGAGCGCTGTCGGATGTCGTGCAGGTTGCAGAACAGGCGAGGCGGAAGCTTGGGCAGCAGGGGGGCCCGGCGGGCGTGCAGGACGGTTGCGAACTGGCGCGGTGTCAGGCCGGCGTAGCGTGGCATGTTCTCGAACCACAGGGCGCTGCGCTCTGCCTCGGTCGCGTGGCGACGGATCTCCGCCTGACGCTGATCCTGGTAGGCCTGGAGCGCTTCGGTAAGCCCAGACGCCGTGTGAGTGCCCACCCGCTGCACCTGGGCGGCGAGCGCCATCACGTCCTGAAGCGCCAGCTGTGTGCCGAGGCCGACAGAGAAGTGCGCGGTGTGCGCGCTGTCGCCCACCAGCACGACGTTGGCGTGGTGCCAGCGCTCGTTTCTGACGGTGCGGAAGTTCCGCCAGAGCGCGTCCGCGTCGTCGGTGAACTGAGTCCATAGCCGCCTGCCCGCCAGTCCCTCGGCGAAGATCCCCTCGAGACGATCGAGCAGGCGGCTGGGTGAGCACTTGTCGAACCCGAGCCCGGCCCACGTCCGCGGCTCGCATTCGACGATGAACGTGCTTGCCGCCGGCTCGTGCTGGTAGGCGTACGCCCAGATCCAGCCGGCCTCCGTCGGCTCAAAGAAGAAGTGGAACGAGTCGAACGCCTTGCCGGTGCCGAGCCAGACGTACTTGTTCTGCCCCTCGGTGATCGTGGTACCGAACTCGGCGCGTCGTCGGAGCATGCTGCTTACGCCGTCGGCGGCGACGATCAGGTCCGCGGGGGGCAGCTCGGACTGGTCGCGGATCTCCTGCTCGTAGCGGACGTCCACCCCGAGCTGCCTGGCACGTCTGGCGAGAATCTCCACGAAGCTCTGGCGGCTCACCCCGTGGGCCTTGCCATTGCCACTGAAGACCTCGCGGCCGCTGTCGAAACACACGACCTGGTCGCACCAGCGCGTGGACCGCCCCGTGATCTCCCTGGCCGACTCGGCATCGTAGTCGGCCAGCAGGGCCAGGAACTTCTGTTCCATGGTCACGCCCCAGCCTTGCGTAATGCCCTCTTTGTTCCTTTCAAAGACTGTTACGTCATTTGCGGGTTCCCAGAGCTTCATCAATAGTGAAAAATAAAGCCCGGCCGGCCCCGCGCCAACGCACGCTATTCGCATGCGGCCCCCAATGTCTAAAAACGACAGGATTTGCCCGCCTGTCGTAGACCCGTTTGGGATAAACTACCGCCCGGGACCCCGCGTGGCGTGCGGCGCGCGCGAGGAAAGTGGCTTCTCTCAAATTCTTCTCAGCGCTCCGTCCTGGCGCGGAGCACCTAGACTGCCGCGAGGCCAGAAGACTGCTCAGGATCGCCTGCGCACTGCTATGAGATCGGTGACGCCGACCGGTGCTTCTTCATCGACGAGTGCGGCGAGCCGAGGTCCCCTCCCTCGTCCGCTGACCATCGGCCCCACGACTTTACGCGCGAGAACCTGGCCGGCGTTGAGGAGCGCCGGCCGGCCGGCCGGCTGATCCGCACCCGGTAGCGGCTGCCTCATGGTCCACGATCACCCAGATCTACGAGGGGACCAACCAGGTCCAGCGCATGGTGATGGCGAGGAAACTGCTCAAGGGCTCGTAAACGGGCGGCCCGGTTGCCCGTCGAAATAATTTGACTTGACTGTTTTCCATTAATTACGCCTGCGTGCCTGGAGAAATTATCTTCATTGGTTACCGTGCGCTTAGCCATGCATAATTTAAGCTGAAGCTCCTCGTCGCCAAAACGAAGAAAGGGAGTGTGGTCAATGATATTTTCTCGCGCTATGCAAGCGGTTTCCATAAGTAAACGGATTATCCGGACAGGACGATTCGCGCCGCGAATCATGGGTGCTACTAGCTTGATCGCGGGGGTTTCGGCAGCGGTCGCTTTTACCGCCGGGCCGGCCGTGGCCCAGGCTGCTGCCCCCCGTATCCCGACGTACACGCGGACATTCGTTGTCAGCAGCCTGAACAACACCGGGCCTGGTTCCCTCCGTGTCGCCATCGCATCCGCAAATGCCACCACGACGGGAGATTCAACCCTTATCAGGTTCAGCGTAAACGGGACTGTCACCCTGGCCAGCCCGCTGCCCGCGATCGCGCGGAAAGTGGCGATCGATGCGACGACGGCACCCGCGCACGTCAGTGGCGGGCCTCCCGTTGTAGCGCTCAACTTCAACCGGAAGCCAGGACTGCTGTTTGCGGCCGGCTCGGGCGGCTCGCAGCTGCTGGGAGTAGCCGTGGACGGCGCCAGCGGCAACGGCGTGACACTGGACGCCGGCTCGATCACGCTCAACGACAACTACATCGGCCTGAACCTGGCCGGGGTCAAGGCCGGCAACGGCGGAAACGGCGTTTACGTATCGGCCGCGTCGGGCCGGAACCTCATCGGGTTGAACACCTCCGGCGCCCCGGGTGTGGTCGCGAACGTGATATCCGGCAACCGGGGGAGCGGCGTCGTACTGGTCCGATCGTCGGCGAACACGCTGGTGGATAACCGGATCGGGACAAACGTGGCCGGCACCTCGGCCATCGCCAACACCGGCGATGGTATTCGGATTACCCAGGGATCGCGAGGCAACGAGATCGGTGGTACCGCCTTCACCGACACCGTGACCGGTAAGGCGAACAATCCCACCGGGAGCAAGGGGACGGTGACGCCGGTCTTCGTGGTGCCGCCGCTCGGCAACCTGATATCGGGCAACCGCGGCAGCGGCCTGACGATCGAGACTGGTTCCCTGGGCAACGCGCTGAACGGGAACTTCATCGGCACGACGGCCAGCGGGGACGCTGCCCTCGGCAACGCCGGCAACGGCGTGTGGCTCGACCACGCGCCGGGCAACTCGCTGGTGGGCTGCAAGTTCGTCAATAACCCGTTCGTCTATTACAACGTCGTAAGCGGCAACGGCCAGAACGGGCTGCTCATCACGAGTTCGGACAACGCGACCGTCCAGGGGAACTTCTTTGGCGTCGGCGCCAACAACACGGCGATCGTGAAGAACCGGCTGGACGGCATCCTGGTCAACGGAGCCTCGAAGAACACTCAGGTGGGCGGGGTCATCCCGCTGGGCAACGTGTCCGCCGGAAACGGCAGGAACGGCATCGAAGTGGCGGGGAGGGTGCGCGGGTTCGTCACCTTCAACACATTCGGCGGGCTGCTGGCATTCAAGGGCGCGGCTCCCAACGGCAATGACGGGCTGCTTATCACCTCTACCGGGGCCAGCAACCTGGTCCGGACGAACGTGTTCTCCGGCAACAAGGGCAACGGAATCGAGCTGGCAGGCAACGCCGCGGGGGTGACGGTTGATCCCAACATCGTCGGCCTGAATACCAAGGGCAACGCCGTGCTGCCCAACGACCGCGACGGCCTGCTGATCGACGGTACCGCTCACGGCAACGTCATCGGCGGCACGCTGCACTCGGTGATCCCGCAGAACACGTTCTCGGGAAACAAGGGGTACGGGGTGGTGATCACCGCACTGGCGCATGGCAACCGGGTCTTCGGCAGTTTCATCGGAACCCAGATCCTTGGCGTCCACGCGCTCGGCAACAAGACCGGCGGCGTCCTGATCGCGGGCCGTGCCTACGGTAACGCCATCGGCCGGACCACCCGCGCACCGTCCAACCTGATCAGCGGGAACACCGGCATCGGAGTGACGCTGACCGTCAATACCATGAATAACTCCGTGATCAACAACTACATCGGCCTCAACCGGCTCGACCAGTACCTGCGCAACAGCGGCCGTGCGCTCGTGAACACCGGCTGCCGCAACGTGATCCGGGGCAACTGGTTCAACCCCAGCCGGCCCTAGGCACCGGATTCGCCGTCCCGGTCTTCCGCCACCCGCCCGGCTTTGAACCGGCCGCGGCCGCTGGCCGTTTTCCTCCCTGGGAGGTTTGTTCATGGCGGACGGGTACGCGGTTGACCGGGCGGCGCTGGCGCAGACGGCTCAGGGCCTCAACGGCGTGATCGGGCAGCTCAAGGGCCTCGGGCTGAGCGAGACCGGCGACACCGGACGCGGGTTCTCCGAGCTCGCGCTGTCCGGTCTGCAGGCTGGGAACGAGGACGTGGCGAGCGCGTTCGGGAAATTCTGCGACCGCTGGTCATGGGGCGTGCGCACGCTCGTGCAGGACGGCAATCAGTTCGCCCGGCGCCTGGGGCTTGCGGCCGGGCTCTACAACGACGTCGAGAACCAGCTCACGGGCGCGATCAAGGACCTCGTGGTGGCCGGCGTCGGCGACCCGCACCTGACCGACCAGCAGGCCGCCGCGGCATCCTGGTCGCAGGATGCCGCCCTGGTGACCGGTGACCAGACCCCGGACGGGAACCTGACCCCGCAGCAGGGACTGCAGGCCGCGCGGCAGCAGTGGGCAGGCGTGGGCCAGACCGCGCTGGGCACGCCCGGTGCCACGGCCGTCAAGGACCTGCTCGGCGGCTAACGGAGGCGACCGGAATGGGCCTGTTCGGCGACCTATGGGACGACGGCAAGCGTGACCTGGGCGAGGTCATCGACGGCGGCGCGCACCTCGTCGGCGGCGGGCTGAACCTGCTGGGCTTCCACGGCGCCGCGCAAGCGGTCGAGACCGAGGGCGACAAGCTCGGTTACGACCTCGGAGCCGACGTCGGCGAGCTGCAACTCGGGCAGACGAACGATCCCAGGGAACTCATCCACGGCGACGCGGGCGCGATCCGGTCAGCGGCGTCCAAGCTGACGAACTTCTCCGCCGCGTTCGGCGAGACCGCCGACGGGCTGCGCGAGGTCAACTCGGGGCACTGGGAGGGCGCCGCGGCGGACGCGTTCCGGGCCAAGTTCGCTCCCGAGCCCGGTAAGTGGTCGGCGGCGTCCACGGCAACCGGCCAGGCGTCGGGCGCCCTGGAATCCTACGCGGGAGCGGTCGAATCGGCGCAGGACCAGGCGCGGCAGGCAATCGACCGCTGGAACCAGGGACAGGAAGCGTCCAGGCAGGCGGTCAGCGCCTACAACCAGCTCGTCGCCGCCTACAACGACGCGGCGCGGGCATACAACGCCCGCCTGCAGGCGGGACAGGACCCCGGGAGCGAGCCGGCCCAGCCCGGCTCGTTCAGCGATCCGGGCGAGGCGCTGCGGGAACAAGCCCGTCAGCTGCTGGCCCGCGCGCGCCAGGCCCGCGACGAGGCGGCGACGTCCGCGGCCGCGGCGATCAACGCGGGCACCAGCCTGGCGCCCGCCGAGCCCTCGTTCTGGTCCCAGGTCGGCGACGACCTGTCCGACACCCTCACCGCCGGGCAGGTCGCGGACGCGTCGTTCACCAGCGGCGTGCTTGAGGGCGCGGCCGACATCGGTAAGTTCGCCCGCACCCTCAACCCCATGGACCCGTGGAACATGACTCACCCGGTCGAGTACGTGACCGGGCTGTCCGGGACCCTGGCCGGGCTGGCCGACGCCGCGCTGAACCCGGCCGACCTAGTCAAGGGCGTGGTCGGGACCGGCTGGGGGAGCGACCCGTTCCAGGCGCTCGGCAAGCTGGTGCCGAACATCGCGCTCGCGGTCGCCACCGACGGCGCGGGCGCGGCGGCCGACGCGGGCGACGCCGCGGCCTCCGTCGGCGAGGACACCGCGGAGAACGCGGTCTCCCGGTCGACCGACAACATGAGCCGGGTCGGCGACCCGGTCGACGTCGCCACCGGCGACGTGGTGATGACGCAGACCGACGTATCCCTGCCGGGCCTGCTGCCACTGGTGCTCAAGCGGGTGCACCGGTCGTCGCAGCGAGGCGGCCGCTGCTTCGGCGAGTCGTGGGTCTCCAGCCTGGACCAGCGGATCCTCATCGCGGGCGACCGGGTCGCGGCGGTGTTCGCCGACGGGCAGGTCCTGCTCTACCCGCGCGATGCCGCCGACCAGGCGCTGCCCAAGGCAGGGCCCGGGTGGCCGCTGCGGCGCGAAGCGGCCGACCGCTACACCGTGACCGATCCGCAGCAAGGCCTGACCTGGAGCTACGAGGCCCGGCCGGGCTTCTGGCAGCAGGCCGGCGGGCAATGCGAGCTGCCCTTGGTGTCAGTCACCGACCGGGCCGGCCATGTTGTCGCCTTCGGCTATGACGAGCAGGGACAGCCGGCCACGGTCACCCACTCGGGCGGCTATCAGGTGTCGGTGACCGTGGCCGGCGGGCGGGTCCGCGCCCTCTCGCTCGGTGACCTGCCGCTCGTGCGTTACGACTATGACCAGGACGGCCAGCTGAGCGGGATCAGGAATTCTTCCGGGCGGCCACTGCGGTTGCGCTACGACGCGGCCGGGCGGCTAGCTGGCTGGACCGACCGGAACGGCGGCGCTTACCAGTACACGTACGACGACCTCGGGCGCTGCGTGCGCGGCGAGTCCCCGTCCGGGGCACTGTCCGCCGCCTACAGTTACCACGACGGGGTCACCAGGTGGACCGACGCCGCGGGCGCGGTCAGCGCGTACTCGATCGACCGGGCCGCCCGGGTCGCCGCGGTCACCAGCCCGCTGGGGAGTGTCACCCGGTTCGAGTACGACTCGCGGAACCGGGTGACGAAGCGGACCGACCCCCTCGGCCGGGTAACCCGCTACGCCTACGACGCCGCTGGCAACCTGGTCACGGTCACCCGTCCCGACGGCAGCACGGCGCGGGCGGTCTACGACGACCGTTGCCAGCCGGTGGAGCTGCGAGAGCCAGGCGAATCCGTTCGGTATCAAGATTTTGACGCGCGGGGGAACCTGACCGGGCTCACCGAACCGGACGGGACCGTCACCCGGTACGCCTACGACGAGGCCGGCCACCTGGCCGTAGTCACCGGCCCGGACGGCGCGGCCACGCGGGTAAGCTGCGACGCCGCCGGGCTGCCGGTCGCGCTGGCCGGCCCGGACGGCGCGGTGACCCGCTGCGACCGGGACCAGTTCGGCCGGGTAGTCCGGGTCACCGAGCCTTCCGGCGCGGTGACGGCCCTGGCGTGGACGGTCGAGGGCCGCCCGGTGTCGCGGACGCTGCCCGACCGGTCGGTCGAGACCTGGAGCTGGGATGCCGAAGGGAACCTGGCCCGCTACGTCTCGCCCTCCGGCGCGGTCTCGTCGTATTCGTACGGCCCGTTCGACAAGGTGATCGCCGCGCGGCGGCCGGACGGGACGCGCACCACCTTCGCCTACGACCCCGAGATGCGACTCGAGTCAGTGCTGCACGCCGGGCTGACCTGGCGGTACGCCTATGACCCGATGGGCCGTCCGGTCGCCGAGACCGACTACAACGGCGGGGTCACCCGGTACGCCTACGACCCGGCAGGCCAGCTCGTGCAGCGGGTCAACCCGGCCGGCCAGGAAGTCGCGTACGCCTACGACGCGCTCGGCAACCTGGTGGAGCAAATGGCCGGGACGGAGCTGACGAGCTTCGGGTACGACCAGGCCGGACGCCTGGCGCGGGCGCGGAACGCCGACGCGGACATAGTCATCGCGCGGGATGCGCTGGGCCGGGTGACCGCCGAGACCTGCAACGGCCGGACCGTGTCGACGTCATATGACCAGGCCGGCCGGGTGTCGAGCCGCAAGACGCCGTCCGGCGCGGCCACCACCTGGTACTACGACGAAGCCGGGCTGCCCGAGGTGATGCGGGCCGGCGGGCGGGAGCTGCGCTTCGGCTACAGCGCGGACGGGCGCGAGACGCTGCGGGAGCTCCCGGGCGGGCTGGCGCTTACCCAGGAGTGGGATCCGCTGGGCCGGCTAACCGGCCAGGTCCTGGGCGGGCCGGCCGGACCGACGGCCGGCGCGGGAGCGGCGGCCGGCCTGCGGGTGCTGCAGCGCCGGTCGTACCGCTACAACCCCGACGGCTTCGTCACCGGGCTGTCTGACCTGCTGACGGGCAACCGCACCCTCTGACTTGACGCTTCCGGGCGGGTCACCACGGTCACCGGCCCGCAATGGTCGGAACGGTACACCTACGACCCGGCCGGGAACATCGCGTCGGGAACCTGGCCGGGGGCGGATTCCGGGGCCCGCGAGGTGGCCGGCACCCGCATCACCCGCGCCGGGAACCTCCGCTACCGTTACGACGCCGCGGGCCGGGTGGTCGCGCGCACGCGGACCCGGATCTCGCGGAAGCCGGAGACCTGGCGGTATGAGTGGGACGCGGACGACCGCCTGGTGGCGGTCGCCGCCCCCGACGGCACCAGGTGGCGCTACCGCTACGATCCGCTGGGCCGCCGGGTGGCCAAGCAGCACCTCGACGCTTCCAGTGCGGTGCTCGCGGAGACCCGATTCAGCTGGGACGGCGCGGTGCTGGCGGAGCAAGCCGTGGTGACCGCTGACGGTTCCGCGGGGAACTCCGCCGACGGCCGGGAACTGGTGACGACGTGGGACTACCAGCCGGGCACGTTCACCCCGCTCGCGCAGGCGTCCCGCACCCTGTTGCGTGACGCACCGCAAGCGTTGATCGACGAGCGGTTCGCCGCGATCATCACCGACCTCAGCGGCGCGCCCGCCGAGCTCATCGCGCCGGACGGCACCCTCGCCGGGTACCAGCAGCGGACGTTGTGGGGCAACACGCGCTGGCACCCTTCGGGTGAGCAGACCCCGTTGCGGTTTCCCGGCCAGTACGCTGACCCGGAAACCGGCCTGCACTACAACAACCAGCGCTACTACGACCCCGTCAGCGGCGCGTACCTCAGCCCAGACCCCCTGGGCCTGTCCCCCGCGCCTAACCCGCACGCCTACGTCGACAACCCGCAGGTCCTCATCGACCCACTGGGGCTGATGAGCTGTGACACTGGTCAAAATGACCTACCGGGCGGCCCGGAAGGCAGTTCCTGGGCGGAACAAAGCGGGATCCTACGCGCCGCCGCTCAAGGCAAGGGAAACTTCGGGCTAGGATCGGCTACCGCTAGTCAGGCTGAGCAAGCCGGCCTGTCCTGGGTTGGGGAAGGTTACCGGGTAGCAAGCGACGGGAAGACGCTGATCAGCCAGGACGGAATGCGACAGTTTCGGCCGCCGAGTTACAAGCCGAGACTGGGGATCTACCAGGCAAACTTCCAGCAAAAGGTCCCCGGACAGGTTGCCAGGCAGTGGTTCTCAAACGGGCATCTCGACATCATGGAGGGTTTATGAGGGCCAACCTCAGGAGCCTGCACAGTCCCGATGTATCTGACCTCCCTGCCTGGGTTCCCGGTAGCGAGGAATTTGCGATTCTGATAGAAGTGATCGCTGGCCCGGAGGGGGCGCCAGGCGAGGAGTCTTTCGCCGTCACCCTGTGCAACCCGGCCTGGGTCGAACGCCAGGCCCAGCGCGACGGCGTCATCTCCGGCCGCCACCTTTTGATCGTTGTTGACTACGACTACGATCGGGTCTGCAATTACATATCGGAATACTTGAGAGCATGTACCGGGAACACATGGCAAGAGGTGGCCGAGAAAGTCGCGAGGCTTGGGTATTGGGAGTTCGAAGACTATCACGGCTAAATGCGGCACGCTACGCTACTAAATACTAAATTGCCGGTTAATAATAGCCCGAGGAGCAGTCTCCGAGCGGCTGGATCTGTTCCTGTCAACTGCGCCCCGGTCGTACAAAGCCGACTGAAAGCGCCTTTCTAGTATGACCATAGCAAACTTCAAGCTCGAATACGATGTCCATGATCTGGAGCGATCAAAATCAGGGGCTATCTGGGGCTCAATCTGGATCAGCTTGGGGAAAGAGGCATTTCCTGAAGAGCATTGGAATGACATGCCTGTCGCGCTGTTGAACGAATTCGCGCGAGCGACCCATCAGCTAAAGCCCGATTCGTCAGAAGTTGTGAGATTCTTCGATGGGCCGCTTTCTGTGACATTCACGCAGACAGCGCCAAGCCTCGTTGAGGTGTCGCTTGACGGCTCGACCGTTCGTTCCAACGCTCGCGGGACTGTAGACCGCGACGGGCTGTTGGTGGCGGTCCATACTGCCGTCGCCGACATCTACCGTGCCTGCGCGGAATTCGGATGGTCCGCGGATCAAGATGTCAGGCGGCTAGGAACCTTCGTGAAGTGATGGACAGGCCCGTGATCAGGTCTTAGGGCCGGGTGCCTGACGGGCATGGGACGCTGGCCTTGAACTCCGGGTGGGCACCGGGGGCAGGGTCGGTGAACCGGCAGCCGAACAAGGGCGATGCGACCGTCCTCGGGTTGAGGATGTTGTCGCCTGCGGCCCGCTTCCCGGTGTCGATCCACGAGACCAGGGCGGAGAACGCGGACGACAGCTCGCTGGTGGTGTACCCGCAGTGGGTGACTTCGCGGATGGCGCGGCTCACGAACAAGCCGCCCTGGCCGTGCGCCGTCATCAGGGCGTCGTACTGCTGGTCCATGGAGAACGGGACGAACAGGTCGCCGATCCCGTGGACCGACAGTACCGGGATGCCCGGGTCGCCGTGGATGGCCGGCAGCTCGGCCGGCGACAGGGCGTCGGCTGAGGAGGTGGCCGTGACCGGTACCCGCAGCGCGGCGCGGTTGAGTGCGATCTCCTGCGGCAGGTTGCTCAGCGGGTTGTCGCTGAACGTGTAGAAGGTGCGCTCGTTGCCGGCCACGCTGCCGTTGGCGAAGCCGAGGGTGCCGCCGGTGAGCCCGGGGTAAACGCCGAACAGGAACGGGACCTGGGTAAGCGGGGCGAACCCGAAGCCGTCCCAGTAATCGACCGCGCTGGCGAAGCCGGGGCGGGTGCCGCCGGATAGCTGCTCGACGGTGTCCGCCCACAGCGCGCCGGCCTTGGTCAGGCTGGTGGTGAACGTCTGCCCGCCGGTGGCCGGGTCGGGGGTGATCCCGAGGGCCGGCAGCTCCGACTGCACCGTGGGCTGGTACACGGTCGTGTACGCCTGTCCTGCCGCCAGCGTCGTCGGGTAGCTGATCTTCGTGCCAGTGAGGCCGGCGGCCGTGACGCTGGCACCCAGGTAGTAGTCGAACAGGCTGTTGCCCGCCAGCACCCCGCAGTAGGGCATGGCGCCGGCGAAGTCGCCCTTGTACGCCTCGATCTCGGCCGTGGTGACCCCGCCGCCCATCGACAAGCCGCTCATGATCACCTGCCGGGTGCGCAATCCGGTGATCGACGGGAACGCCTGCAGCAGGTCGTGGGTGTCCACCACGCCGTCGCCGGGGTCGAAGCCGTTCATCGCGTAGCTCGACGCGGCCCAGGCGAATCCCTGGTCGACGAAGTACTGGCGCAGCTGGGGGTCGTCGACCCACACCACGTTGCCGGTGCCCCGGTAACCGTGGGCGAACATCACCAGGGTCCCGTTCCAGCCGGGCGGAACCTCGACCCGGTAGGCGGCGCCGTCGCTGGCGATGCCGGTCCAGACCCGGGACAGCTGGCCGCTGCCGTTGGCGACCGGGCTGAACGGGCCGGTGTAGGCCGCGCCGTTGAACTCGCACGCCGGGTCGGCGATCTGGATGCCGGCGACCACCGTACTTGGCGTGGTGACGCAGGCACTGGGGCTGAACGCCGTCCCGGCCGCCTGGGCCGCCCCGGGCCAGCCGGCCAGCGATCCGAGGAGCACGAAGATGCTGCCGGTAATGAGCGCGACGACGAGTCGCCGTCGGCGAGAGCGAGCCGGCATTGGCATTCCTCCCGGGGGCTGCAGTGTGCTACCCGTAGCTTGCTCTCGTGTTGCACTGGCTTCAAGACAGTAGGCATAAAGAAAGTGCTTGGAAACTTTTTAGGGTCATAGCATGTACGAATTTCCATCTGGATAAAAGTTTCCAAACCATTAGCCTAAACAGTCACGTCGAGAACGAGAGTCGCTCTTAATTCAGGCGGTGACCCGGCCGTGCCCGCTGTCAGTCAGGCCGGCCGTTGCCGCGCGTGCCTGGACTAAGGCAGCTTCCACTGCTGGTTGGCGGTGTCGGCGCAGTCCCAGATCTGCAGCTGGGTACCGGAGCCGCCGTTGCCGGTGTCGTCGAGGCACCTGCCCGACTGCGGGTTGTACAGCTCGCCGTTCGACTGCGGTATGAAGACCTGGGCCCCGGTCTGGTTGCAGTCGTAAAGGTCTACTGGGGTCCCGTTGGCGGTGCCGGCGGCGTCGATGTCCAGGCACTTGCCGAGGGCGTGCAGGGTGCTGCCCGCCTCGACCACGGTCCACTGCTGCGCGTTGGAGTTATTGCAGGTGTACACCTGGACCGGCGTGTAGTTGGCGGAGTTCGCCCCGCGGACGTCCATGCACAGCGCCTGGTAGCCGGTGACCTCCCCGGTGCCGGTGCCGGTGCCGCCGCCCGTCCCGGTCCCGCCGGTCCCGCCGGTCCCGCCGGTCCCGCCGGAGCCGGAGCCGCCGCCGCTGGAGCCGCTGCCGGTGGTGTAGGCGGCGACGTAGGCGACGCTCATCGTGCCGCCGGAAGTCGTCGAGCTGGTCGGGCTGGTGCAGTTGCAGACGCCGTTGGGGAAGCCGCCGCCCATCGCCAGGTCGAGGATCACCGACAGGTTGTGGTCGTAGGCCGCCTGCCAGGTCGCGGTGCCCACCTGCGACTCGCTGACGCTGAAGTACTGGTTGCCGTCCAGGTAGTAGGTGACCGACTCGTTGGCGGTGTCGGTCCGGTTCAGGATCATCGAGTAGGTGTGGTAGCCGTCCTGGCAGCCGCTGCAGGCGGTGAGGCCGCTGCCGATGCCGTTGGGCTCGTTGCACGGGCCGCCCGGGTCGGTGCCGCAGTGGATGGTGCCGGCTACCTCGGACAGCGAGTTGACGTCCTCCATGATGTCGATCTCGCCGTTCTCCGGCCACTGACCTGGCCCGAGCATCCAGAACGCCGGCCAGTAGCCGAGGCCGCCGGCGGGCTGCTGGATCGACGCCGTGACCTCAAGCTCGCCGCCGGCCGGCGCACCCACGTTGGCGCTCGTCGTCTGGACGCGGCCTGAGGTCCACGAGCTGCCGTTGCCGAGCGCGGTGATGTCGAGGTCGCCTGCCCCGTCGAGGTGCACGTTGCCGGCTGAGTTGGTCATCGTCTCGATCTCCCCGGTGCCGAAGTTGGCGCCGGGCCCGGTGTCGTACATCCACTGAGAGCCGATACCCGATCCTGACGGGCCGGTGAAGTCGTCGCTGAAGGTGGTCGACCAGCCGGCCGGCGCGGCCGGTACGCCGGCCGGCGCCGCCGCGGAGGTCGCCGCCACAGCACGGATGGTGGCGGTGGTGAGCGGCGCGCTGCGCGGCACGGTGAGCGCCACCGCCGCGATTACCGCCGCGAACGCGGCGAGCAGCAGCCCGCCTCGGAAACGCCACCGCGTGGCGCGCCTGCCGCCCCGGGTGACACGGTGCAACCTGCCGGGCATGGTGCTGCCTCCTTACCCCCCGCTGGGTAATACCGGAAGTTTTTCCTGTTCGCGACGCGAACGTGATGCACGGTATCAGCGGGAAAATCGGGATAAGTAATAAGAAAGCTTAAGTCCCAATTAAAAGAACCTTAAGCAATAAAAGAAATTTGAATTCGATGAACGGGTGCGCGGCTTTCCTAGTCGGTAAGGCCGAGTTCGGCCGCGCGCTGCCCGGCCTGGAAGCGTGAGCCGGCTTCGAGCGCGGTCATGATCTCGGCCACCCGGCGCCGGTAGGTGCGCAGTGACAGTCCCAGGCGGCGGGCCGCCGCCTCGTCGGTTGCCCCGGTGCCGAGCAACCGCAAGATCTCGCGGGCGGGATCACCGAGGTGCACCGGCGCCTCGGCCGACAGGTAGCGCTCGAAGTCGGTGGCGGCCTCCCAGGCGGCCTGGAACAGCCCGGCCACCCCGGCCACCACGCCCGGGGCGGTGGTGACGGTGTACTCGCGCCCGGCTGTCCCGTGCCGTCCGGCCAGGATGGCGACCCGCTGGTCAAGGATGATGGTCTCGTGGGGGAGGGCGCCCCCGCTTATCCGTACCTGGACGCCCCGGGCCGCGATCTGGCGCAGGTGGTCCCGGTGCTCCTCTAGCACCAGCGCCGCCGGGCTGACCAGCTTGCGCGAGGAGACAAGCGGGGCGAGCGCGCTGGACAGGCGCCTCGCGCCGACCGCGTCACGGGTCCGCTTCCAGGTGTCCGGGTCCCGGGCGGCGCAGGCGAACTCGCGCCGGACGGACGCGAACAGGTGGCCGGTGCCGGCCGCGAGCTCGTCGTCGCCCTGCAGGACGACGAGCTGCCTGGTGTCGGTGACGCTCATCGTCGTCCAGTGTAAGCGGCCAGCCGAGGCTGGCAGCTTCCTGCCATCCGGGCGGCGACCGGGCCGGGCTGCGGTTGGCTGGGTTCATGACTGATTACGACACCACCCGGCCCGGCGGTACCTTCTCACTCGGCGGGGACCTGACGGTCAACCGGCTCGGGTTCGGCGCGATGCGGCTGCTGCGCGGCTCGCTCGATTTCGCTTCTGGTTCGCGTGACCCAGCCGAGGGGCTGGCGGTGCTGCGCCGGGCGGTGCAGCTAGGCGTCAACCACATCGACACCGCCTGGTTCTACCGGGTCGGCCAGGTCGGGGCGAACGACCTGATCAGGGAGGCGTTGTCGCCCTACCCGGCTGGCCTGGTGATCGCGACCAAGGTCGGCCCGCTGCTCGGCCCGGAGGGCAGGCCTTCCCGCCAGTCCGACCCGGGCGGCCTGCGCGCGCTGGTCGAGGACAACCTGAGCAGCCTCGGCGTGGACCGGCTCGACCTGGTCTACCTGCGGATCGGCGGGATGGGCACGGGGGCAGGCGAGTCGCTGGGGATGCGTTTCCGGGTTCTGGCCGGGCTCCGCGAGGAGGGCCTGATCGGGCAGCTCGGGGTGAGCAACGTGAACCGCGAGCAGCTGGCCGAGGCCCGCTCGATCGCCCCGGTCGTCGCCGTGCAGAACCATTTCCACGTGCACCGGCAGGAACAGGACCTGGGACTGCTGGCCGACTGTGAGGCGGCCGGGATCGGGTTCGCCCCGTTCTTCCCGCTCGGCGGCGGCACCGAGCCGCTGCAGGCGGAGCGGCTGAAGGCTGTGGCCGGGCGGCACGGCGCGACCACCTCCCAGCTCGCGCTGGCGTACCTGCTGGCCCGGTCGCCGGTGATGCTGGCGATCCCGGGCACTGGCTCGCTCGGCCACCTGGAAGAGAACATGGGCGCGGCGCGGATCAGGCTGACCCCCGAGGACCTGGCTGAGCTGGCGGGCTAGCGGGTGTCATGATCGGATAGCCGAAATTTCTGCGGGGCATGTCGAGGAAGCCGGCCCGGCTCCGTTCCTTCGGTGACGGACCCGAGAGAGAGGAACTCGCGATGAAGTACCTGTTCATGATCTACGGCAACCAGGAAAAGTGGTCTAGCATCCCGGCCGAGGACTTTCCGGCCGAGATCGCCAAGCAGGACGCCTACAACAAGAAGTACGCCGCGACCGGTGAGCTGCTGGGCGCGTTCGGCCTGGCCGACGCGGCCGCCGCGCGGCTGATCACCCGCAAGGACGGTCAGCCGGTGGTGAGCGACGGCCCCTACCTGGAGACCAAGGAGTACATGGCCTCCTTCTACCTCTTCGACGTGGAAAGCGAGGAGCGGGCCTACCAGCTCGCCGCGGAGATGCCGTGGGCGGACCGGGAGCCGACCGAGGTCTGGCCGATCCTGCACGAGGCCGCGAAGGACGCCTGAGGCGCGCGAGCGGTCCGTGACCGGGGAGATACCGCGACGCGTCGAGGACCTGCTGCGCGAGCTGGCGCCGCAGGTCCTCGGCACGCTCGCGGGACGCTACGGCCAGTTCGCCGCCTGCGAGGACGCTACCCAGGAGGCGCTGTTCAAGGCCGCCCAGCGGTGGCCCGCGGACGGGATCCCGGACAGCCCGCGCGGCTGGCTGCTGACGGTCGCGGCCCGGGCCCTGGTTGACGAGTTCCGCCGCGACACCTCCCGGCGCCGCCGGGAGGACGCGAACTTCGCCGCCACGCCGCAGTCGGCCCTGCTCGGCCGACCGGCGGACTCGGTCGCGGACCGGGACGAGGCGGCCGACCGCGACGACTCGCTGCGGCTGCTGTTCCTGTGCTGTCACCCGTCGCTCCCGGTACCCAGCCAGGTCGCGCTCACCCTGCGCGCGGCCGGCGGGCTCACCACTGCCCAGATCGCGGCGGCGTTCCTGGTCCCCGAGTCGACGATGGGGCAGCGCATCAGCCGGGCGAAGGCCCGTATCAAGTCCGGCGGCATCCGGTTCGAGCTGCCCGCGGGCGACGCCGCCGAGCGGCTGAGCGCCGTACAGCACGTCCTCTACCTGATCTTCAACGAGGGCTACACCGCGTCGGGCGGAGCTGACCTGACCGTGCCGAGCCTGTCGGACGAGGCCATCCGCCTCACCCGGCTGCTGCGCAGGCTGGTGCCCGAGGACGGTGAGACGGCCGGCCTGCTGGCGCTGATGCTGCTGACCGACGCCCGCCGCCAGGCCCGTACCGGGCCCGACGGCGCCCTGATCCCGCTGGCCGAGCAGGACCGGGCGCGCTGGGCACCGGACCTGATCGCCGAGGGGGTCGCCCTGGTCTCCGAGGTGCTGCCGCGCGGCGCGGTCGGCGCCTACCAGCTTCAGGCGGCGATCGCGGCGGTGCACGATACCGCGCCCGCGCTCGCGGACACCGACTGGCCGGAGGTCCTGGGGCTGTACGAGCTGCTTGAGCGGGTCGCGCCGAATCCGATGACGACCCTGGGCCGGGCGGTCGCGCTCGCCATGGTGCACGGTCCCGAGGCCGGGCTGGCACTGGTCGCCTCGCTGGAGTCCGACGACCGGATGGCGGGGCATCACCGCCTGCTGGCAACCCGCGCGCACCTCAGGGAGCTGGCCGGCCAGTCCGCGGCCGCGGCCGCGGACTACCAGGCCGCCGCGCGCCAAACCGCCAGCCTCCCCGAGCGGCGCTACCTCACCGCGCGCGCCGCCGCCCTCGGCCGCTGACCTGCCTACCTCACCTGGAACGTCACCGCCGGGACGGTCCGGACGGCACCTTGACGCAACCAACTAGTTGCCATACTATCGCAACTAGTCAGTTGCTACTGAGGAGGCAGACATGGCTTTTCCCGACCGTATCGAGCGCACCGTCGAGATCGCTCACCCGCCCGCCCGGGTGTGGGCCGCGCTAACCACCGCCGAGGGCCTCAGCGCCTGGTTCGGCCAGGAGGCGAAGATCGAGCTGCGCCCGGGTGGCGCGGCTTCCATGCGGTGGGACAACGGGCACACCGCCGAGATGCGGGTGGAGCGGGTCGAGGAGCCCGCCGTGTTCGGCTTCACCTGGCACATCTACGGGCTGCCGGAGGACGACCCGCGCCGCACCTACGTCGAGTTCACCCTGCAGCCGGACGGCCCGGGTACGCGGCTGACGGTGGTCGAGTCCGGCTTCGCCCAGCTTCCCGAGGAGACCTACCAGACGTCCTACGACGGCAACACCCAGGGCTGGGCCAGCGAGCTTGGCGAGCTGGCCGACTACCTCGATGCCGCTGCCTGACAGGGCGGCGGCCGGACACCCGGCGCCGGGCACCGAGGCCATCGCCGAGCAGGTGTTCGTCGCCCTGGCCGACCCGACCAGGCGCGCCATCCTGGCCGCACTGGCCGAGGGCGGCCCGGTCACCGCCACCGACCTGGCTGTCCGGCTGCCGATCAGCCGCCAGGCGATCGCCAAGCACCTGGCGCTGCTGACCGACGCCGGGCTGGTGACGGCCGAGCCGGGCGAGCGGCGCCGGGTGCGCTACCGGCTCCAGTCGGCCCCGATGCGGGCGGCGCAGCAGTTCCTTGCCGCCCTCGCCCGTGACTGGGACGGCCAGCTCAGCGCGCTCAAGGACCACCTCGACCAGCAGGAGCGAAGGGAAAGCGAATGACCAGTCACCGGACCGGGACCAGGGAGGAGTGGCTCGCCGCGCGGCTAGAGCTGCTCGACGAAGAGAAGGAGCTGACCAGGCGGGGCGACGAACTGGCCAGGCGGCGGCAGGAGCTGCCCTGGGTCCGGGTCGACAAGGACTACCAGTTCGAGGTCGGCGAGGGCACCGCGTCGCTCGCCGACCTGTTCCGCGGGCGCTCCCAGCTTCTCGTTTACCACTTCATGTTCGGCCCCGACTACGCCGCCGGCTGCCCGTCCTGCTCGGCCATCGCCGACGGGTTCAACGGCTCCGCGGCCCACCTCGCCGGGCACGACGTCGCGTTCTGGGCGGTGTCGCGGGCCCCGCTGGCCAAGCTGCACGCCTACCGGCGGCGGATGGGCTGGACCTTCCCGTGGGCATCGTCTCACGGCAGCGACTTCAACTTCGACTTCGGCGTGGCGCACACCAAGGAGGAGTGGACGGCGGGCACGGTCCGGTACAACTTCGGCGACGAGGACATGCGCCCGGCGCCAGCCGAGCAGCCGACGATGGACGCCTTCACCCAGTCCATCGTCGGCACTAGCTGGGAGACCTACCGGCGCGAGGGCCCCGGGATGAGCGCGTTCGCGCGGCAGGACGGCACCGTGTACCACACCTACTCCAGCTACGGGCGCGGGCTCGACGCTCTCTGGGGCATGTACCAGTGGCTGGACCGCGCGCCGCTCGGCCGCAACGAGAACGGCATGTGGTGGCGCCGCCACGACGAGTACGACCAGGACTGACTGGTTACGACCCGGACTGGCCGGTCGCCAACCCCTCCCCGCCCCCGCTCAGCCACCACCCGCAGCCGCACCCCACCCGCAGCCGCACCCCACGAGGATGGTTGGCGCATTGAGCCGGTTGCAGGCGGCTGGTTGCGCCAACCACCGGGTTGGGGGGCATGGGCTAGGCGGCCGCCTCGATCTCCGCGGCGACCTCATCCGGGTGGTCGAGTGGCAGGAAGGTCCGGCCGCCGGCCAGCGTGGTCAGGCTGGCGTGCGGGAACGCGCCTGCTAGCTGCCGGGCGAGCGCGGCGCGGAAGAACGGGTCGGCGTCTCCCCACAGGATCCGCACCGGGCCGGTGAACCGGCCGAACCGGCTGGCGGCGTCGAGCAGCACCCGCGGGCTGACCCCGCCCGCGAACTTGGCCAGGTCGCGGCGGATGTCCTTAACCGCCAGCGGCTGCAGCCAGCTCGCGGTAAGCCGGGGGTCGAGGGGCCCGCTGCTCAGCGGCCCGAAGGCGAGCGGGCCGTGCCGCACCCACTGCGCCCGCAGCGTCGGCGCCATGGCCGCGACCAGGCCGGGATGGCGCAGCGCGCGGAACAGCGGCCAGAGCGCGGCCGGCGGGAACGTGCCGAGCGCGTCGCAGTTGGTCAGCACGGCCGCGCCGACCTGGCTGGCGTCGCCGCCGAGTAGCACCTGGCAGATTGCACCGCCGGTGTCGTTGCCGGCGATGGTGACGCCGGTGAGGCCCAGCGCCGCGATGAAGTCCCTGATGAGTTGGGCGACGCCCTGGGGGGAGAGGTCGGCGCCGGCCTGCAGGGGCCGGCGGTGGGCGCCCAGCGGCAGCGTCGGCGCGTAGCTGCGGATCCCTGCCGCCGCGAGCCGGTCCGCGACCGGCTGCCAGAGCCGGGAGTCGACCAGGATGCCGTGCACCAGCACGACCGGCGGGCGCGAGCTGTTCTCCGGGCCGGCCGCGCGGTAGGAGAGCTGGCCCTGGGGGAGGTCGGCCACCGGAAGGGCGGCGAGGTCGCGATCAGTTTCCATGAGAATAACATACAAACAGTATGTATGTATGTCGATAGTGAATGGCGCGACCGGGAGGCGATGTGCACAATCGGAGCATGCCCGCCCTGACTCCCACCCCGGCCTCGACTGGGCCGCGGCCGCGGCGCACGCAGGCCGGCCGCTCCGCCGCCACCAGGGACGCCCTGGTGGCGGCGGCCCGGCGGCTGTTCGCGGAGCGCGGCTTCGCGGAGGTGCCGGCCGACGCGATCGTCGCGGCGGCCGGCGTCACCCGCGGCGCCCTTTACCACCAGTTCACCGACAAGACGGCGTTGTTCGACGCCGTCCTGGAGGCGGTCGAGGCCGACATCGCCCGGCGGCTGGCCGACGAGGTGGCCGAGGCCGGCGTCACCGACGCGGTTGAGGCCCTGCGGCACGCCATGCGGACCTGGCTGGACATCTGCGTCGAGCCGGAGATCCACCGCATCGCCCTGATCGACGGGCCGTCGGTGCTTGGCTGGTCGCACTGGCGCGAGGTTTGCCAGCGGCACGTCTTCGGCCTGGTTGAGGCGCTGGTCGGCCACGGCATCGCGGCGGGCCGGATCCGCCCGCAGCCCGCCCGGCCGCTCGCCCACGTGCTCATGGGCGCCGGGGACGAGGCGGCCCTGTACGTCGCGGAAGCCGTCGACCAGGCGCGGGCCCGGGCCGAGATGACCGAGGTGCTCGACCACCTGATCGCGGGGGTGACCAGCTAGCCGGATCTCAGCCGCCGGTGGCGCTGACCTTGCCTGCGTCGCGCTTGGTCGCGCAACGGCAGTAAGCGGTTCCTAGAGGCCTCTGGTGTATTTTGTTTGTTGCTGAGCGCTTGTCGGTACGCTACTTGGGCGGCCGGCCAAATGCACGAACTAAACCATTACGGCCGGATCCCTGCCCGGGCTATCCGTCGGCCGTCAGCAGCAGGGTCTTCCCGATGACTGACCTTCCGGCCAGCGCCGCGTGCGCGTCGGCCGCCCGGCGCAGCGGGAACACCTGGCCGATGACCGGACGCAGGCGCCCGGCCGCCGCCTCGGCCAGCGCCTCGCGGACCAGCTCCGCGTGCCGCCCCGGGGGGTACTGCACCTGCTCGATGCCGCGCACGGTGATGCCGCGGGCGGCGGCGTCGGCGGCGGCTACCGGCGCGAACCCGCCGCCGGGGGCGCCGTGCGCGGAGAACCGCCCGCCGTCGGCGGTGATGCCGAACGCGGCCCGGCCGAGCGGGCCGCCGACGCCGTCGAACACTACCTGCGGGCCGTCGCCGCCGCAGGCGTCGGCCACCTGGGCGGTCCAGTCGGCCGTGCCGTAGTCGACTACCGCGGTCACGCCGGTACCGCGGATCGCGGCTAGCTTCTCCGCCCGCCGGGGGGCGCCGTCGAGCCGGGCCGCGCCGATCACCCGCGCGCCCGCGGCCCGGCACAGCTGCGCGAGCAGCAGCGCCATCCCGCCCGCGGCGCCGACCAGCAGCACCGTGTCTCCAGGCTTGACCGGCGTCCCGGCCAGCAGCCCGAGGGCAGTGGCGCCGTCGTGCAGCAGCGCCGCCGCCGTCTTGGCGTCCGTCTCCGCCGGCACGGCCACCAGCCGGTCAGCGGGCAGCCGCACCCGTTCGGAATAGCCTTCCGAGCCGCCGTGCGGACCGGTTCGCGCGACCACCAGCCACCCCGCCCAGGCGGGGTCGGCCCCGTCGCCGACCGCGGCCACCCGGCCGGCCACCCCGTTGCCCGGGATGTACGGCGGGCGCTGCGGGAAATAGTCGCGGGCCCGGCCGGAGCGGATCATCGTGTCCACGAACAGCACGTCGGCGGCGATCACGGCGATGACGACCTCGCCCGGACCCGGCTCCGGGGCGGGCAGCGAGACCGGGACGAGTACCTGGGGGCCGCCGAACTCCCGCGCCTGGACCGCGGTGACGCCGCTCATTCTGGCCACCGCGCGCGGTGCACCGCGTCGCCGCCGACGTCCCGGGTCTGCAGGCCCGGCCGGTCCGGGTCGACGTTGTAGGCGAGGACGCGCCGCGGGTGAATCCGGATGATCTCCGGCGCGAGGTGACCGTCGGCCGCGGGCTGGCCGGGGCCGGGCGCGGCGGTGACGGTCTCGGCGGGGCCGCGGACCTCCAGGAAGCGGACGCCCGCGGCCCCGTCGGCCGGCCCGGGCTGGTCGTCGGCCACGAACGCCACCCGCGGGTTCTGCTGGACGTTGCGGTACTTGGCGCTGCCCGCCATGTTGAACCCGGAGATGTCGATGGTGCCGAGCCGCTCGTTGTAGCTGAAGCCGACTGGCTTGACCTGCGGGGTACCGTCGGGGGCGACGGTGGCCAGCCGCCCGTGGGACTGGGTGGCCAGGAAGCGCTGCTCTGCCTCGGTGAGGGTCATGCGGCTACGCTAAAACTTCAACCGCGGTTGAAGTCAACGGTTGCTGGCGGCCCGGCTGCGGGCAAGTCAGGCGGCTGCGCGTTCGGCCATCGGCCGGCGCCGGGCTGGGAGCAGCAGGGCGGGCGGGCGGTAGTCCTGGTCAAGCGGGCCGACGTCGGTCCCCGGCGGGACGATCTGGTCGATCTGGTCGAGGATGTCGTCCGTCAGCCTGACGTCGGCCGCGGCGAGCAGGTCATCGAGCTGCTCCATGGTGTGCGGCCCGATGATGGCGCTGGTCACGCCGGGGTGGGCGATCGCGAAAGCCAGGGCCAGGTGCGTCATCGGCAGGCCTGCCTGCTCAGCCAGCGGGATGAGCTGCTCGACCACGTCGATCCGGTGCTCGTCGTTCAGGTGCCGGAAAAGATGCGCCCGCCGCAGGTCGGTCTGCTGGCCCTTGCGGACGCGGCCGGTGAGCATGCCCTGCCCCAGCGGCCCCCACACCAGGATGCCCATCCCGTAGCGCTGTGCGACCGGCAGCACCTCGCGCTCGATGCCGCGGCTGAGGATCGAGTAGGGCGGTTGCTCGGTGCGGAACCGTTCCAGCCCGCGCCGCTCGGCGACCCACTGGGCTTCTACGATGTCGGACGCGGGCATCGAAGAGGTGCCGGCCGCGCGGATTTTCCCCGTCCGGATCAGGTCCGACAGCGCGGACAGCGTTTCCTCGACGTCGGTGGCGGGGTCCTGCCGGTGGACCTGGTACAGGTCGATGTAGTCGGTTTGCAGGCGGCGCAGTGAGCTCTCCACCGCGGTCATGATCCAGCGTCGCGAGGCTCCCCGGTGGTTGGGGTCGTCATCGACCGGGCGGCTGAACTTGGTCGCCAGGACGACGTGGTCACGGCGTCCCTTGAGTGCCTGGCCCAGCACTACCTCCGACTCGCCGTAGGCGTCGGCGGTGTCGACGAAGTTGATTCCCGCGTCGAGCGCCTTGTGGATGACGCGGACCGAGTCGTCGCGGTCGGCGTTGCCGATCGGCGTGCCGAGTGCCAGCGCGCCAAGGGCGTAGGGGCTGACCCTGATACCGGTCCGCCCGAGGGTGCGGTAATGCATGCGGTCGCTCCTGAGGTCGTGGCCGGGGGCATGGCCGGCGCTTACGCCGTGCCGTACGCTGCAACTAAACGGAATGTCTTTCCAGAACTATACGGAATGACTTTCCGCTTATGCAAGCGGAGGACTGGCGTGACCGAGAACCTTGCCTCGCCCGGCGGCCAGGACAGACAGCACGGGCCGGAGCAGCCGGAGAGCCCGGCTGCCGGAAGCGCGCGGCGCCAGCTGCGGGCCGATGCGCAGCGCAACGTCAGCTCGCTGCTGGCCGCGGCGAAATCGGTGTTCGCCACGTCCGGGGTGGACGCGCCTGCCAAGGAGATCGCTGACCTGGCCGGGGTCGGGGTGGGAACCCTCTACCGGCATTTCCCGCGGCGCTCGGACCTGGTCGCGTCCGTCCTCCAGCAGGAGATCGACGCCTGCGCCGATGCGGCCGGGGCCCTCGCGGCGGCCCATGAGCCCGCCGCCGCGCTCGCCCAGTGGCTGCTGCGGTACACCCGGCTCCTCGCCGCCAAGCGAGGCCTGGCCGCCGTCCTGCACTCGGGGGACCCGGCCTTCGACGCGCTGCCCGGCTATTTCTACCAGCGGCTCGGGCCGGCCCTCGGCGCGCTGCTGGCCGCGGCGGCGGCGGACGGCGACATCCGGGCCGATGTGGGCGCCGCCGACCTGCTGCGGGCGGTCGCCCTGCTGTGCCAGCCGGCGTCCGACGAAGGGCTTGCCTACAGCCAGCGCATGGTCGCGCTGCTGGTCGACGGGTTGCGCTACGGGGCCGGAGCGGCGCCGCCGCGCTCTTGACGCCGGTGCGCCTAGCCGGCCGGCTGCCCGTCCGCGGTAAACCCGGCCAGGGCCGGGGCCACCACGTCTTCGACGCGGTCCCGCCGGGCGTGCAGGTCCCACAGGCGGTCGGCCAGGTCCGCCGCCGTCACCACCGCCTGCGGCTGGCTGCCGACGGCCGGCCCGGCCTGGCGGCGGTGCGTCTGGCTGTTCTCGATCGTCGCGCCGATCAGCAGCGCGCCCGCGTAGACGCCGGTCTCCCGCAGCGCCGCGTTCAGCGTGTGGACATAGCTGCGCAGGCCTGACAGCGCGATTCCGCCCGCCGCCAGGGCTGGGATCGGGTACCTGGCCGCCGCCCCCATGGCGAACAGCAGCCCGCCGTTCCCCCGTTCCCGCATCCCCGGCAGCACCCGCCGCACCAGGGCGATCGGGGCCAGCAGGTAGAGGTCGAGCAGCGGGCGGACCGTCTCCGGGTCGAGTCCAAGCGGGCCCGCGAACAGGCGGCCGGGGCAGCGGCCGGGCGTCGGGCTGTGCTCAAGCACGTCGACCGGGCCAAGCCGGGACTCGATCTGGTCGGCTGCCCGCAGCGCGGCCGACTGGTCGGCGATGTCGGCCGGGAACCCGGCCGCCTCGATCCCGGCCGCGGCCAGTTCGCTGACCATGCTGTCCAGCCGGTCCCGGCTGCGCGCCACCAGGGCGACCCGGAAGCCTTCCCGGCCGAACCGCCGGGCCACCGCCATTCCCAGTGCCGGCCCGGCCCCGTAGACCGCGATTGTCGGCATGCGTGCCTCCATTAAGTTGAGGTTAGTCTCAACTTACTCTAGCACAAGGTGAGGGCATCCTCAGGTTGGTCGCCGTAAACTCGCGGCATGACGACGCTGCGCCCGCTGCGCCAGGACGCCGCCCGCAACCGGGAGCGCCTGGTGGCGGCGGCCCGCGACGTGTTCAGCCGCAAGGGGCTTGACGCGCCGCTGGAAGAGATCGCCCGGGAAGCGGGCGTCGCGATCGGAACCCTCTACAACCGCTTTCCCGCCCGGGGCGACCTGGTCGACGCGGCCCTCGCCCCGCTGGCCGAGCGGGCGGCGGACATCGCCGAGCGGGCAGCGGGCGCGAGCGACCCGTGGGACGGGTTCGCGTCTTTCATGGCAGGCATCTGCGAGATGCTCGCCGCCGACCGGGGCTACGCGGACGTGCAACGCTCCCGCCTGGCCGGCACGCCAGCGATCGACGCCGCCAGGCGGCGGATGGCGTTGCTGAAGGCGCAGATCGTGACCCAGGCCAAGGCCGCGGGCGAGCTGCGGGCCGACGTCGAGTCCGCTGACCTGGTCCTCCTTTTCTGGGGGATCGCCGCCATCGCGGACGCCACCCGCGAGTCCGCCCCGGACGCGTGGCGGCGGCAACTGGCGCTGCTGCTCGACGGCCTGCGCCCGGGGGCCGCGAATCCGCTCCCGCGACCGCCGCTGACCGCGGCCGAGCTGCGCCGCGCGGCGACGGCTTAGCCGCCCCCGGGCCCGCCCGACCGGGCGTCCGCCCTGGCGAGCTGGGCGGCCGGCTCGGCCTGCTCAGCGGGGCTGGCCTGCTCAGCGCGCCCGGCCGGGCGGCGGCGCTGGTCACGCAGTGACGCCACCGTCGCGACCGCCAGCACGGCAGCGATGAAGGCCGGCGCCGACCAGACCGGGAACTCCCACACGTCGGCCAGCAGCAGCTTGACCGCGACCGCGGCGAGGATCACGGCCAGCCCGGGCTGCAGGTAGCGGAGCCGGGCGGCCGCCCCGACGAGCAGGAAGTACAGCGCCCGCATGCCGAGCAGCGCGAACACGTTGGACGTGTAGACGAGGAAGGGGTCGGTGGTCACCGCGAGGACGGCCGGGATCGAGTCGACCGCGAAGATGATGTCGGCCGCCTCCACCACGACCAGGGCGAGCAGCAGCGGGGTGGCCAGCAGGCGGCCGCCGCCGCGGACCAGGAACCGCTGGCCGTGGAGCTGCCCGCTGACCGGCAGCCGCCGCCGCAGCCAGCGCAGCAGGCGCGGCTCCTGGCCGGCGTCGCCGCCGTCCCCGCGCAGCATGTTGACCGCGGCGACCAGCAGCACGGCGCCGAACAGGTAGCTGACCGGGTGGAAGGCGTCCAGCACGGCGATGCCGGCCGCGATGAACGCGGCCCGCATCAACAGGGCCCCGACGACGCCGAACATCAGCACCCGGTGCTGGTAGCGGGCCGGGATGGCGAGCGCGGAGAAGATGGCGGCGAACAGGAAGACGTTGTCGACCGACAGGCTCTTCTCGATCAGGTATCCCGCCAGGTAGGCCTGGGCGGTGCCCCCGCCCGCCCAGGCCCACACCAGGCCGCCGAAGCCCAGTCCGATGACGATCCAGACGGCGCTCCAGGCGGCGGCCGCGCGCAGCGACACCTCGCGGGCCCGTCGCTGCAGCACGAGCATGTCCACTGCCAGCATCGCGATCACGAAGGCGAGGAACACCGGCCAAGCCCACAGCGGAGCGTTCACCGGCTGCCCCTTCCTTCGCGGTGTGTCACGAGATCAAGGTTCGGCCGCGGGTGTGCAGGAGCGGCCGGCACCGCGTGCAGACGCGATGGAGACGGTCTCCATCTGGGCTGCACGGCCGGCACATGGCGCCTCCCCGGCGGCCGGCCATGACTGGGGATGACGACAGACGCGAGGTGAGGTAATGGCGGGTCACCGACGGCGCCGCGCGGGCCGGCCGCGGGCCGTGCGGCGGGCACGCAGCAGCCGGGCGCAGAGCACGGCCAGGCAGACGGCGAAGATGATCCACGGTGCCACCAGGATGAGGTCGCTTCCAGTCATCTTCCCTGCCTATGCTGCGGTGCTAGCGGTATCGCGGCTGGTACCAGTGCACCGCGGGAGCGTGCCCGCCCGGTGCAGTTGTCATGGTGACGGTGTGAAGGCGCACCGCGGGCGGCGACGGGAGGCGCGATGGCAGCCACGGTGCTAGTGGTCGAGGACGAGCGCAAGCTGCGCGATTTCATCCGGACGTACCTGGAGCGGGCGGGGTTCACCGTGCTCTCCACCGGGTCGGGGGCGGAGGCCATCACCCTGACGGCGGACGCTGCCCCCGACCTCATCGTGCTGGACCTGGGCCTGCCCGACCTGCCCGGGGAGACGGTCGCCAGGGAGGTCCGGGCGCTGTCGGCGGTGCCGATCGTGATGCTGACCGCGAAGGCGGCCGAGGAGGACCGGATCCGCGGACTGGAGCTGGGCGCGGACGACTACGTGACCAAGCCGTTCAGCCCGCGCGAGCTGGTGCTGCGAGTGCAGGCGGTGCTGCGCCGCGGCAGCCCGGCCGCGGGCTCGCCGGGCGTCACCAGCTACGGCGGCGGCGCCCTGGTCATCGACGAGCCGCGGCGTTCCGTCACCGTGCGCGGCGCGCCCGCCCAGCTCACCCCGACCGAGTGGGGGATACTCGGCGCGCTCGCCACCGTGCCCGGGCGGGTCTACTCCCGCTTCGAGCTGATCAACAAGGTGCGGGGCTACGAGTTCGAGGGCTACGAGCGCACCGTCGACTCGCACGTGAAGAACCTGCGCCGGAAGATCGAGGAAGACCCCGGCCGCCCGGGGATCATCCTGACCGTGCTCGGCGGCGGTTACCGGCTCGGCCTGACCTGTGATGACTGACCAGCCCGGCGGGGCCCGGCCGGAGGCTGGCCACCGCGGTAACACGCTGGGGCTGCGGCTCGCGCTGGCGTTCCTCGGCGTCGCCCTGGCCGCGGTCGCGCTCATCGCGGTGCTCACCGCGGTCTACTCCGCGGTCGACGTGTCCTCGCTCGCGGACCGCCAGCGCAGCGAGCTGGCCAGCGCCTTCGCGGTCGCCGCGGGCAGCGCGTGGCAGCAGCACGAGGGCTGGGCGAGCGCCGACCTGGAGCCGGTCTTCGACCTGGCCGCGCGCAGCGGGGTGCGGCTTCAGGTGCGCGACGCGGCCGGCCACGTCGTGCGGTCCGCCGGCGGCTTCGCGTCGGCTGACGGGCCCTGGGCGAGCGCGCCGGTGCAGGCCGGCGGGCAGGCGGTGGGCTCGGTGCTGACCGGGTTGTCCGCGTCCGGCCTCGGCGCCGCTGACGACGTGCTCGGTACCGCGCTGCTGCGCGCGATCGCCGGGGCGGCCGGGCTGGCCGCCCTGCTGGCGCTGCTCACCGGCCTCGCGGTGGCGCGGCGGATCACCCGCCCGGTCGGGCGGCTGATCTCGGTCACCCGCGCGATGGCCGGCGGCGACCGCTCGGCCCGGGCGGGCGACCTGCGGGCAGCCAGCGAGCTGCGCGAGCTCGCGGCCGCGTTCGACCACATGGCGGACACGCTCGACCGTGAGGACAAGATCCGCCGCGACCTGGTGGCGAGCGTGGCCCACGAGCTGCGCACCCCGGTGGCGGTGCTCCAGGCCGGGCATGAGGCCTTGCTTGACGGGGTGACCGAGCCCACCCCGGACGAGCTCGGCTCGCTGCGCGATGAGGTGCTGCGGCTGGCCCGCATGGTGGACGACCTGCAGACGATGGCGGCGGCTGACGCCGCCGTGCTCCAGCTGACCTGCGAGCAGGCCGACCTGGCCGCCATCGCCGAGGCGGCCGCCAGCAGCCTTGCCCGCCGGTTCGAGACGGCGGAGGTAGCGCTGGGCCGGCGGCTCGCGCCCGCGCCGGTTCTCGCGGACCAGCGGTGGATGCACCAGGTGGTCACCAACCTGCTCGGCAACGCGCTCAAGTTCACCCCGGCCGGCGGCACGGTCACCATTCGCACCGGGAAGGACGGCGCCGACGCGGTGCTCGAGGTAGCGGACACCGGCGTCGGCATCCCGCAGGACGAGCTGCCGCGCATCTTCGAGCGGTTCTGGCGCGGGCGGGCGGCCGCCGCCACCTCCGGCAGCGGGATCGGCCTGGCGGTCGCCGCCCAGCTCGCCGAGGCGCACGGCGGCGCGCTGACCGCCGCCAGCCGGCCCGGCGAGGGGACGGTCCTCACCCTTACCCTGCCCGGCGGCTGAACCGCCCGGGGGCCGCGCCTCCACACCGCCGCCACGACGGCGGCACCGCGCCTGCACCGCCCGCGGCTTAGCTGGACGCAGCAAGCAGCGAGAAGGAGCAGGAAAAATGAAGATGACGCAGCGTGCCCGGCGCACGGCTGTCGCGCTGGTGGCCGCGGCAGCGATCGGCGGAAGCGGGGTCGCCGTCGGCGCGGCCGCCGCCCCGGGGGCGAGCAGCAGCACCAGCACGGTGAGCGCGCCCGCGGCGCGGGCGGGGTACGCGGGCATCGTGCGCCAGGTACTGCCCTCGGTGGTGCTGATCAGCACCACCGAGGGGCTCGGGTCGGGTGTAGTGCTCGACCGTTCCGGCAACATCGTCACCAACGCCCACGTGGCGGGGACCGCGACCTCGTTCAAGGTGCAGGTGGCGGGTGATGCCAGCGCCCGCGCCGCGACCCTGGTCGGCAGCTACCGGCCCGACGACCTGGCCGTGATCCGGCTGGCCGACCGGTCCGGCCTGCAGCCGGCCCGGTTCGGCGACTCGTCCCGCGTGCAGGCCGGTGACGAGGTGCTTGCGGTCGGCAACCCGCTTGGCCTGTCCGGCAGCGTGACCAGCGGGATCGTCTCCGCCACGGGGCGCGTGGTGACCGAGCCGGCCAGCGGCGGAAGTCCCGGCGCCACCCTGCCGGACGCGATACAGACCAGCGCGCCGATCAATCCCGGCAACAGCGGCGGCGCCCTGGTGACGACGGCGGGCGAGGTGATCGGCATCCCTACCCTGACCGCGGCCGGAGGCCAGGACGGGGCCCAGGTCCAGGGCATCGGGTTCGCGATTCCCGCAAACCTGGCCCGCGACATCGCCCGGCAGATCATCTCCGCGGGCACCGTCAGCAACTCGCACCGGGCCGCGATCGGCGCCCAGGTGGGCACGGTCACCGGCCAGGACGGCAGCCCGGCCGGGGCTGGCATCGTGGCGGTCAGCGCCGGCAGCCCGGCCGAACGGGCGGGCCTGCGGTCCGGAGACGTGATCCGGGCGGTGGGCGGCACGCCGACCGCCGACCCCCAGGCGCTCGCCAGCGCGCTCGCCGCCCAGCGGCCGGGGGACAAGGTCACCCTCGCGGTAACCCGCGGCCCGCAGCAGCTTTCGGTGCCGCTGACGCTGGGCGAGCTCCCCGCCGCGACTGGCTAGCGGCCTGGCCGGCGGCGTGCCCGGATTGATCGGCCGGGCGCGGTCAAGCCGGCAGGTTCGTGTCATATCGCGACCATTCGGAAACAGGCTGTGTAATTGTTCCAACAAGTTCCATCGTGTCACGCGGGCGACCGAGTCGGCCGTCCCCGGCCTGCGCCCCGAATCCGGAGTTCGCCAAAAAATCTGGTGCGGACACTGAACCGATTGCCTTGGATGTTCGTCCCATTGGTAGGAGTTGAGATTGCATTTCACTTACTATGTTGAGCGCGGGTCGCTAGTCACGCGTATCTGAACACGGGGCGAGTGCTGGGGGCTGGCGAGTGACAGCGGCCGGGGTGTGCCCGGCCGCTTATGTCGCGATATCACCATTTCCGCACATGTGCGTGTCCTCTGCGCAGGGCCAGGAGGGGGGGGAGCCCACCGATGGAGCGGGTCCTGGCCGGACGGTACGAGCTTGAGGTTCCACTCGGCCGCGGTGGCTCCGGTGAGGTATGGCGAGGCAGGGACATGGGTTCCCGGCGGCCGGTGGCGATCAAGATCGTCGAGCTATCGCAGATCGACGACCCGGGCCTGCTGGCGGAGACGATCGGCCGGTTCCGGCGCGAGGCGACGGTGATCGCCGGCCTGCGGCACCCGAACATCGTGGGGTCACTCGACGCCGGCCGGATCGGCAACCAGCTTTACATGATCATGGAGCTGGCGCCCGGCATCTCGCTGGCGGGCATGATGGACGAGCGCGGGGCGCGGGGGATGGGACTCTTCCCGGTCTCCAGCGTGCTGCGCATCGCCGAGCAGGTGAGCATGGGCCTGGCGGCCGCGCACGACGCGGGCGTGGTGCACCGGGACATCAAGCCGAGCAACCTGATGGTCACGCCGCAGCTCGGCATCAAGATCATCGACTTCGGCATCGCCCAGTTGCTGTCCGACAACTCACCCCGGCTGACGATGCGCGGCCACACGGTCGGCACCGTCGCCTACATGTCGCCCGAGCAGGCCCAGGGTGATGCGGTGGACGGCCGGGCCGACCTCTACTCGCTCGGCTGCGTGCTGTACCAGCTCCTTTCCGGCCGCCTGCCGTTCCGTTCGTCGCTGCCCTCAGCGCTGCTGATGATGCAGGTGATGGACCAGGCGACGCCGCTCAGCGCGCTCAGGCCCGACCTCCCGGCCGGCCTTACCGAGCTGGTCAGCGACCTGATGGAGAAGGACAAGACGGCCCGTCCGGCCGGCGCGGCCGAGGTCATCAGCCGCATCGAGGCCATCGGCGGCGGCTTCCGCGGCGCGGAGCCGGTGCACGAAGCCGACCGGCAGACCGTGCGGGCGGGCGACCAGGGCGGCGCCGCGAGCCTGACCCGCGCCGAGCTGGTGCTGCCTGAGTCGGGGCGGCCGACCGTGCTCACGCCGGAACGGCTGGCCGGGCTGACAGGCGAGGAAGCCGCGGGCGGACCGCCATGGGAGGCGCCGGACCCGCGGGGCGGGACGGTCGGCGTCAGCGACCCGCGGGCACAGCCGCTACCGGCCGGAGGCTGGGACGCGCCGCCGCCGGGCAGGCGCAACAGCGGGGCGCTGCCCCGGGACCAGGCGCCCCCGGGCCGGGCCAGCGGCGGGCCGCCCGCGTGGCCCGGGGGCGCCTGGTCCCG
>Ga0265338_10000912_pt1 | contig 49804 bp, 50 predicted proteins | sample 42126metaG_FD_193579 | JGI IMG/M metagenome (GOLD analysis project Ga0265338, IMG submission 193579) | Rhizosphere microbial communities from Carex aquatilis grown in University of Washington, Seatle, WA, United States - 4-21-26 metaG | ecosystem: Host-associated > Plants > Roots > Rhizosphere...
GGGGGGGGGGGGGGGGGGTGGGCGTTGAGGTCGCCGCAGCCAGCGCCGCATCGACACCAGCGGTGGTCTTGTCTAGCTGATCCACGATCGCCTGAATCTGTGCCGGTTCCGCACTTCCTGCGTCAGTCAGCGCCTGAAGCTGCTGCTGCACGCTTGCCAGCTGCGCGCTGGTGTCCGACAGGTGCTGGATGGTCGCGCTCAGAAGCTGCTCGAGCGCGGTATCCTTCTGGTCCAACGCGGTGACCCGCGCGAGAACGTCCGAAAGCGTTGCCATGATCTTTCTGTGCCTCTCTTCGTAAGTTTCAGCGAACGTCGCTAACATCGTAAGGAGGTGTTCCATACGATGCAGGTGACTCTGGATCTCCTCGAGCATCTTCTTACCTCAGGTTGACCGGCAGGATGAACGAGCGAGTGATATCTTGTCCCAGCGTGGAAGCAACCGTAACGCTGATCAAGTATTCAAAACCAGCGGTTCCGCCGGTGAGCCAGATGGTGACACGCAGAAGATCGGTGCTCAAGGTCGCGGCAAGGGCCACTTCTAGGTCAACCGTTCCGCCGTCGTTGCGTTCGATAACAATGTTGGTAACTGACGAAATCGTGTCGCAGTCGATGCTGGACAGCGGTCCCGAGAAGTCAAGAAGAAACGGCGCGGTGTCATTGGGACTGAATGGCGATGAAAGTCTCACGACATAGCGTGATCTCATCCCAGCCGGTGTTCCGCCGATCAGCCATGTCATGACGGGTTCTCACTCAATGAAGTATACCGTTCGAGTATCGGCGGGGAAGTAGACTTTTTCATCGAAGTCACAGGTGGTCGGCACCAGCTGCACGCCCCTGCCATGGGCGGTCACCGTCAGCACCGTGGTGCTGACGGAAGCTGTTGTAAAGCTCGTAACGATTCCGGTCGCTCTCACGTTGAGCACGGTGGACGCAGCGATGAGCTGTTGTTCCACTCTTCCGGTGCCAGACGCACTTACCACCAGCGCCGTGGATCTTCCAACCAACCCTGGCGACGCCACCAGCTGCCCGAGCGCGGACAATGCCAGTGCGGTGACTGCACCCGAGGCGCCGATGGACTGAGCCGCAAGACCGGATGAGCTGACATTGAGGATCGTAGCGGCGCCGGACCCGATCGCCACACCAGCTGCGGTTCCGGCGGCTGACATGGAAAGAACGTTGACCGCGCCAGTCGCGCTCACGAAACCAGTCATGGTGCCAGCCGCCTGAACCACCAGCGGTCGCGCAACACCATAGCAAAGGCTCGCGGCGCCAAAAGAACCAACTGCCGACATCGTTAGAACCGTGCCGGTGCCGATGGCCGAAGCGACATACGACATGCTGCCGGAAGCACTGACCGTCAACGCGGTTACGACACCGGTTGCTGGGGTTTGCAGCATGGCCGAGCCAACCGCACTCATGTTAAGCGCCGTCGATCGCGCCGTGGCGAGGTCCGATTGTCCCCCCTGGCCGGTCGCGCTCATGTTGAGGATCGTTGTCAATCCCTGAATCGATGGATTGAACGCGATGTTTCCCGTAGCCGTGATGAGCAGCGCTGTTGGTGCGCCAGCACCGACGATGGTAAATGCCGCCGTCCCACGCGCCTTAACTTCAAGCATGAACCCGTAACCGGATGCTGGGGTGTACAGGAACGTGGTTCCAACGGCCGACATCGAAAGAGCTGTCGCGGAACCATACGCGCCAGATAGGAACGCCATCGACCCAGAGGCTGAAATTTGGAGTGCGCGTGCCACCCCACTTGCGATCGTGGACGGGCCAATGGTTCCACTAGAACCCAACGTGAGAATCGTGGACTGACCACTTATCGGAGCGGCTTGCCCAGCAACCCCGATCGCGTTTACCTGAACGAGGGTTGATACCCCACTTATGGGCGCCTCAAGACGCCCTGAGGCAGTTGCCGAGATAACCAGGGGGATCGATACCCCCGACGCAATGACGACGGGTGAGGCAGTGCCCTGCGCCGACATGGCGAAGACCGTGGCGGCGCCCGTCAACGCGACTGGCGCATCCATCGTTCCGGTGGCGTTGATTTGAAGCGCAGTGCTGATCCCGAAGAGAGTGGCGGCTGATGTGAGCGATCCCGTCGCGCTCAACACGAGGACCGATGAGCTTCCCGATGCCAGGACTGGGTTCGATACAGCACCAACAGCACTCACGGTAAGTGCCGTGGCAGTCCCGGTCATCCCGTAACCGATGATCGCGTTGCCACTCGCGGACATCGTGAGGATTGTTACCGAAGTTCCCTTGTAGAACTCCGATGTTGCCATATCCCACGTGGAACCACTTGGGCGTCGGTTCCGGTTGATGTCATCCTGAGCCGGGATGTCCGCTGCGTCCGGCACACCAGCATTGATAAGATCTGCTGTTGGAAGAAATCTGAAGTCGGTGGTTGGAGAGATGAACTGATTGGCGGCGGGTTTTGAGAACAGGTTTCCGCCACCATCGGTGACGTTGCTGCCAATTAGATTGTTGGAAAACAGCGTGTGATCAGCTACGATACCCCCAGCGATGTCTGGAGAAATGAGACCCTGATAACCGATGATCGCGCAGTTGCGGACCGTGACCGCGCCGGGCGTGGATGTGTGACATAGGACCGCGTAGACCCCAGCGGGTGAGTTGACTCCGATGAAAGTGCAGTTGACGATATGGGCACCGTTCATCACTCTCATCGGAATGTTGACGCCACCGGTCGCTGGCTGACGGTCGATGATGATGGTGTTGGTAACCGTAACGAATTCATTGAACTGCAGAATGTCGGCGCCACCGCCCTGAGCATAGGCATCCACGATGCAGTTTCGCATCACGAACCCGGTCGCGCCGGAGTTCACGACGATCATTGAGCATTGATCAGCCGGGTCCTGATCGTTGAATTGAAACCCATCGATGGTAACGTTGGGGTTTGCGATGGTGAACCAATTCAGCGGAAACGGTGCCCGCCCAACTGGCATAACAGCGCTGGCACCGTTGGCGCTGTTGAAGCTAAGCGGAACGCTTCCAGTGAGATCACGAAAGCCATCGCCGGGCGCCGGCATCAACCCAATGTAGTTCTGAGATGTTGTCGTATGACCAGTTATGGTAAGATAACCGTTACCATCGACAGGATTGACCTGCACTGCGCTGTCGTTCCACACCAGTCCAATCATTGGATTGGTAAGAACCGCTGGTAGTCCATTTGACCATGATTGAAGTGTCGTGTAATCGATCGTGGACATGAACGTCCAAGTCGCGGTCCCATCGGTTATGACGGTTCCGGTTCCAGATGGACCAGCTCCCACAAAATTCTGTGAACGGCCCGCCCCAACGCATCGATATGCACTCGATCCGTTGCTGACGCGCGCACCGACACTGTACAGAGTGTTTGGGACCCAAGCCTGCAAACCATAATGAATGTTTTGATAGATGATCGTGGGTGCTGCCGCTGCAGCAACACCAACGCTCGACATATTCAGTATGGTGGGCGAACCGGCCGCCGCAACCGGGCGCATAATTCGCCCGGATGCGTTGATCGTGAGAGCAGTTGCGATACCCTTAAACGTGGGTTGATACGCGGACCCAACTGCCCTTAATGTAAGACACGTCGCAACACCAATCGCACCATTGACCGTGACTGCGGTGCCGTAACCTGACACCGACAACACGGTGACTTGGCCGGATAATGCATCACCATCACCAAAGTCAGATGAAAAGTCTGTGGTGAATGGCCCAGCCATTATGAGATGGTTCTCAGTTCGTCATGAACATTGCGAAGAACACTGGTCCAATCACCAGGGCGTGACTGACGGAATATCTTCATCGTGGGATACCAGGGGGACGTATCACGACCGTCCCACAGCCAACGCCAACAGGCATCGAACCGACTCAACAACCACACGCGCTTTCCGAGCGCGCCCGCGAGATGCGCCACCGCGCTGTCGATCGTGATGACCAGATCAAGCTGATCCACGATCGCGGCGGTGTCGAGCATGTCGAACGAATTGTCAAGGGGCTGAAACAGCCGTCGATCCGCGACCCGGTGATCCTCGAGTTGAAGACTGATGAAATCATATCGATCCGAAAGAAACAGAAGATGGCGCATCTCTTCGAATGGCATCGATCGTCTGCGATCGACTGCGTTGGCGCGCAGATTGTCGGGCCGCGCGGCGCCCGCCCATACGAGCCCGATGCGTGGTCTTCCGTTGTCAGGAAGTTGACGTTGCTCAGCGACGGCAGCCGGGACTGACAGATACGGCACCGTGGCTGGGATGGTATCCAGCGTGGTTTGAAACAAAAACGGTGCGTCGAGCATCGGCACCGAAACTGTGCAGTAAGCGGTCTCCTCGATGGTGGTGACGACGCTGTAAGGCACCCCAAGATCCAGCGTTTGCAGCAGACGAACGAGCTTCTGAGGAACACCGATCGTCACATGAGACGCGTGCTCGGCGATCATTCGGGCGTATCGGACGAACTGAAGCGTGTCACCGAATCCCTGCTCATGGTAGAACAGAACGTTCCTTCCGCGCAGGTCGCTAAGTGAGTTAACCATCGGCTGATCGACCCGCTTCACGAAGTCGTGTTGCGTCTCCTGCACGTGAAAACGATGACGATACGGGGCCCACGCATCCGGCCACTTCCCGAGGCCAAGCATCAGTAACGCCTTGTTGAAGAGCGTCCCGTGACGGATCGACACCAGGTGCCGATCTTCGATGAGTTCGAGCGCCTGTTTATACGCCCCCTGTTCGATCATCACGCAGACGATGTTGTTGTCGATCTCTTCAAGCGTATCCAGGGGGGTGGTTGCGCGGTCCACATCGTCGTAGCACTTGAGCGCGCTGGTGTATTGGCCCAGCATGTGAAGGACGAACCCCTTGCTCAAGTTGGCGTGATAGTAGCCGGGGTCGATCGAAAGAACGTGGTCGAAGTCCTTCACCGCTTCGGACCAGTTTCTCAAGTGAATGTGCGTCAGCCCGCGCATGAACCTGATCTTGACGTGATCCGGATGCTCCTTCACGCCGTTCTCAAGGAACATCATCGCGCGCGAATACAGCTTCTTATCCATCGTCGCGATGGCCGCGTTGACGAACCACTCTGGTTCAGCCTGAGTCAATGACAATGACGCGCAAAGCCAGTCGATCCCATCCACCTCTTTTCCGAGATGAATAAGCGCGAGTCCCGCGATGTGGATGTAGTTCAGCGCATCGGTATCGCGAAGATGCCGGCCCACGTCCGCGAGCACACCCTCGTGATCGCCCACCATGAGCTTATCCCAGATGAGCTTTCTGCCAAGATCATTCACCAAATCCACGTGCGCGTTCCCCGTCCCGAGACGCGACCATTCACGTCATCGGTGCGGGTATTATACCCCGCACCGATGCCGATGACATCAGATCAGGAAGCGGTCGCCTGAAGAACCAGGGATGTCATGGTGACGTTGACGGTCGTGGTCAGTGCGGTGTTGCCGATGACGATATCGGTTCCCGCCGTGCCGACCGAGAAGTCGCCCAGCACGTTGTTCTGACCCGAGGTGGGAGCGTAGTAAGCCCACTGTGCCGCGTTGTCCGTGACCGCGTTGCCGGTTCCACTCGGTCCACCGGATGCCGCCGCGATGCCGGTCTTGGTGAGGATGTAGTAGTTGGACGAGTTGGTGACGACCGTGAACAGTGCGTTGTAGGTCGCGTTGGCTGCCCAGGCGTTCGCGGCGAGCGTGGCGCGGGCGAACGTCGCGGTGCCGTTCGCGCCGGGGGTCACGGAGCTGGCGACGAAGGACGCGGTGGCTGCGTTATTCGGCGAGCTGAACGCGGGGGCACCGAACGCTGTCGCGGCGAAGGTGAACGTTGCGAGCGCGGTGTTCGTGCCGGCGAGCGCGGTCTCGGGGGTGGCGGGCTGCGGGTTGTTGTAGATGACCAGCTTGCCGTTGTTGTAGAGCCCGAGGATGTTGTTCAGCCCCCAGGTCGCCGAGTTTACGCAGAAGTTCATCGTGAGTCTCCCTTATGAATAGCTGCTGAAGCTGGCGGAGTCAACCGTGCCAGCGACGGAACCGGGGAAGAAGCTGGTGCTGCCAGTCCCAGTGATGATGCTCCCAGAGGTTACGTTGTAACGTTGACCGGTGGCGCTTCCCGTGAAGGAACCGCCGTTGTTGGTCAAGCACGAGTTCTGAGACACCAGCGCGAAGGCGTTCGAGAAGTTTGGCGTTCCAGTCACCGTCACCGCAGCGCTCGATGCGATGACGCCCATCGTGTCGAGATACGTGTGACACGGTGCGGCGCCCGCGATCGAATAGGGCGATGACAGCAGAATGGTTGAGTGAGCCGCAGCGCGAACATGAGAGAACCCGCAGGCACCAAACCGAACGGTCCCGGTCAGGTTCACGCTGCCGGTGTTGACGCACACGAGGCCGATCCCGGCTGATCCACCAGTCCCGGTCCCAGTCGCCTGCAACGTGTAACCACCACCGATGGTGAGGGTCGCATCCGCCACCAGCAGTGCCGCGCCGTTGAGCGCCGAGATTACGACGTTGCCGGGGTTGGCGATGTTGCCGACGAGCGTCATCGGTGGTGTGCCGGGACCAAACACCGCGATCGACTGCCCGCTTGTCGCGGTGTAAGTCCCATCAGCGAGGTTGATCGTCGCCGCGAACCCGGCGAAGTCCCACAGCGACGAGATCGCAGTGATCGCCCCCTGGATCGTCCGAAACGGCGCTGCTGTCGTCAACCCGAGGTTGGTGTCGTTCCCGGTCGATGGGTTCACGTAGAAGTTGGTGTTGGCGGTGAATCGGCGGCGGGTGGTGGCCTGGATCGACGCGATGAAGTTGGCGAGAAGCGTCGCAGTCGTGCCGTCATCGGTCGCGTTCGCACCGCTTTGGTTGGCGATGAACTGACCGATCATCGAGGCGATGATGGATGACTGCCGAACCGTCTTGTTGAAGAGCGCGCTGCTCGCCTGACCCGATTGAACGCCGGTCGGAATCTCGCTTCTGGCAGCATACTGCGGCTGGGACAGAACGTTTGCCCCAGCACCGCCCGCGAAGACCAGAAAGTCGTTGGATGCTGCCACAGTGATCCCCTATATCACAGCGCGAAGAGCCAATCGTAATACTGCTTCCCCATTGGCAGCGGGTAATAGGTGTCCCACACATCGTGGCCAAGGTTTGGATCTTGTGTATATCGCATCTGTCCAGACGGTGCCTTACTTCCGTTACCAGCGCCACCACCATATGCGGCATACATCGCCTGATCCCAGAAGAGCGGAACCTGATCATCCTGGGCGCCGTGGATCGCCCAGATACCAACGTTGGTCAACCCAGAAACGACTGACGGCTGAGGCGTCGGATTACCCCAGTCATAAACCGCACCCGCCAACGGCATCGCGCCCTGGAATATCTTACCCTTCGTCCCAGTCTTGTTGTTGTACTTGATGATGTAGTCCCAGCTTCCGATACCACCCATCGAGTTTCCTGTAACGAAAATCTTGTTGGTGGCGATGGAATACTGCGACCGGAACTGCGCGATCAACGCAATGATGTTGGTTTCTGAGGCCTGAGTTGTCGTTGACACGCCGCCCCAGTTGATGGTGTTACCGGAACTGTCCGCCGTTTGATCCAACAGCGGGGCGAGGATGAAGCACGGGTAGGATGTACGAAACGCAGTCGAGTTGAACCACGGATCAATCTGATCTTGAACGATGTCATTTCCGGAGTAGGCTGGGGTGCCCTGATCGAGCTGATGCAGATATAGCACGAATGGGTAAGTAAACGTTGGGTTATAGTTGGATGGCCGAAGGAACTTATACTTCATTCCGTTGATGGTGCCGATTTCCCATATTCCTGGCGCCGCACTACTGAGGGGAGCCTGGATCAGATTTCCGTTGCCGCTCGGCGGCGGTGGCGGAACCGGAGTGGCAGCAATGATGGCCGCGACCTGCGTTCCATACGGGCTCGTGATCTTGTTCGCCCCGTTCGTGAGGTTATCCGCGCCCGCGCCGGACGCCCAATGCCAATACGTGCAGATCAGCCCGCTATCACCAACTGCCTTGACAACCTGAGTCGCGTTCGGATCGACATCACCGCCGTTGGTCGAATCACCCGACTCACCGATGATAACCGGGACGATACCATCTGCACTTGTGATCGTCTGAGCAGCGACGACCCCCTGGCCAGCAGCGACTGACCCCTGGAGCGCCGCGTTCACCGTCGCTTGGTCAGTGCTGTTTCCGCTGACCCAGCCATAATAGTGAAGGTCCCAAACGATGTTGCGCATCGTCGCATAAGACGACGCAGTCATGCCAAATCCGGCACCGATCGTCCCTGGGTTACCACCACCAGGCAGTTCCATCGCGACGATGGTGTTGTTGCCCGTCGCGCGGATTGCGTTGTAGATCGCGACCTGCTGAGTCGTGATCGCCGCGCCACCGTTCTGGTTTCCCGGTTCGTTATAGGTTCCGAACCAAACGTATGGATTTCCCTTGAAGGTGGATGCGAGACTGGTGTACCAGGCGAGCTCCGCCGTCAACTGTGACCCGGTGTAGGGCGGGTTGCTGATGCCGGTGTGGTCCTCGATGATGATGACGATCCCGAGGGCACTGCACCGGGCCGCCAAATTGGTGATCTGGCTCACCGGTGGGTAGGACGAACCCGGATTGTTGGCATAAGCAACGCGGATGATCTTCGTGCCGGGAAAGAGCGTCAGAAGCGGCGTGGCGGCAGCGTTCGACACGACCGAATCAGCCTGCTCCCAGTATATGTTCAACCCCTTCCCGATCCATGGGTTGCCGTCCGGGCCGATCACCTTTCCGCCCGAGACCGAGAATGAACCGGTCGGAACGGGGGTTGGCGTCGGGGTTGGAGTCGTCGAGAACGGTCCGGTGGTTGTCCCGTTGGTTGGTGACCAGGTCGCAGTCGGGCTTGTCTTTGACCACCAAAGTGATGCGTTGTTCTCCTGCCACATCAGCCCGCTCTTCCAGGCGAGCTCGATGACGTTCGCGGTGGTCGCGTCCACTGTTCCGTTGACCGTGACCTGGCCACCGGTGATGCCCCAAACGTTACCGCTATTATCGGTCAGTGTCTGGGTAGATGGAGCGGTGATGAAGCTGCCATCGGCGGACGGCCCAGTGCTGACCGTTCCGACCGAGTAGGTGGTCGTGCCAACGGTCCCAGCGGTGTCCGCGATCTTCAGCGTGTGCGAACCGGCCGACATCGCGGAGTGAGTGAACGCCAGCGATGAAGCGGTGATCGTGGCGCCCGCAGGGAGCTGCTGAGCGGTGCCGTTGTCGTCAGTATATGTCAGGGTGGGTGGGCCTGCGTAACCCACCAGCGCCGCTGTGATGGTGAAGGAAGAACCCGTCAGCACGTTGACCGGGGTGTTGATGTTGATCGACTTCGTGCCGGTCTGCGATCCCGTGTTGAGCGGGGGTGGTCCCGCAACCAGGGGGTTTCCGACGCCCTTCCGCGAGGTCGGTCCGAGTTGGTTCTTCAGCACGCACAGTCGGGAAACGATCTGATTGAAATATTGACGCATCTCCGCGATCCTCGGGTGAGAATCAACGGACGGCTCGGTGTAGAGGGTTACACCGCCGGTCGCGGTGTCGCGCCATGCCCAACCGTAGTACTTCGCGTTGCGATACAGCATCAACGCGCCGACCGGCCAGCCAGTCGGCTCAGGATCGCTGGCCGGGATGCAGAGGGTCGCACCGATCGGCATGTTTCCGGTGTAGGTGGTCGGGGCGTTGTAGTCGCCGTGGGTCTGCGGCCACGCGATGTATGGCATCCCGGTCACGGGATTGATCGAGGTCGTGTCGTTCCAGGCCGGTGGCGCGTTCAGCTGACTCCAGTCGCAGGCAAACCGAAGCGTATGCTGAAGCAGCATGCTCGGGTTCGTGGATGGGTCGAGTTCCCACGCCCGAATGACGCCCACCCCCTGGTTGTAGCCGAAGTTGCCAGTGCTCTGGTCTTCCATCAACCCCGAGGCATCATCGACCTCCGCGTTGCCGCATTGAAGCGTTGTGGTGCCCGCCTGAATGGTGCTTCCGTCCGCCAGTGCACCACCGAAGCACCACATCTTGTAAGGCTGCGTCGTGTCGAACACGTTCAGCTGGTTATCACCTGGGTAGGGTCCTGCGGAGGAAGCGCCGACCGGAATGTGAACGCTCGCGGTGAGGTTCGGGTCGCGTTGCGTGCCGGTGCCGCCGGACGACACCACGGTGACCAGGGGGTCTGATGCCGACCCAACCCAGATCGGTGCGCCGAAGTTCGATCCATTGATCGTGTTGGCCTTGCGGGCCGAGATCGTCATCGGCTCGGTTGGGCCACTGAGGATTGCGCCGTCCTTGATTGGCGTGTTCCAGAATGACTGATCCGACCCCGGCTGGTTGGTATAGGTGCGCGTGACGCCACCGACAATGGCCTGGGTGGTGCAGGGCACGACGATCGAGACCGGTCCGGCGGTCGCGCCGGCAACCGCGTGAACCCGAAGATAGTATGTGGTGGACTGGCTCAGTCCGGTGACCGTGACGCTGAGACCGGATGTTGGGCTGAGAGCGGTCCAGTTACTGACACCGTCGGGGGAAATCTCGGCGATGTACGTGATGCTGTTGCCCATAACTGCTCCCCAACTCAGGGTGATTGATGACGTTGTGGCGGACGCCTGAAGCGCCGTGGGTGTGCCAATACTTCCGCCACTTCCAGTCCCAGTAAGCCCGGAGTAGGCCAGGTCGATGATTGATGCCGCTCCATACCCGCGAACACCGTAGTAGTCGATACCATAGTTTGTGCCAACGGCCGCGTTTATTGAACCACTGAACGCAAAAAATCCGTCGATGATTCCGACGTGCTTGACAACCTCATCGATGAGTGCCTGCCACCACGCTGATCCAAGGGTGTAATCGGACGGCGGTGGCCGTGACACGACCGTTTCGGGTGAAACCTGGTTACCGGTCGCCGGGACGATCCCAGAAGCGTTGATGATGATCTTGCGGCCGAGCTGACGCGCGTAAAGATCCAGGGCGACGAACAGCGGGTGGTTTCCCGTCGCGCCATTCGTCAGTGGGTTCGGGTCAACCGTGGTGTCGAACACCGCCTCAATCGTCGGTTGCGTTGTGGTCGACAGCAGCGCGTTCGGGAAGATGTTGAAGACCACCGCGTCCCAGAAGTCCCACTTCGCGGACCAGTCACTCTGCGGGGTAGTGATGCCGAGCGCTGCCTGATTGGCAGCGTATGAGATGACACCGCCGGGCCACGCCGCCTTGCACGTCGCGTAGATCGACTGCCATTGCGCCTGATGAACCGGCGAGAACGGCCCGGTATCGCCAGCCGCCTTGCCAGCCCACGGCTGCAGCTCAACACCACACCACATCCCGGTCGCGCCGGCACTAAGCCCAAGCTGAGCAACCTGAACACAGACGGTCTGAAGCGCTGTGAAGAAATTTTGAACTGCTGCGAATGACGGTCCGGGAGTGATCGTTTGAATCGTGGAACCATCACGACAGGTGACGTTCACCGCCAAGAAAACTGCATATCCACGCGCCAACGCGTTGGCAATCCACGTTGCCGTGGTCGACAGTGGGACATCGAATTGCACGTCTGAGGAGGTCTGAGAAGCCGTTGAGCATACCACCGGTATGACCACTGAATTGACGTTCGGCATGTCACTGCTGACGCCAGCGAAACCGGTTACGGATAGATCCGATGGGATCATGTTGATGCCACGGAACCGCAGAAACGAGTGAGCCGGAGCTGATGTCGTAACAATCACTGGCGCGGATGTCGGACCGTTGCCTGCTGCGCTTGCTGGTGTGACTTGAACATTATAGCTAGTTGAGTCGAGCAAGCCACTGATTGTCGCGCTCGAACCAGTTACCGTCGCCCCATTGATCCAGGGAGCGGTGTTCGTCGCTGACGGTGCGGTTGGCGCGTTTGAAGCAATCCAGGCTTTAACTGCTGTTCCTTGAGGTGCGATCGTTCCCGTTGAACCACTGGTATAGCGATACAGATAATAGTCGGTCTGAACACCCGGCATCTGATATAGCATATACACACATCCACCGCAACACCCAGCTTCTGTGTTGGTTACGGCAGCGTGATTATGCATGCTGGTCATAATGCCGGTTATCCGGGTTCCGGCGTCCGACTCATACGATGTTATGTTTCCAGTGCTTGAACCAAATTCAGTAAAGAATAGTGGCCGTCCTGCCGGCTTCTGAAGTGTGAAAGTGTTCAACCCACCGTTAAAGTTGGCTGGATCAGTCATCTGATCCGGGGACGAAGGACCGTTGGTGTCATTGTACCAATGAACAACGGTGAAGTCCCACATCAGGTTGCGACCACCCTGAGGGGTGTAACTCACAAGATCAGCAGCAAGCGCGAGAGTGAATCCCTGAAAAGTCCATCCAGACATTACACTGCAAAGAGCCTGCGAATTTGGACCACCCTTATCACGGATTGCCGCAACTGCACCAGCCATTGCGCCGCGATACAAAGGATAAGACGCCTGAGAATTATAATCAGACGCTAATAATCCTCCATTAGATGGAAGCACCAGTGGTGATTGTAAGATCCACTCGTTACCAATCTCCCACACAAGATTGTTTGGTGCTGAAGCAATACTGGCAGCAACGCTTGCATAAGCGAAGTTATATGCAGCCGCTTCATTCGCAAATGCAGTCCAGGTCGGATAGGTGATCACCATCACGATCGGAATGATGCCGGCTGCCTGAAACTGCGAAACAGCACTGGCAAACCCAGTTTGAACACCATCGCCAAATGCACGGTACACGACCGTCCCTGGAACAGTTCCAAAAATGTTTTGAAGATCTCGAATCTGTTGAGCGATCGGAATAGTTGTGTATGGTCCACCTTGGTCAAAGTGACCGGCGGCCCCCCACATTTGACTTCCAGCCCGAAGGTTCAACGGCGCAGCAATTACTGTGCCTCCGGACTGAAGTTGGTACTGAACACTGTAATCAACAACAGTGCCAGTTGCGGAAGGTGTCCACGAAAACGATGCCGAATACGCTGTTATGGTTCCGACAGTAACGTTGGTTGGAATGCTTGGTGGAAGTGTTACCCCAGATACTCCATTATCCCATGTCTGAAAGCCTGCCGGAATACCAACACCGATGTGTGATCCAACGTTATTACCAGTTCTCAGTATGCATACGCCCTGACCAAGATCATCGTTAAAACAGATGTAAAATGGTCCGCCTGTCAACGCTGAAATCGAGATCCCACCGACCCCAGTAGCTGGATTGGCGGTTAATTGGTTGTTCCAGGCTCCCGCGCCGATCGCGCTTATCATCGCCCCGGAAGTAAACCATAACAACATCGCGTTCAAGTCAACCGCAATGACACATTCATCACCTGCGATTGAAGCAGCAGAGTTCAGCGCTGTAAGCTGAACATCATTGATGAAAACAGCCTGAGGTGGAGATACAGTATAAACACCAACACTTACCCCACCATCAGATGAACCAAGAAGATTTGGCAGGGGGAACTGAGCTGAAGCAAGACCAATCGCGGCGTCAGCTCCAATTGAAGAGAACACGCCCGAAAAGACGAACTTTCCAGTTGAGTGGCTAGTTGTCGATCGGACAGAAGCAGCGTTTCCCGTAACAAGGACCGCTGTTGCAGTAAGATGAGTTACGGTATCAAGCGTAACGTTGTTCAGATCACTTGGATTCCACGTCGTTACCGTGCCAGTAGACCCAGTGGTGCTTCTAGTGACGATCGCGGAAACCGGGCCGGAACCAACGTTATTAAAGCAATACACCTCGAAGTCGTATGACTGACCCGTCTCCAAACCAGTCACCGTTGTAGTGACGGTTCCAACGTTTCCAAGAGCACTTCCAGTGCTGATGACTGGAGCTGTTAGTTTTGTCCATGTGGTGGACGCTGACAATTTGTAGCTTACAACATACGCTCTGGAGCCAGTCGCAACGGTGTCAGCATACCAAGACAGACTGATGGTGGTTGATGTCGCAGCGGTTGCCGACAGTCCAACAACCTGTGCCGGAAGAACACCAGGGAGTGTTATGGCTAGAATGTTGGACGGCGCACCCAGAAGAGACATTCACTTCCTAACCGTTGATGGCAGTAACTCTGAAGTTGTAAGTGTAACCAGCCGACAGCCCAGTAACCGTTGCGCTGGTCGTGGGTGCCGTTACCAGTGGCCCACTTGCCCAGGTTGCATCGCCATCCACTTGATACTCGACTTGATACGAAGTTGCCAGTGGAACCGCCGCCCAGGAGATCGTCGCGGACGTCGTGGTGTCCGAAACCAACGTGAGAGGTCCAACCTGACCCGGTGCGGCTGCTGCTGTGGTGACGCTCAGTGGCGCGCTGATTGGCCCGCTGCCGGATGCGTTCGTCGCGTATGCCGTGAAGAGATACCCGGTTGCCGGCTGGAGCCCAGTGATGTCGGCGGTGAACGTCGAGCCGGACGTGGTGATCAGTCCGGTGAAGTCCTGATACACGACCGGCGTGGTGTTGATCGCATACCGGACGTGGTAAGTGAACGATCCCGCACCGGACGGCGCCTGACCCGACACAACAACATCCGTCGCGTTGATCGTCACCGCGCTCAGTGGCGCGATCTGACCCGGCACGGAGCCCGCCGTTCCATAAGTGATTGGTGTCGACGTGGGGCCGGTGCCACCAGCCGTTGTGACATACACCTCAAAATCATACAGTGTCGATGGCGCAAGGCCAGTGAGCGTGATGGAAGTCGCACTAGTTGTGCCGGCTGTCGTGAACGTTCCGTTTCCACTGATCCGCGAAAGAACGGTGTAGGTTCCGCCCGACCCCTGGGCACTCCAGGAAAGAAGGATGGTCGTGGTGGTGGAGCTAACACCCTGCAGGTTCTGAACCTGACCTGGTGCCCCGTTAGACGTGGTCGCGACAACCGATATGGACGGTGGCCCGGCGCCCGCGTTGTTAACTGCATAGACCTCAAACTCATAGCTCGCGGCGGTCTGCAAGCTGCCGATCGTGGTAACCGTCGATGTCGTTGGCTGTCCGATGAGAGAAAACGGTCCGGTACTCCCAGCGATTCGATACTGGACCTGGTATGAGTTTGAACCCGTTCCGCTCGTCGGAGAAAGCCACGATAGTGTTACGCTGTTGCTGCTGACACTGACGATCGTAAGCCCGGTCACCTGACCCGGACCGGTGCCGAGCGCACCGGACCACGCCCCGACATCCCAACCAGAGATGACCGAGTTTTCAACGTCCCACCCGAACAGCGCAACACCGTTGATGGACGTTATGACATACGACACACCGACGCTTTCCGGCGCGACCACGAGCTCCCCGTTCTCGAGCAGCGCGATCAACACCGCCGGGGGAACCACGCCGCTGATACCAACGGTCATGGTCATGTCAAAGTTGTCCTTGACGGACACGTTGACCCCGGGGTAGTCAGCAAACAGTTGCGTCAACGCCGCGACGGCAGCGGTGATCGTTCCGTTCATCCGGTTGAGGATGATCTTCGCACGGAGCAGCTGCCGATACGTGTAGTCATCGAGACTTACAAGACCGGTCGTGGGATCGAACGCCCCCTGCCAAGCGCCCTGATCCCAGCCGAGGTTAAGCGTATCCCACGAAAAGTAGACGCCATTTAATGGGATGCTGACGCGCCGCGATCGGCCAATCCACAGCCCCACTTGATCGAGCTGAACACCCTTGGCGGTGTCGAGGTCAAACGCGAGCTGAAGGCTACCCTGGATGAAGTTTTGAACATCAACCAACGGCTGAACGAGCGCCGTCACCGTCGCCATAAAGTTGGGCGCCGAGGCGTGAGGTCTCGTTATGAGATCCGTATAAACAGTGATGTCAACCATCAGCCGATGACCACCGAGACGGTTGCCGTCGAGGCGGTCGCACGCTCAGTGAAGGCAATCCCAACGTTCGCGGCACTGGGCGTCGCTTGACCGCGCGCGATGAGAATGGAGATGATGTTGAATGAGGCCGCGTCAGAACCACTCAGGCTGGCCGGGCCGAACAGCCGGGTGAACACCACCGACGATCCGATGCTTAACGCATTGATGGCGTCAACGACTGCGTTGACGATGCTGGCGCCGATCGCACTGCTGTAACCAATCAGGGGGGTGATGTGGATGACGACAGTGATCGGGACGTATGTCGGGCGGTAGAAACTGATGGTGCTCGGAACACCGTTGCTGTCGACAACGACGATTTGGGTCGTGCCTATCAGGCCTGATCCGATCGTCTTTCGAAGCGCGATCGTGTTGGCGATCGCGGTGGCATCGCCACCATCCACCACATACGCGACCGAATGCCCCGGCACACCGTTGTTGTCTGGGATGCTGGTTGTATTTTCATATGGAACAACGCTGATGACACCACTCAACGATTCGATCGCCCCAACGACGCCATCCAACGCAGTCTGCGACGGCTGCATCGTGGACGCGGCCTGACGCTGACGAAGTTCACCGTCGAGTTCAACCGGATCACCGATGGTTGCACTGCTCGGGTTCGTCACGCTTTGCCAGCCACGTGTTGGCGTTGAGATCGTGTTGACGGTCCCCGGGTCTGCGGAGATGTTGCCCGCCAGCTGAGCGGTTGCGGTTACGGTGATCTGTCCGGACGGCGGAATAGTGACGACAGCCGGAAGAATCCAGACGTTGTCATTGGTGTCAGTGACCCGGCCTCCGATGATCGGTGTTCCCGCGCCGCCAACGATCACGAGGTCCACGACCGAGTTCGTTGGAAGGTTTCTGGCGATACCGTTGATCTTAACGACAGATGAGAGCCCAACACCCTGCGCCGTCGCAGGTGAATATGAGTTGTACACCGCGAAGGCAGCCGCGTTTGCGTCGCTGATCGCGAGGGCGAACACCGCCAGCAGTTGCCCATCCTGAGAATCGTTCCCGAGATAAGCATCGCTCCCATAGATGGCGCGATATTGCGCCTGAAAGTAAGCGAGAACGTCCGCGTAGGCGGGTGCGTGAATGCCCGTCGCGTCGATGTAAGCTGATGTTGGAGAAACGCTGCCGGACATCAGATGCTCTCCGATACTGAAGCCGACCCGTACACGGTGTCGATCTCGGTTATGACGCTGAACGTCCGGGTCTCGTGATCAAACGTGCTGGAATATGAGATGATGCTCGTTACACCGGGCGTTCCCAAGATCCGGATTCGAAGTGTCTCGTCACGGACATTCGCGGTGTACTTCCCCAGCACCTTCGTCTTCCAGTCGGTCCCATCGGTTACATCGAGAAACCATTCTCCAAACTGAAGTTGAAGCCGGGTCGACACGGCCTGAGCCACGGTGTCAGGTGTGTCGATGAGGAACGCCTGCTGAGACCCCCCAAACACATAGTCACCGTTGGCATCAAGCTTGCGGTATCTCATTGAACCGGCTGACCAGATGTTCCACTGGGGATCGGATGAACGTGATGGCGCAATGATACCGTGCCAGCCGTAACATCGCCATCACTCGTGATGTTCCCCGTGAAGTGCGCTGTCGGTGTGTTCACCACAATCTGAGTTGGCGCGGTGATGGTGGCAGTGCCGGTTGTTACGTCGATGCTGACCTTCACCGACCCATCATTGCTTCTCAGTTCGGCGGCGGTGGGACTGACGTTGGTTAGCGTTCCTGCCGTCTGTTGAGAAAATGGCCCAACGATTGCGAACCCATCATTGATGTCGTGCATACGTTGATCAAGCGGCTGCTGCGCGTCACCAAGGGCAAACCAGGCGTCGATCGACCTCGATGCAAACACGATGAGACACTCATCGCCTTTTTTGACCGGAAACGTTGCGGTGTAGCCACCGCCGCGTGAAAAACAGATCGGAACATCTGGCAACAGTGGAAGCGCTGCGAGGGACGAACTCCCGTCTGGGCGACTGATGCTTGCTTTCATCGCCGGTTGCACACTGGCAGTCATCTTCGTGAGATCGACCGACTCGATGACCCCCGGAAGAGCCGTCCACATCTCGGCTTGTCGCCCATCAAGGGCGGCCAGCAGTGGCTCAAACGGGTTGCGGGTAAAGCGTTCGCGGTTATCCATTTACGGCAGCACCGTGGTGTTGAGGACGCTTCTTCCGATCGGAAGAACGGTCGAGTCAACCGCGACGGTGATCATCCGCGTTTCCCAGGCGTTCCCCCGGGTATTGCCAACGTGATCGACGCTCAGGACCTTGTAGTAACCGTCCGCGTTCAGGCTGATCGGCAGATCGGTCGCGGTGTAGTTCAGCCCGATCGGATTGTTGGTGTTCAGATACTGAACGATGTCCGCGTTGTTGATCTTCAGTAGGGTGCCTGGCCCAACACTGGGATTGAGCAGGCACACCACCATGATGCCGTCCTGCGTTTGTTCGGGTAGTCCAATCATCCCGGTCGTGGCATTCATCACCACCGCCTCGCCGGGGAGATACGCGCTTTCCGCGAGCATGTTCAGCTTACCGTCGTTTATTCCCCACGTCATCTTGTTTGACGCGGCGAGATCTCTCATCGTGCTGCGCGTCATCCCAAACAACGCGCGTCCGCGTGGACTCTTAAACTGCCCCAATCCCTCCGGGGTGGCGGGTAGTTCAACCGCACCAACTGAGTTGAACGTCCGCGCGCAAGCCCCGAGAAGATCAGCCTGAGTGTAACCGGCGGCCAGTGTCTGGTTCACCACCGCCCAGTTGTAGGCGATGTCAGCGTCCGCCGCAAAGATGTCCAGGTAGGTGTCGGTCGCGTTCTCTCGGCCGCGCCGCAACTGCTTGATGTTGCCGGTGAAGATCGTCCCGTAGTTTCCCTCATAACCAGCCTTGATCACAACCTGCGTGAACTCTTTTTGAATGAGATGTTGCGTCTGGTCCGACAGATTATGAACACGTAGCACAAGCGTGTTCGGTGTTTCGATCACCCAGTGGTTGACCTCAAACTGACAGTGCAGATTCGCCAAATCGAGACCGTTTCCGGCCGCGTTCGCGACGATCAGCGACATCTTTCTGAGGTATTGCGCGGTCATTCGGTTGCGAAGTAAAGGTGACTGGTTGACCCGAGGTTGTCGAATGTCGGCGGTGCGAACTGATCCCCATCGGTGGTAACGAGCAACTTCCCGCCGAGGTTCAGGTAACCATATTGTCCAAGAAGATCCGCCCCGGTCACGAGTGGGATGCCGGCGACGATCGGATTGTTGGCGGAGTCCGCGATGTCGAGAACCCACCCGCCATTCCCATCTGGTGTCTGCCGGAAGATGAGCGTCATCGTGTACACGACCCCGGCCAGGGGGATGCTAAACGTCTGTGGCGATGCCGTGAGCGGTATTTCGAAGAATGACGGCATCACGGTCCACCGAATATTTGGTTAAGCAGTGAACTGTTCGACGGCTGCGGTGTCGGAACCGGCGAGTTCGCCCCCTGGTTGTTCACCGAAGAGGTGGACGATGGTTTTGCCTGGTTGGCCTGCGGCGGAACGGTCGCAGCCTGAGTCTCAACGATGAGTATCTGCTGAAACGTCGCGTTCACCATCAACGCATATTCACTGGTGGCATCGCTCGTAAGGCTCAGTTCCTCGACCAACATCGATGGATACAGCCGCTTGGGCGTGACGATCAACAACGGCTTGCGGGACGCCTGAAGCGTCAGCAGGTCGTTGTACACCAGCCTAACATACTGCTCAGACCCCAGCGCGAAGATCGTTGAGTTCGTCCAACCGAGCGTCATCGTCACGCTGGTGGGTTCTTTGAAGGCGTGGTCCGCGGTGCTCGCCCCATATTCAACGGGGTGCCGGGTGATCTCAAGTCGATCCGACGTGTGTTCCTCGAGCACGACGTTCGGAACGATCGGCCGCCCAGCACTCGGCACCAGGACGCGCGTGGCGTTGAACAGGATGCTCTCGAGAGTTGCGAGACCCGCCGCGATGCCGAACCCACCGACGAAGCCGAGCGCGCCACTCATTGGATCGCGTTCTTCGTGTTGCGGACCAGATCACCGTTCGTTCGGTCAAGCATCCGCTTGATTTGAGCTCCGAACCCCTGATCAGCTCCGTTGATGTTGAAGTTGTTGGTCTGGTTGATGCTTGCGTTTCCGCCACCGCCTCCCTCGGCCCCCGGGATCAGAAGCGGTGACGGTCCCTGAACACCACCGTTCCCAACCATCGGTGAGGCGTTCAAACTCGCGACATTCTGAGATGGCCCACTTGGTTGCCCATTTAGACTGAAGATGTCATGCGCCATGCCAGCCCTCACGGGGCCCTGAGGGCCGGGGTTCGTCGGGGACCACCCGGCCGGACGTTCCGCCCCGAGAACCGCGTTTGAGGCCTGCTCAGGCGTCTGAGCGAGGGCGAGTTCCGTGCCAGCCTTCCCCTCAGTGTTGTGCAGTTCCCAATCGTAGAACGTAAGTTGCTCGCCGAGAGTACTCTGACGGATGTCCTTGTTGAAAAGACGCTTGAACGCCTCCTGACGATTCGGGTGCCACTGCCCGATCCCGTATGCCGCACCCCCATCGCCCTCCGCGTGAGGGTCCAACTTGCTCTCGGCCCAGAGGTTGGCTGCGATCCCGGCCGCCTGCGCAGCGGACCAACCCTTACTCTTGAAGAAGTCGATCACCTCCTTCATGATGTTGCTGCCGAACGCGGCCTTATCGCCGCCACCCATCCGCCAACCCAGTCGGGTCAAAAAGCCTGGCGCGTTGACACTGGGGTTGCGCGCGTGTTCGAGACTTCCGACCTTTTCGTCAGAAACCCCGCTCCACTGCGCCATCGACAGGTTGTTTTCGTCGTGGATCTCGCCGGGTCGCGCCGATCCCGCCGGGTTGTACCCTGGGTTTTGTTTCTTCTCGTCCTCATCGTCCGCGATCGAGTTGTTTGGCCACACGATCGCAGCGATGGCGAGAAGCGGAACCCCCAACGCTGATAGAAGCCCCGTGAGAAAAGTCGCGAGCCGCGCCAGCTTGGTCAATCCGCCGAACACAGCGGTGTTCATCGCGAGCGCTGCCTGGCCCATCGATGTCACGATGCCGAGAACCCATCGTCCCGTTATGAGAGCGAAGAACGCGAGCGCGACGTTCTGCCAACCACCGATGGCCGTCGCAGCTTTGTTGAGATAGTCGATGATCTCAAGGATCGCAGCCTTCGCCTTCTCAATCGATGGTTCCCACTTCTCCCAGTCGATCAGGCTCTTTCCGCCCTCCTTCCAGGTCATGTAGTCATCGTAAAGAAGAATGAGCCCGGCCGCGAGTGACGCGATGATTCCGATTGGCGAGCGTAAGAAGGCGGTATTTAGCAACTTCCAGGCGATGATCACCTCACCCAAAAGTCTGATGAACTCCTGAGTCTGCGGGTTTGCCTGTTTATACGCATCATACAGTCTGTGAAGGATCTCAGCGAACCGACCGACGAACTGAGATACCCCCATGGCGACCCTCAAGAGCCCCGTAGCGGCGATCTCGACAGCGGACGTAATCAGGTCCGCGTTTCGCAGCAGGGTGTCCTTGAACGAGTTGAGGCTGTTCCCGAGCCCGCGCGACACCCGACTCGCAGCAGACTGATATAGCAGATCGATCGCGGTTCCAACAGCCCGTAGCCGCTGCTCGAAGAACGTCGCGTCCGCCGCTGCCTTTTGCTGGTCCAACCCCACCGCGCGGACCATCCCAGCATACTCTTCTGAGAAGCGTCCAGCATCGCGGATCATCGCCTGAAGCGTGATCTCATCGATTCCCAGCACCTGGGCATATCCGCGCGCCCGATAATACTGACCACCCTGGGTCAGCTCGGCGAACTTCTTACTGAGCTCGCCAGTCAACGCCACCGTGTCGCTCAACTTCGCCGGGTCGATCCCAAGTCCAACCAGGATGCCACCGGCGCCGGGTGACGAACGCATAAAAGCAGCGAGCCCCTCGAGAGAGGAGCGTGCGCTGCTGGCCGAGCCGCCCATCTGACTGATGGCGTAGGTGAACTGATTGATACCCTGAACCGATGATCCGAGCCGCTGGCTGGCCCAGTAAAGATCCTCGGTTTGCTTCGCGATCCGTGATACCGCCGCCACCACCGCGAGAGCCGCCCCCTCGATGGCGACCCCGAGCGCGACGATTGACTTCCCCATCGACTCGACGGAGTCTTTTGCCCTCTTTTCCGCCGCGTCGTCAGTCTTCCATTTAAGACTGACGAGGAACTCCTTGATGGTATCAGCGTTAGTGCCCGACATTCCTTGGCCTCTTCACCCGATACTCGTTCTCATCAGCGACGGCCACGGCATCGTTCAGCTCGGCAAGATCCTCGAGCGTCAGCGTCCCATCGATCAGTGACTCATACCGGATCAGTCCACGGAAAACCAACCGCATGTAGTAGTCTTTTCCATCGGGCAGCGCTACGAGCTCGATGTCCCCACCGCTCCAACTGCGGTCGAATCGGAGCGGCTGTCTGCCAAAAAACCACCGATGTTCTCCTGCACCGCCGCGACGATGATCTGAATCATCTCACGCAGGTCGATGTCATCGAACTGTGGCATATTCGCGCGCTCATTCCACAGCACGGTGGTGGAACCACCTTCCTGAACCCGGCGCGTCACCTTGTAGCACATCCGCGTGATGTAGAAAACGTCTTCGTCCCGCATCTCAGCGAGGGTTTCTACCATCGGTGCCAGTGCCTGCGCCATCGCATCCAGGGAGGACGTGTCAACGTCCTTCAGCGACGGTCCCAACTTCACGATCAGCGGGCCGAGCTTTCGCATCAGGTTGAACTGATCAATCGCGTTCAGCTTTCGGACAAGATACTCATGCCCGTTCACCGTGTATTCGGCCATCTAACATCCCCGGTTGTCAGTATCAGCTGTTGTCGCCAAGCAGTGAGAAGATGCGGATCGCGTTGAACACCCACTCCATTGCCGGACCCTCCTTGGCGTAGGTGTTCGGCGGTTGCTTCCGGAACGCGCACTGAAGCGCCGTCGTCACGTCGCCGGAGACCGGGTTGCTGATCACGATGGTATTCAGTCCGTGAAGAGCCGAGCTGGCGGTCTGCAGGTTATACATAACGGAAAGCTGGTGATTGGTCGGGCTGGTCTTCAGATACCGCAGCGTGACAGTGCCAGACTGTCCCGCGTGAAGGTTGTGCTGACCGTTTCCATCAGCGCCGATCACCATCGTATCCTTGTCATCGGCAAATTCGATGGTGATACCTTCTTCAGCCACCGACGCCCCGGTGCCAAGTGAAAAGGTTCCCCCTGGCCCGGTGATCGAAGCGTTGACGTCCAGAAATGAGTAAGTCGTCATCGGTCCCTACCTTAACGGTTGACGTTGATCTGGACGTTCGCAAAGTGAACCGCCCCGGCCAGCTTGATCGCGCACTGGATCGTCGGCGCGACGCGCGTGGACCGGATGGCCTCAGACTGAGTGGACACCGATGGGGCATATACGTAGTAGCCCTTCGGAAGGAAGTCGCCCATGCTCAGCTGTCCGAACCCCGGTGCGTTCCACTGACCCGGCGCGACGAGACCGTTGTTCACCGCGTCCGCGAGTGAGTTCTCGATCACCGTGGTGATCAGGTGAACGCCCGGATCGGTCTGGGGCACCTTCGTCGGGCTCGTGTAGAGCAGATTCCACACTGCGTTCTGAACATCGTCCTGCAGCCAGTCGGTTCCGTGAACCTCATCGAAGAAGTAACCGTTCGCCATTACCCCTTCCTGAATGATCGCGGTGCCGTTCCGGTAGTTGACGAAGACGTTGCAGTTCTTGGCCTTGAGCGTCGCTGCCTGCGTCTCAGTGAGCGACTCCGCCGTAACGCCCGGTTCGGTCTTGAACTTGAGAGTGATGGTCGTGTTGTTCCCGGTGAAATCAACCGTGAACGCCCGGCCGAAGATGCTCGCCACCGCGTAGGGCGATGAGGTTGAGTACTGGCTGAACGTCCGCTTGTAGTTGAAACCCTTCAGCTGGCTGGCGAGGTCAGTCGTCTGCGTCGGATCGATCGTCGCCGGGTCCTGCGTGGTGATCCCGTAGATCATCGACGGGTTGAGCGCCTCGATGTAAGCGGCGACGGCCAGGTGCTGGTTCGTCGTCACGGACGTGTCCGCGATCATAAGACCATACGATGTACCGATCGATGACGCGCCCGAGGTGAGCGTGGTGACCGCTGCCAGGGGGGACTCGGCGGCGATCCCGGCGACGGGCGCCGAGGACCCGGATGCCTGAGTAAGACCGAGGAGCGCGGAGATGTCGGTGCCGGTGCCGGTCGTGCTCGCGTAGCTGACCGAGCTGTTCGTGCCGGTCGTGGCACTGGTGACGACGAACCGCGCGTTGGAGTCTGGCATCCACGCGACGGTCGCGCCGGTCAATGCTGTCTGAAGGATCGCCGCTGCACCGTTGAGGTTGGTGATACCGCTGAAGTTGAGCGACTGCGCGTTGCGCGTCACCCCGTCGATCACCATCCTGGTGGAGCCACTCGTGATCGCCTGAAGCGCCGCGAGCAACGTAGCCTGCTGCGCCGGGCTGAAGATCGCGCCGTTGATGAGACCGTTCGTCGCGGTCTCTGCCCAGCGGCCGATGTAGAGGATCGACGGCTGCGGCGACTGTGAAAAGAACAGCTGAGCCGCGAGATACTCCTGCATCGAGGACGAGAAGTCGGCCGAAACACCGGCCATGCTGGTGTACAGTCTGGACCGCGACGCGACATCGATGACCGGCGACGAGCCGACGATCATCAGTGAACCGAAGTTGCGCTGCGCGGCAGCGACTGGAGTCAGATTGATCCCGACGTTGACAACGTCAGTAACCGAAAGGCCAGTTGACATGGGCCAGCGTCTCCATGGGAGTTAAGGGTGTAATATCACCGTTCTTGGTGATAGGGAAACGTTATCTCGTTAGAAGTCGCACGCACCACCCGATAGCGCACCACCGCCGATGTTCATGCGAGCCTGTCCGGCGGTGGGGATCTTCATGATGATGCCGATGGTGGTTCCAGTGGCCGGGGTGGCGGCGTTCGTCACCGTGCCGCCGGTCGCAGTCTGACCGTAATGGAGCGCCGTCGCGGTGCCACTGGTTGGGATGGTGATCTCCGCCGCGCCGTTCTCGGACTGGCTCGATCCGCAGAAGCGCGTGGCGACGATCGTCGGGAGGCCGGCCGTGGTCGCCGTGGTCATGTTGATGCCGGCGAAGATGTCGCTCGATCCCGCGCACTTCTGGACGCCCATGTCCGCGCCACCGAGCGAGCCGCTGGTCGTGTAGCAAAGGGTGTTCCCCTGGGCCGCGCCGGTCGCACTCGCATAGATCTCCGGGTGGCCGATCCAGCTGTTCGGCTGAACAAGCTGAATGGAATACTGGGTCTGGCCGTATGGCACGGAGTTGAGCTGCAGGAGTGGGGTCGATCCGTAGTTGTAGAGGACGTTGGTCATGTCCCCCTGGATGCGGATACCGCCCGTGCCCGCGTTCGCGTAGTCGATGAAGATGCCAGCCTGCTGACCGGATACCGTCGACAGGCCCCCAGCGATGAAGTCAAGCGCCGTGTTGAACATCGCACCGCCATCGATCCAATAGTTGAACCGGGTGCCCGCCGGCTGAGCCCCCGCGTCATACCCGGGCGAGACCTGCAGCCAGTTGTTTCCCTGCATGTGCATCTCACCACCGCCGTCGCCAGCGGTGACCGCGTTCGTCCCGTGGTTCAGGTCCACGATCATTCCCGCGCCGAGACCCTCAGCGTTGATGCTCGAGAACGTCGAGAACTGGATGTTCTGGCCCGAGGGCTGCGAGTAGCTGTCCTGCGGGCCCTCCTCCAGCCGGAAGCACATCGGGCTCTGGCCGCAGTAGAACGCCAGCACGTTCGTCTGGTTCCAGAATGCGTCCTTGTCGAGCTGGATGTCGGCGACCGAGTTGTTCTCGAGATGGAGGAACCGGAAGAGGTTGTTCCCCGACAGATACTGGTTGACTGGGCCCATCCGGAGCCCGATCGCGTTGCTCGTGAGGATGATCGTGCCGTACTCAGTGTGGTCCACCCCCTCCCCGGTCATGCCGACGTAGAAGCCGTGCGCGTTGAATCTGTCGATCTGCCGTCTTGCGCCAGCATGAAGACCAATCATGCGGGTGCTTCCAGGGGTTCCGATGGACGGCATCGACCACCCATTTGGCCCCTGAATGCTGAAGTTCCCGAGGAAGCCGTAATAGGTGTTCGCCCCGTAGCGGCCAAGGCTATTGTCCCAGGTCGCGTAGGGGACGCCGAACGAGATCGCCGCCCGGCCGGTGCCGAGGTCAGTCGGCCAGTCGAGAAGCGTTCCGACCATTCCCTGACCAAGAAGGTCAACCGACTTCGTGAACTGAAGCGTTCCGACATCCTCGTGAATGATCAGCCAACCAAGACCACTTCCCGCGACGGTGCTGTTGTCCATGATGCAGTGACCAGCCGGAAGCAGCACGGTCCCACCGGTTGGGCTGGCTGTCGCGGCTTCGATCGCTGCCTGAATACCCAGCCAATCCATCTCGGCGGCTGCCACCATCGCGTCGGTCAATGTCCATGTGGCGTAGACGTACGGATTACTCGATGTCGTTGCTGATGCACTGCGCCGGGACGGCTTCGCACCGGTCAACCCGGACCCGATCACCATGGACGCTGGTGGCTGAAACGTGAGGGTGGTGCCGGTCGTGATAGTGCTGGTCGTGCCATACTTCATCGTGATGGTGTTGCTGGCCAGAGTGGTGACCCAGTCGTCTGGGCTCAATCCAGCCTGCGGAACCGGGTAGGACCCCGCAACGACACCGGTGCCGGATGTCACGACAACCGACTTCTGAGATGTCCCGGTCAGCGTTCCATTCAGTGTCTTCGTCAGCGTGGATGGTATCCCCGACGAAAGCGATGAGATCGTCGTGGACGGCACCTGAGTTCCCGACACCGACGCGCCGCTCGGCACGCCAACCAATGATTCAAAGTACAGCGTGGTGTTCGTGCTGGCGCCCGGAACAACCAGGGAGAGAGCGACCTTGGGTGTCCACTCAGCGTTGTTGATCCACGCATAGGGAGTCGTCCCCGACGCGAACGTGTAAGCCGCCAGCGCGGCCTTGGTGGACACAGTGGGCTGAATGAAGCTGCTTGTGCTGATCGGGTGATGGTTCCCGTCGCAGACCGCACCGTAGTTTCGCGGGTCGAAGTAGGTCGTGGAGGCTGACAGGTAACTGTTGCGGAGGGTCTGAAATGAGATCGACCCACCTGGTTGCCCACCACGCAGTTCATACAGCATGTCGACGGATGGTTGCGGCACGTCCGTTGCGCGAACCTGCTCTGACATCAGAAGTGTGAATGCCAACCCAACGCACACCACGTTTCGGAATGTCATATAATTCTCCACGGATCACGGCTTATACGCATTTTCACGCTGGGCTACTGGGGGCGGCGTTATATCGAATGGTCATCATCGGGCTGGTTACTTCTTGCCGGTGGTGGGGCTGAACCGGTCTCGTCTTTGCAGGGCGAGGCCGGTTTTTTAGGGGGTTGGAGCGGAGGCAGACGGCGCCTTGGCGGCTTCCTGTTTCGCAACGTCGGCCTGCGCTGCTGCGAGCAACTGATCGGCCAGCGCGTCGCCCTCGGCGCGCGTCCCACCAGCGCGGAGGTAGACCAAAGCGTGCTGGACAGCGCTCGCCGGGAGGGTTACGGACTGCGGTTCTGCGGCGAGCGCTGACGCGGCTGCGAGTAGCGCGAGGGCAAAGATCAAGGGACGCATTAACAACCACTCCCGACATTATCGATTACAGTTGTTGGAGTAGTGCTCGTCCCGGCGTAAGAGATAAGTTTGCACGTCCCCCCGGTCGTGCCGGCCACCACCTCAAAGCGCATTTTGCCGGCGCCGGGCGCCGTGCCGCTGGCGGTCATCTTGGTCATCGACATTTGACCCGCGCCGGTGAGCACGGTCTTGCCATCGTTCCAGGTGTTGCCGCTGAAGGTTCCCAGGTGAAAGTCGATGCCGTTCGCCACCGAAAAGCCGGAACCACCATTCCCTTGGCCGTAGATGATCGTGCCAGAGGACGAGACCGGGAATGCGCCGCCTGCACGCCCAAACCCTAAGCCCACCGCTGCGAGGCCAGTGCTCTGGGAGTTGAGCGATAGCACCACGTCGTCACGAGTGCCCGGCACCGCGTGCGAAGATAGGGCCACGATCTGCATCCCGATTACGTCGAGCGCTGAAGCGCCAGTATCCACGGCGTAATCAACCTCTGCGCCGACAGCCTGCTGGAAGTAGGTGGCGCCGGAAAAGAGGTGCGCGACAGGGTTGATGCCGTAGATAAAACCACGTGCGCCACCTGTCGTGAGCGCGGTTCCATTATCATTCACAGCCGCCTGCATGGTGAACTGGCCGGCCACATAGCTAGCCCCGCTGCCGGTGGTATTGCCTGAAGTTGATGTGAGGTTGCCAAGACCGTTGATGACGTTGCGCGGGCCGATCATGGCGGCGCCGCCGAAGTTGTGTGCCATCAGCAGGCCGTTGCAGGCGCCCGCTCCGGAAGCGGCGCAGTTCAGGTTGTCCGAGGGGATGCCGAAATAGTTGACGGCGGCGGAGCCGGTGCCGGTGGTGCCGGTGACGGAACCGGCCACATAGAGGTTTGACACCCCCTCGGCGGCGATGCCGCTTGACCAGGTGGTGCCGCCGACGAGATCGGGACGCGAGGACACATGCCCGCCCCGAAGCGTGTTGACCTCCAGGAAGTTGCCGGTCGCGTCGAACGACGCCGCCTGCACGTTGTTGTTCATCACGAACCGCAGCGGGTCGGTCGTGACCATGCGGATCAAACCGCCGGCGCCGCCCAGGAAGCCGGAGTTGTCGTTGTAGCCGACCAAGAGCCCATAGGCCCCCGCCTTGTTGGCGCCAAAATACGCCTGAGTGTTGAGCGCGGCGCTGACCTGGACAGCTAGCGTGCTGTCCGCAATGGCCGTGGCACCTCCAGCAGTCGCGATCCCGCTGGCCCCCAGCGTCGTGAACTTCCCCGAGGAGGGGGTGGTGGCACCGATCGTCGCGCCGTCAATCGTGCCGCCGGTGACGGCAACCGCCGAGGCAGCCTGCGTCGCAATGGTGCCAAGACCGAGATTCGTTCGCGCCGTGGCTGGGCTAGGCACATCACCCAGATTGCGCGACTTAACGAGAGGAGCGCCAGGCGCAGGCTGCGCCGTAGCAGCGATGGGAGCCAGCAGCGCGATGAGGAGGGTGAGGAAGCGCATCATTGTGCCTTTCGCAGCGTGCAAGCGGACACACGGAACGTCCCGCCTACGGTCGCGGAGCTACCATTGGTGATGAACACTCCGATGCTGAACGAAAGCGTGCCTGACAAACCGCCTGGTAGAGCGGGCGCAGGCAGCGGTGTCGAAAGCGTTCCTGCATAGGCGGTCGAAGGTGACGCATCGCTTACCAACGGGGTCAAGCTGCCCGCCGGGCCGGAAAATAGGGTGTATGCTACCCCTCCCGAAGTATAAGTCAGGGATAGGAATGGAGACGTTATGTGAGCAGAGCCCGCATCCATCTCCACACGGCACGATGCCTGAAGCTGGTCACCTGTCGAGAAGTTCGTAAAGACTGTTAGCGCCTGCGAAAAGTAAATCTGCGTCTGATAGCCGCCGGAGGCAGTCCCAGCGACCACCATCTGAGCGGCAGGCGTGCCGTCACTTAGGGTGGAGGAACTAGCGGTTCCGGTGAATGTGCAGGTAGAGCAGCCGTTATCAACGCTCGATGCCAACCACCCATCCGGCGCGGTTCCGGTGACGCGCCCACTGACGGTCCCCGTCCCCCCGGTGAACGACATCAGCGCGTTTGCCAGAAGGTTACCGGTGGTATTCGTGGAGGAATATACGTCAGTGTTGTTGGCGATGGACTGACCGCGATCGTTGTATATCTGGTTGAACAACGTCGCGACCGGGCCAAACGCCGCCAACGCGCCGATACCTTTCGGATGAAGGTTGTCGTAGCTGTAGTTATAATCTGATGTCGCGCCTACTCGTGGGGAGGCAGTTGACGACAACGGATCACCATAAGCCGCCGAGGAGTCCACCACATAAAGCCCCGGCAGCGTGCCGTTTTGTTCCCTGATCCAGCGGTTGACCGCCCACATCTGGTCGCGAGCAGTCCCCGCAGAGAGTGTGCGAGGAAGAATTGTTTGCGCTATCACGGGGCGGCCGGTGGCCAGTAACTGGGTCCAGATGCTCGATATATTGGCCTGAAGCTGCGCAGTCGTGATCGTCCCTAGATCGTTCGTGCCGATCATCACGACATAGGCTCCGCAGGGAGCCGCCAGGATCGGCGTCATGCGGCTAAGAACGTTTGCTGCTGTGTCCCCCGGATGGCCGAACTGCAACGTCTGTGGTGCAACAACCCTGCGAGCAGTCAAGAACTGGACTACCTGGGCAGGCCCCCGGTTGCTGTCCTGTAATTTGATGATCGACGGAGCATTGACCGTTACCGAACCGGTAGACGAACCAGCCGGCACGAGACTGATCCCTGACGTGCTGGCCGTCAGTGTATAGTTGCGCGTCCCTGTAGCCGACGCACTGTCGGTAGCCGTGACGCTTACCGTGTAGGTCCCAAGTGCTGCGGTCCCCTGTGTGAAATACAGGTTTGGGGACGAGGTTGTCGCTGTTGCTCCGGACGGAAGCCCCGTTAGGGAGAATGTGTAAGGAGCAGTCCCGCCACTCGCATTGATGCCGATAGTGTTCTGCGCTTCAGTGGCGAAGGTGATGCTGTCGCCCACGAAGCAGATGTTGTTGTTTGACGGAACCGCACGAGTTGCCGTTAGGGACGCGATATTGGCTGCGACGCCACCATAGGGCGTTACGTTAGCCCCAGACAGGTCGCCACCCCCAATCGTGCCCCCGGTAATATTGACGTTAGATGCGGATTGCGTCGCGATGGTGCCAAGGCCGAGGTTCGTGCGCGCCGTAGACGGGCTAGGCAGATCGCCTAGATTGCGCGACTTCACGAGAGGCGCCCCAGGCGCAGGTTGCGCCGTAGCGGCAACGGGAACCAGAAGCGCCGCCAGAAGAACGAGATAGCGCATTCAGCCCCCAACCAGAGAGACAGCCTGCGTGGTGCCGGCATCGGTAATCGCGGTGATGTTCCCGGTGGGGATCGGAAGAGCCATCGTCCCAAACGTAACCGATCCGCCGCCGGCCGCAACCATGATACCAGAACCGACTGCAGCAGCCCCACCCGATGGGTTAAGCCATACGTTGGTTGTGCTGGCAGGTAAGGTCGCGATGGTAAGCGCCCGCGTGAATGCACCGGCCGTCACAAGCGTGCCTGATGTAATGGCGACTGACCCTGATACCGTCGATGAGTAAGTCAGCGCCGCCACGGTCACACTTCCGATCGCGTTCGTCCCAGCTGGAAGTGGACCGCTGATCGTAAGTGCTCCCAACTTCGTCCAAATGGCCTTAAGCGCCGCGATGATGGTGGACGATCCGGAACCACCCCATGCTGCGTCAGCGGGGGTTCCGCTGGCCGTTGCGGTGGTCCCGGTATTGGTCGCCACCGTGGCAAGTGAGGTGTTGCCCGTCGATTGGTTTGCAGCAGTCGCAATACCGGTGGTGTTGGTCACGATCGATGACAGCGACGTGAGCGCCGTCAGCATCGAAGCGTAGATACCGGACAGCCACCCACGAACACCGGTGCCGCCGGTCGGTGGGACGATACCAGTTCCGTCCGTTCCGGACGAGGTGGTGTCGACAACGGGCAGGGGGTTCCCGGTCCCGACAACCACACCGTCCATCAACCGAATGGCATACTGGGGCGTAAAGCTGCCGGCGGTATCCACCATGATGTTGGCGTTGTCGAGAACGCCGCTTCCGTCACGAACCCTCAGTGTTCCGGTGGTATCGGTCACGGTCTACCTCTCAACGAATGACGATAAGGCTGCTGTTTCCGGAATCGCTGAAGTCCAGACTCGTGGCTGGGGTGAGCGTTACCGCGATCGAATATGGCTGCGCCATCAGGAAGTACAGGCCGATGTTCGACGGGTTGCTGTAATCGAGCGTCGGGAACTGAGATGCCGGCGTGATGCCAACCAGAACTTCGTTCGTCCCAACGTTCGAGATGATGTCGATGTCGGCCGCGATGATCTGCCGAACCGGCACCGTCGTGTCGACTCGCCTTACCATCCGGATCGTAACATCGACCCGGCGGAGCCACTGAGTGTTCACCAGCACCGGTGCGTTGCGCGGTGTCTGAACGTCCATCAGCCGCATGCCGAGGTCACCCAGCGCCGTCCGGTTCTGCCAGATGTACAGACCATCGCGGAGATTCGTCGCCCTCAGCATCGCATGAGGGCCGAAGAAGCTCGCCATGATCTCCAGCCGTTCCTGGCGCTGAAGTTCGTAGTCAAGATCCGCGACGAACTTCTCATATGGGTAGTCCGCCGGTTCGGCGGAGATCACGCCGATGGCGCACCAGTCCACGTTGACCGGTGGCTGGTTCGGTTGAACGATCGGCTGCCAACGCGGGCGCACGTAGGTTCCCGGGATGCCCGTGATCGCGCTCACCATCCCCTGAAGCACCACATCAAGATCCAGATCGCTCTGGGTGTCGATCGTCGTGGTGGTCGCGGGAATGAAGGTGAGGTCACTCATCAGAACTGTAATGGATCACCGGGTGAGCTGAGCAGAAGATCGATGAGCTGGCACGTCGCCTGGGTGTAACCGCCGCCCCAGTTCGTCCACTGCGACGTGACCATCACGCGGTAGCTCTTCCCCTGCCAAAGGACGACATCCGCCTCGGTGGTGTCGGTCGCCTCCTGCAGCTGAAATTGCGTATAAACAGTCATGTTGCTCTTGGTGCGCTGAGACTCAGGCAAGAGCTCGAGCTGATCCCCGCTTCCCGCCTGAACCACACCGATCGCGTCGTAGGTCTGCTGAGCCCGCTGAGCGATGCCGGTCGCATCGACGCTCTGAATTGACCGAACGATCTGAATCTCATCAGCGAAATCAGGATCGACCATCAACTCAGAGACATCAATTAGCGCCATCCAAACACCACCACGATGACGATGATCAGCAGCACCAGCCCGATCCCGCCGAAGCCGCCGATCCCATACGTGCCACGACTGTAACCGTAGTAACCACCACCGCCGAACAGCAGCAGGATGACGACAAGGAGGAGGATCAGGCCCATGCGATGTTTTCCTTATTTGCGTCGTTTTCTAACGACATACGTGATGGACTGAAGCAGCTTTCCGGTGTCGATCAGCGGCCTCACCCCGGTCAGCGCCTCATGGATGTCGGACGATACTGAGCCTCCATGAGCGTATAGCTGCGCGAGCTGCGATGTGTCCGACTTCTTCCTCGCGGCGATCGTTGACGGAGCCAGGGGGTGAAACGGTCCGTTACGGATCTTATCACGGACGGCTGACGCGGCCTCGATCCCGGCGGCCTCGAACGCCGCGTTCATCGCCCCTTCCTTGCCGGCGAGCGCGTAAGCGGCCGCCTGCCGGAACCTCTTGATGGTGTTCGCCTGAGCGTTCTTCACCCCCGGGACCAGAAAGGGTCGCGCGGGGACGTTGTGCTCAGGCACGCCGAACTCCATCCAATACCCGATCGCCGCGTTGTTGACATCGGGGGTAGTGGGATCGTTTCTGTCAGCCTTCGTCGACGGCACACCCACCATCACCTCGATGTCGCTGAGACCGCGAACCGATCGGAAGACCTTGTCGAGATCGTCCTTGGTGATCTTGGTTGCCAATGCTAACCCCTAAAGCCCCTTTTCCTTGCGCCGAGCCGTCCCGTATCCGTGCCCAGCCTCATAATGAGGGTTGGACTTTTCTTTCGGCTTACCCGCAAGCCCGTGGCTGACCCCCTGTTTGTAGTGATGAGTCGCGGATGCGACCTCGGCCTCATGAGCCGATCCGCCACCGCCACCAGAGCCGAACTTTCCGTCCGGATCACGGGACTGGGCATCACGCCCGAACGTCCGCGCGAGCGCGTCCCGCGCCGGGATTCCGCTGTTCAAACTGTCACGAAATACACGAAGCTTATTCATGTCACGATCACCGTTCCTGCCGCCATGTCCTCGTTCTGGCCACCAACCTGAGTCGGCGCCATCCCGACCATCCTGATGATGCGGTATAAACGACGGCCGTAGATCGTCAAGTTGTAGTCACCTGCGCGCGGGTCGATCCCGAGGCTGGTATCGTATGAGATGCTCGCCGATCCGACCGACTTTGAGGCGACGATCCCGGTGTTGCCGATCCCGGGCACGCCCCCGGCGCCCTGCCGCGCGGCGAGCGCATCCAGCGCCATGTTGTGCGCCACCAGGAGCTCGATTCCCAGCGTGTAGAACTGACCCCACCGCTGAGCGTTGATCGACGGTCCGAACACGTTCAGATAGAGGGCGATCTGCTCGTCCTCATATTTCGATGAGTCCGCGAAGACCGGGAAGTCCCGGCGGAACTGATCGATGGTGATCGGGCCGTTGACGGTGAGGGTCATTTACGCGTGGTTCCGGACGAGATGTTCTATTGCGCCTGCCTTTGTCTTATATGTCGCGCTGCGCTTATAACCACTTCCCGGAGTTTGAATTGGGTTCGCCTGCCATTTTACGACTTCTTTTGAACCACCCTTTGCTTTTCCACTTGTCCCAGATTCTGCGTGACCAGTTATGGTTTCAACGTGACCGATGTGGGTTCCATTATGATGAACCGCATATTTTTCTGCTTTCACCGTTTTTCGCTGTCCATTGGTTCCACTCACAGTGTGCGATGTCAAGCGATGTGGAAGTTTTTCAGTATGAGTCCCACTTCCGAACTTCCCATCCGGGTCGCGCGATTGCTCGTCTCGCCCGAACGCCCGCGCGAGCGCGTCCCGCGCCCGAACACCATGCCCAAGCGTGTCCTTGAACGTCCTGAGGCCGGTTGAGAGCCGATCGGCGGTTACGGCAGCGGCGAGCGCCCGATCGGCCGAGAGACCGCGCTTGAGGGCGTCGCGAACACGCGCCCGGAAGCGATCACCGGTGTTGATCTCATACCCGGTCCGGTGCTTACCGTTCCAGCTCTCAGCCCCCACCCCGGTCACGTCGGAACCATCGTCCTTCGAACGGCCAGCTTCGCTCATGGCGATCGCGACCGCCTGCTTCTCAGGACGGCCCTCCTCTCTCAGTTTGGCGATGTTGTGGCTGACGGCCTCATCGGACTTACCCTGCTCAAGCGGCATCGGTCATCCCCATGGCAAGTGCTGCGCGACGGTCGAGGCGTCGGAGCCAACCGGTCCCGAACTCGGTGAAGGTCGGTCTCGACATGTAACGGATTCGCTGGGTGATGACCAGGCGGTGGATCAGCCCGAGGACCGGTCGCGCGCGGATTGCCGTGAGGGTCTGAGGACCGATGATACCGTCAACGGTAACGCCAACCACCCCCTGGACTTCCCGCGCCGCCTCGCCCCACCCAGCGACCACCCCGTGATCGAACAGCATCAGGTCGATGCCGGCCGGAAGCTGATCCCCGCTTAGCGTATCCCAGAAGAGACGCCGATACACCAAAGCCGCCAGCGCTGGGTCAACCTGTCGCAGGTCATCCAGCGTGGCGGCTCGGTTAAGGTAGACCGAAAGAGTCGGCAGGGTCAGCCCATAGGCCGTTGCTCCACCAGCATCGTTCGGCGTGACGTGAAGCGACTGCCCGTCATTTTCTGGCAGCAGCGTGAACGTCACGCACCGCGTGAAGTCGCCCACGAAGCATCAGGCCGGATCGTTGGGCGTGGGATCGGGGGTTTCTTCTTCCTTCCCCGCGCGCCCACGCTTCTTTCCCAGCTCACGCGCCCGGACACCAGCGTCGTGCGCTTCCTGCTCGATCGCCTGCTCCATCAGCCGCTTCCGCGCCGCGATCCGCTGCTGTTCCGCCGCATACTCCGGCGTTCCGACCGGATATTCGACTGGCGGCGGATCGTCGGAGTGAAGACGGGTGAACCAGTGGGCTGCGTCCTGAGCCGGCATCTCGTAGGTGCCGACCGGGTATGTGACCATGGTGCCATCATCACGCGTCAGCTTGAACGCCTTCACGATGGTGATCTCGGTCGGGTCGCCGCGCTCCGGCGGCGGCACCGGCGCGTCACCAGGCTGATTGTCCGAGTGAGCCTGGACATACCAGTGGTCAGCGTCCTCCTGATCGATCTCCTGTCGACCGGCCAGGTAGGTCGCCTTCGTCCCGTCCGCGCGCGTTAGCACGAACGGGGCGGTGATGTTCATCATCGGCATGCGATGTGGTCTCCTACGAGATTGTGCGGTATTGATGTATAAGATTTGGAGATATCAACACCGTGAACTGGCATGGTTATAACATCGATCCCGGGAACGTCCCACTCAAACGAGCGGGGGTTTACCTCATCACCAACACGGTGAACGGAAAGGTCTACGTTGGCATCAGCCAAGACGTTAGCTTTCGGCTGCGTTCGCACGCGAAGATCGGTGTGAAGGGCCGTCTTCCGGCCGCGCTCCGAAAATATGGCATCGAGGCGTTTCGTGCCGAACCGATCTACTACACCCTCGACGGCCGGACGGCCGGATTGGAGGAGATCGAAGCTCAGCTTATTCGGACCTTTGATGCCATTCGGCATGGGTACAACACGGTTGAGGCCAGTGGTGGAGTTGGACCATACGGACCATTGCATGGAAAAATGGTTCAAAAAGGACTATTAAGAGCCTGGAAAGACCCAACTATCCGGGCAAAATTCATAACTTCATTCAATGATCCGATTATCAAAGAACGTCGAGATAAAGCAACTGCAGAACAGCGCAGGAGACCGGAAATGAGAGAATCTTATAGTAAACTAATGAAACAGTTAAAATGGATCACCGATGGTGTCTCATCACGGCGGATTCCGATGATCGATCCCGTCCCTGAAGGGTGGCGCACTGGGCGTGATTCGTCGCCATTTCTGACTGAGACTTACCGATCAAAGATGAAAGCACACAGCGTCCGGGTGTGGTCTAATGAAGAGTTCCGGAAGCGTGAGCATGATCGCCGGGTCGCTGGCTGGACCAGTGCGGAGAGACGCGCTCGACACGGGACGAAGATCAGTGAAGCGCGCGCTCGTCCGGAGATAAGAGCCAAGCACAGTGCTGCAACATCCCGGCTGGTTTGGATCACCGACGGAAAGCTCAATCGACGGATCGATAAGGAGCTTTCCGTCCCGGATGGCTGGTGGCGTGGGCGAACTAACCCCAAGAAGGGTTAGATGCCGTCCGCGTAGCCGATGGTTTCCGGATAAGGCGACTCGATACAACCCAGCCTACCGAAATAGGTGGTAATTTGATAGAGAGACCGATACTCCAGCGGCGTGCGCTGCAGCGGGACCAGGGGGTAGCGAACGCGGTCCGGATCGCGGGTGTAGGCGACCATGCGATCCTTGCCGCCCGCGCCGCGCCCGACCAGCCACTTCACCGGCTGGATGTTCAGCGGCCGACCGTTCGCGGCATTCGACATCGAGTTGTTGCGCAGGAACTCGAGGATCGAGATGTTACCTGCGTTCGACACCTTCTGGCTGACCAGGTAGCTGAACTGAGTCGGCGGCAGCCGAAGCTCGGCCGGCATGATGGTCCAGCCGGTCGCGGCCCAGGTCGCGGTCAGCAGGTTGTTCACGTCCAGCAGGATCTCATCCGGGGTCTTCGTGGTCCAGGTCGTGCCGCCCGTGCCGCCCGCAACCACGTTGGTCGGGGTGACGCCCGAGAGGTTGAACAGACCGGTCTGCCCGTAGGTCGTGTCACCGATGTACACCATCTCGTCGATGTCCATCTGGTGCTTCAGCTTCATCGCGTCGTACTTCTGAACGTCGATGGGCCGGCCGATCTTCTGGGCCGACTCCAGCTCCGGCAGGGTGTACTTCACCTCCATACCCCAGAGGTACAGCGGGTGGGTGGTCTTGCCGATGTCCAGCGCGACGCCGGTGATGGCGTTCGCGTCCTTGCTGATCCACGCTTTGCCGGTGGGCGTGATGCCGCCCGCCGATGCGAAGGTCGAGTTGGTGAACGAGGACACCTCGTCCGCGATCGTCACGTCCTCGCGCAGGTCGATGTCGCGCGGCCAGGTAACGCTGACCAGCGGGTCGTGCAGCTTCTGGTCCAGCCGCTCGAGCTCGCCGATCAGGAACGCGCCGGTGGAGTCGACGGTGTACTGATCGTAGGTCATCGCGTCACGGGTGTAGGCGCGGCGGATCATCGGTGTTGACAGGGCGCTGGACGCCTGAAGACCGACCTTCTTGGGGATGAACATGTGGCGCCGAAGCTCCTGCGTTGGAAGAAACGAGGTGATGCGGCCCGCGAGGACCGCACCAGGTCAGATGTTGAAGGCGATCTCAACGTTGCCGTTGGCGTCAGCCGGTCCCATGAAGTAGGCGCCGGTGACCGCGAACCCGCTTCCGCTCGGGTTCGCCGCTTCCCAGCCACCGGTGATGTGAGCACCGGAGGGCGCCGCCGTCCAGACGTAGACCGGGCCACCCTTCGTCGCTGCCTGGGTGCCGCTCAGCAGCACCGTCATGTAGCCGCGCTTCAGGATGCTGACGGGACCGCTCGCCGGGGGCGTGCTGGTTCCGAGACCATCCTGGCTGCCGCCCTGCGGGAACTCACGAACCAACAGACCGTAGACCGAGGTATCGCCCGAGGTGAGGACGCGCATGTTGAAGCTCGTGCCGTCGATGACCATCGGAACACCGAACGCCGCCGGAGCACCGGTGGTGCCGAACGGGGTGACGTTCTGTGCCTCGATCGTCATGCCCACGGCGGAGCGGTTGACATCACCGGGAATGCCAGCCGGCATACGGTATGTGAAAGCGACCATGTCGATAGCGTTCCTTCTCTTCGGTGGTGGTTGAGATCAGCCGCGCGCCGCGTAACCGAACTTCTCACGGTTCTTCGCGTTGATCTCAGCCGGGGTCGGTGCTGAGCTGTGGAAGGTGCGCGTGGAGGCCGGACGCGAGTTGCCGATGCGTCCGTTGTTCTGGGAGCCCAGGATCGTTGCGGCGCCGTTGAACAACGCGGTGGCCGTGTCGCAGGTCATCTGCTTGAAGTCAGGCTTCGACCCGGCCAGCAGACCATCGATGATCGGCTTCGCGTCACCGGTGTATGCCTTTTCCAGCTTCGCGCGCCGGAACTTGCACATCCGCTCGACCGTGATCCGCGCGCCGATGGCCGCATCGAAGGTCGGCTGGGTCTTGGTGTCGGGGTCGAGGATCGCGCCGAGACGGACCATCTCCATGAAGGCCGACTGAAGGGATGTTGAGTCACCGACCCGCGCGCGCTTCGCGTCGCCGGTGCGACCCTTCTTGTCGTTGAAGTTCTTCGCCCGATCCTTCCGATCTTCCTCGGTCTCATCGGGTGCCGCCGCATCACCGGTGGCCGCGTCGTCATCCGGATCTTCATCGTCCGGGATGCCGTCGCCATCCTCGTCCTCATCACCGTCCGGCTCGTCGCCACCGGCGGCCAGCGCCGCGACGGCCTGCTCCAGCGTGTCGAGCCGCTGAAGGATCAGCGCCACCGGATCGACGGCAGCGGGGGTCGGTGCCGGACCAGCGCCCGGAACGGCTGTCTCGACGGCGGCTGCCGCCGGATCGACGGCATCCTTTGCCGGCGGGGTGCCAGGAACCGGCATGACTGCCGGACGCTCCGGCGCGGCCGGGGTCCCGTTGTTATGGACGTGAACCGTCACTGGGCTCGGTGCGCCCGCCTCGCCACCGCCCTCACCCCAGCCGTTGGTCTGCTCGGGGTTGAACATCGCGTCGTCACCAGATAGGACCTTTCCCATCATCTCGGGAATGCGATCCAGTTCCTCGACCAGACCATCCTCGTCACCCGCGCGAACCCGCGCAAGAATGCGGCTCTTCAACTGGTCGCGGAAGGAGGTCTTCGCGAGGCGACGGACTGCTGCTGGCATTGCGTGGTCTCCAATTGCGCACCGTGGCCCACACCGACCTCTGTCGACCAGCGCCACGTGGTTTCCGATGATGTTGAACTGAGCACCACGGCCCGGTCCAAGCTGCTTGTAACTGGCGTCGTAGCCAGCCGATACTTCTTTCTTCTTGTTCTTCAGCACGTCCGCGATCGTCTCGGCGTCTTGGATCAGCAGGTCTCCGTAGAGATACTGATCGTCAAACCGGCGACCATCCCCGCGTCGTGGGTTGAGCACGACCCCCACGGAATGAGTCTTCCAGTTCTTCGGGTCAACGACCTCCTCGGGGTGCTCCACCGTGACGGGCTTACCCGCAAACGATGAGATGGCCGTTGGCGAAAAGACCTCTTCAGGGGTGCGCTGGATGGCGACGATCCCATCCGGCCCCGGTTCCAGAATCGGCTCGCCCGAACTGTCGATGAGCTCCTCAGGCAGGTAGAGGAGAGTGCCGGTCCGGGCCAGGGGGACGTTCTGGCAGAGCAGGAAGCCCTCGGGGGTCAGCGAGCGCGTCTCCCCGAGAGATTCCGTCGTGTAGAACTGAGCGACCCCCTCGTGCTGAGCCATCGGTTAGTTCGGGGTTTCCGTCCACTCGATGGAGCAGTTTAGCGCTGCGCCGGCGGTGAACGATGCACCGGCACCGTTGAGCGCGAAGACCTGTCCGGTTCCACGGAGAACCACTTCCTTCTGGAAGTTCTGGCCGAAGATCCACTGAAGCGGCGGGGTCGATTCGATGGTGGACGATGCTGCCGTGGTGTTCGTCAGCTTGCCGGACCGAACGATGCCGACGAGGGTGCCGGTCGTTGGGTTCGCGGTGTAGGCCGCGACCGTCGCGGACGCGGCGTTGTCGGCCGAGTCGTGCGGAACCGCCTGGCCACCGGCCGAGGACGATGGGGTGACGGCCGTGCCGCCGGAGTCCGCCGTGCTGCGCACGACTGCGTTGACCGTTGCTGATGCGTTGGCCGTGCCGATCGCGAAGCATTCGACCTGCTTGACGCGAACCACCATCGTGGACGATCCCGTCAGGGTCAGAAAGTCGGTTGCCGAGGCCGCCGGTGCCAGCGCGACGAAGGCGGTGCTATACGTCGCAACCTTCGTGGGAACGGTCCCAACGATCGAGTTCGGCTTGGGCTGGGCGAAGGCCGGGGCGGCGGCCAGCAGGCCGATCGTTCCGAGGAGGGCGAGGCGAAACTTCATTAGATGATCTCCATCAATCAAGGTCCTGCGGAATGATCGGTTCCGGAAAGCACCGGCAGTTCCAAACCATCCCAGCGTGGTAGTGCATACCGGGTTCAACCTCGGGCGGATTCGCCCAGTCGCACACCCGCCCCTCCATCTTCCGGTGAGACTCTCTCACCCGCCGATCCTTGGAGGTCCGCCAAACGTATTGTGTCGAACCGATCCGTGATGCCCGAACCATCGTCATCGCGGTGGCGGTCCGGGCGGTCTCGGTTCGCGCGATCAACGTAGCGCGACTCTCAGTTACCTCGCCGGTTCGCATGATCTCCTGAAAAAGCGCCTTGCCCCTCAGGTTCTCATATAGATTGCCGACGGTGATGTCGTGAACCCGTTGAGCGGCCTCGCGTGGGAGCGAGGTTATGAGGTCCACCTGGGTGTCGAGAAACCCCCGCAGGTCGTTTCCGATCGGCCCCTCGAGGATCTTCCTGGTCTCGATCCCCATCGTCCTGGCGTAGGTCGCCCACGCCCTGTCATCCCGCCGGTTCACCTCCGCGATCATCCGCTTACCAGCGGAATGAGCCCAAGGACGAATGAGCTCAGCATACCGCGTCAGGTAACGATAGACTTCCTCCGTGTTGACCACGCCACCGTGGCTGAAGGACTTGATGATCTGCCCGACATGCCGTGCGATCTGCCGTAACTGCCGAGCATACCCGCGTTCCGCGTTCCGAACGCTCTCGAACGCCGCGCGCTGCTTCGGTGTTTCCGACTTACGGTCAGTCGTGATCATCCTGAGCTACCGCAGTCCCGTGCAACTGATGTTACACGAAACTGATTGAGTGTGGATGATAATCAGGTTCCTCAACGAAACGCCAGAGCATTTTTCAGTTCGTGACGTTTTACTCACGAATTGGCGGACGCGGCGGAAACTTTGGCGTTGGCTTCGTTGTACCCATCGCCATGAACGCCGCGTATGCCTGCGCCATATCCATGACCTCGCCGCGCGTTATCATGTTGCTGTGCCAGTCCAACTGAGCCATCATTAACGCGCTCTTGCGGATCTCATACTCATCCATTGTTCTTCATTCCAATATTCTCGATGCAGCTAAATCAGCTGCGATTGGCGTGTGCAACCGATGACCCGGCGGCGGTGGAAACCGAATGTCCAGCCACGGCTTATCGTCCGATGCGATGTTCACCAGCGTCCGCAGCTTGCAGCCGGCATGAAACGTGATGAACCCAACGCTCACATCCTGCTCCAGCGTCCGATCGAGAGGCCACCCCGCCTTCTTGATGACTGACACGATGTCACCGAACTTTGCCCCAGCCTGAAACGTGACGTGTCCAACCTTTGTATCGTGAAGGACCGGCATGCTCATCATGTTCATCGTGTCCACATTTCACAAAGTTGATTGACGACGCGACTGATGCCTGATGCCCAAACGTTTACCCATCGCCCATTTTGACAACACGCGCAGTCAGTTTGGCGAAATTGATGGGCCGAACAAATCGAATACCACCGGAACGGTCGCAGGAAGCTGCTGACGCTCACCGCGCGACCCTCAACCCGGGCTTCGTCTGCCCATATGCCCACGACAGCAGCCATACCTTCAGCGCCGCGAGGCTTAGCCCGCGAACCTCCATCCGACGCTCCAGCCCGCGTCCGTCCGCGAACGCCGCATCATAGTCGCGGATCGCATCAGCCTCAGTGTCATACCCGAGCATCACCTTATGCTCGTCGAACTCGCCGGTGGTGAGATCCTTCTGGTAGATGACGAACACCCGCTTGCTCGCCGGGTTCGGTCCCACGAAAGCGTCCATCTGCTCCTGAGCGCCCTCCTGAGACCGGGTGCCACGGATGTACCCGTAGTCGGCCGGCATCTGAACCGCCCAGCCATGCCCCGTCCGCTGCTCGCCCTTCTTCGTCTCCACAACCACGTGGATGTTGCCCTCAAACTCATGAAACGGTAGAATGCTGTCATCACGGATGTAGGCCGCGTTGTCGTGAGCGGAGGTGTCGAGGAGATCGGTCTTCGGTCCTTGATGAGTCAGCACGTCGTCACCAGGACCCGGCGGACCGCTGCCCTCGTTGTTCGGCATTCCCCCTGGCATCATCTCATTGACATCAGGTGGCGCATTCTCCGCTTCCTCGATGTCCTCGTCGGTGATGTTGGTGTAGATGCCGGTGGTCCGCGAGGACTGCCGAAGTTCCTTCAGGGCGGTGGCCGGGGTGATCACCCCCGCCTCCAGCGCCTGTGTCACCGCGCCGGTCACGGTCTGAGCGATGTTGGCCTTCTCATCATCCTTTAGTTGCCACAGCGGATTGAATGAGTAATCGAACCCATCCGGCAGCGGTTTGCCGAAGCGCGATCGATACGCGATATTCAGCACGAGGTTCAGCGGACCGCGCAGCCGCGACTCCTGGGTGGCGTTCACCGAGTCATAGTAGTTTCGCATGTCACCCTCACCGGTCGAGTTGAGACCGGCTGGTGACTGACCGAACAATCGCGTGAGGGGCGTCTGTGCCGCGCCCGCGAGCTGCTGGCCGAACTGAATGAGCATATCGGACAATCCAGCAAACGCATACGCGTTGAACTGAAACGAGTCCTCCTTGTCGATGATCGTGATACCCTCGTTGGACTGATACTGGCGCATCAGGTTCATGCTCTGCACGAAGGCCTGATAGACCGGCCCACCCGCCGCAACGATGTCGCGATAGCCGTCAACACCATACACCCGCAGATGCGCCTTGTAGACGAGCTGAGCGGCGCCCGTCGTTGCCGAGTCGAACGCCAGCAACCGATCAAAGAGCGGTTCCACCACGCTCAGACCCCAGCCGTTTTCGGTCATCTTCTGCCAATAAGGCAGCTGCACCCCCTCGAAGCGAATGACCCGGCTGTGATGGATCTTCATGTTCGGCAGCCCGCGCGCGTCCGCGACCACCGTGTAATACTTCCAGTCTCCAAACTCCGCGCCGAGATCGATTACCACTTCATCCGAGAACGGCTGAAGCATCCAGCGATCCAACACCAGCAGTCCCTTGAACGAACCCCGGCCGATCGTCGAGATGTTCAGCGGGGTATCGGGTCGCTGCCCGTCGATCATCATGACCGCGATGGCGCCGCCGTATAAACGCGACCATTTTAGCGTCGCATTCAGACGCTGCCATACCTGCAGCTGCTGAAGATACTTTGTAAGCGCGTCGGTGTCGTCCGGCGGCAGGTCGGTGTTGTAGCTGATCCCAGCGCGCGTCATGTCATCAGGGATCGCGTCCACCACCTGCTTCACAATCCACGACCCGCGATACATGTAGTCGAGCTGAACGCGGTTGCGCGTGATGGGGTTGAACCCATACGCGGACTGGCTCATCAGGTTATTCGCGCCGATCCCCAGATCAGCCGCGACGTTCAGAAACGAGTCAGCCGTGAACGACTTCTTCGAGGTCGATGGGCCAGGGGGAGGCGTCGCCGGTCGCTGCTGTGACCGGGGCGGCGTGTAACCGCGATTCTTGTGACGGTTTGCCATCTTACCGGTGGTTGCAGAATGTCAGTTCTGCCCCGTCCAGTGAGTTGTTCACCAGTGATGGCAGACGTTCGAGCATCACACTTCCCACGTTCCCACCCCGAAGGTGGTAGTGATACTCTTTAACGGGAACCACGACCCCGACACCATTCACCACCTCGATGTGACACGCGACCATGAACGGGCCGAACGTTCCGTTGAGGTGGCCGTCTGCCTTAATCATTTGTTACGCTCCGTTAAAGCAACGTCTCAGTTGATCATCATCGACGCTGGCCGCTGAAGCCGCATCGAGATCGCCAGGTGAGCGCCCTCAGCGGTGTCGTTGCTATACACCAGGCCGATCTCCTCGTTCGGTGGCTGCCGGATGATGAGAGTAACCGCCACGTCCGGTGGACAGAACTGAATGATCTCCTGGAGCTTCTCAACGACCTTCCGGTTGAGCTCGTCCGGGCTCATGTGGCTTTTCCTCGCTGACCGGAGAGAACATCGCATCGTAGAGATGCCCCGGCTTGAATGCCTGCCAGGCCTCGGGATTGGTAATCATGATCTCGACCCGCGCCGATGGCGTGAATGCCGAGAACGTCTTGTTCGGATCATCGATGCCGATCGAGTACACCGCCTGAAGCACGACCCGCTGGCTGACGATGTTACCATTCTTCATCGTTCCGTCACTGGGCTGGAGCTGCCCGGTGTTCGACACCGACTCACAAAAGAATCGCGCCTTGATGTTCATCATCGCCCCGCCAATCTGCGCCAAGTTCCGATTGCACCACTACGCCCAATGTGGCCGGTTAAGCCATATCTAACTGCGTCCCAACAATGGTTGTGAAGATCCTCGACCACCGGCAGCACGTCGTTGGTCTGCTTGTCGACCTTGTAGCTGTATAAACGTGCCTCGTCCGCCATCCTCGGGCAGCGCGGGTGAATGACGATCTCATCGAACCCCTTCAGGTGCGCGATCCCGTCCTCAACGCAGCCCTGCCACTTATCCGCCGCCTTGATGTTGAACCCCTGGCGCCGAAGATAGCTGATAGTTTCCGGTCGCGCCGAGTCAGCATAGATGGGCCACCCGTCGACATCTGGGATACCCTCGTACATCTCGCCCGTCTTCGCGGACCGTCCGCCCCGGTAAAAGGCTGGCATGTCGTCCAGCTCAACCCCAACACCATATGCCTCACGGTCGATGTAGAGGGTGTTGCCGACGATGTATGATCGGATCAACGTTGACGGATCGTTCGCGAAGCCGAAGTCAGCGCCAAAGAAGAACCGTTCAACCTTCTCCGGCTGATCGAACGCCCGGACCGAGAACCGGTTGCGGAAGATCGTCGCTTCACTGATGCTGCGAGGGTATCCCTCCCAGATGTTCATGTAAGCGTCCGGGTCGGTCCGCTCCATGTGCGCGCGCTGCCGTTCCAGCCCCTCGGGAAAGCGCGGATTGTCCCGATAGCTGGTCTTCAGCACCAGTGCCTCTGGGGGCGGCGCTACGACCCACTTCTTGTAGGTCGGGGCATCCGGGGTCTTTGGGTTGAAGGTGATCCACAGCTGCCCTCCCTGCCGGCGGAACAGGGTCGGAAGGAGCGTCTCCCAGCTATCCTCACTGACCGCCTCGGCCTCCTCGACCCAGCAGTCATCGATACCCTCGATCGACTTGATCTCCGAAACATTGTGATGCAACCCCTTGAAGATGAACAGGCTGCCCGTCGTGGTCGATCGGATCTCGGTCTTCTGAATGTCGAACCATGGGCCGAGCCCCATGTCGCTGATCTGGTTTTTCAGGACGCTGTGGACCGAATCCTTGATGGACGTTTGAAACTCGCGGGCGCACAGCACGAGGCGCTTCCGCGTGTATGCCTTGATGATGAGGGCCTGCGCCGCCGTCCAGCTCTTCATTCCGCCGCGTCCGCCATACAGCACCACGTATGGGATGTCGGACCGTGGATCGAGCACCCTCGGAAGATGCTGACGAAAGAACGGCGCGAATGAGATCGTTTGAGTCGGCCGGGCGGCCTCCTCTCTCATCATCGCGATCTTGTCCGCCGCGCGGAGAGCCTTCTCAACCGTTAGCTGGTTGAGAGGCTTCCCCGGCTTCCTTCTTCCCCGTTCGATCGGGATGAGCGGCGTGTCGAGCATTCAGTGGGATTACAGCCCGAGGCTGAGCTCGACCGTGGAGATGTGCCCCAGCATCCGCTCGAGGTAGTCCTCGATCCGGTTTGCGGTCGTTTTCATCTCCTCGCGCTCGCCGCGCGGCGCCATGCCGCTGTTCGGTTCGCTGAACGCTGGGTATGCGCCGTCGATCCCATCGATCAGCTTCTGAAGCCGGTCGATCATGTTTTCCGCCATGACGACGGATCGCAGCAGTGAGTTGTTGACCCCGGGAACCTTGGTTGAGTCGTGCTGAACCACTTGCGCCACGTATACTTCATTGCGAAGTACGGAGGCTTTTACACCAACATCAGGTTTCGCGGCGGGTTTCCGCTGAGTTTTCACCATCTTCGTTCTCCAGTTCATCCTTCACCCGGTGCGGCCGGGTCCGTCGCCGGAGCGTTCTGCTCCGTCTCGGTCATCACCAGTCGCTTGCTTCCGTACAGATAGACGGTGCGCGCGGTATCTGGTGATATTGTCTCCATCGTTGGTGGGTGCGTCACGGCAGTGCCAGCAGCGTCTGCGACCACCACGGTGACCGGATTCTGCTGGGTCTGGATCGTTACTACCGTTACCATTTGATCATTCCCCGTCGTCTGTTAAGCGCTGCAGTTGGCCCTCAATCTGAGGTGCAGCCGCACCGCCGGATAGGTCAAACGTGATGTTGATCTGAGGGGCAGCCAGGGGGGAACCGTCCGGTCCGGTCAGCTCGTTCTCCTGTCGATTCTTCCACTGTTTACGCTGCCGGTTCGTCAAGATGAACACACCCGCCGCCGTTTCGGGTGGATAACGTTCGACATATTCGTGCTCGATGACCTTACCGTTCTTCGAATCATAGAACAATTTCACCGAGTTATGGGCATATCCCACGGCGCGTTCGTGCATTGCCCGTGCGACTTTTGCGTCAGCGGCATCCTTCCCAGACAAAATCGCTTCAAATAATTTGGGATACTTGTGTAACCAACCGCTCAGCGTTCCGCCCCCAATTCCGAACGCACGGGCGATCACTTCGTTGGTAACATTCAGCAGCGCGAGGTCATGGGCGAGTGCGCAATGGTACTCTTCGTTGAACTCGATCGGCGGCCGACCACTCGCCCAGCCACGGTTTGACTTCCCATACTGCTTCAGCACGGCCCCGTTTTTGTTCCGGCGAACCGGGGTCCCATCTTCATAATGGGTTCGGGTGTCGACCTCGCGCTCGACCCGCTTCTCCTTGCGCGGTGTTGCCATCGTTCAGCTCACTGATACCCGACGCCACCGAACACGTGGGAGCTGTCGGTCGCGTTCACCGACACCGCGCCACTCATCGGTGGGATGGTGTAACTGGCCCCCGCTGCAACGCAGATGGTGCCGGCCGATGTCGCGGTCCCGGCAGCGCCGGTCAACCGAACGCACAGCGGCTGCGACGCACCGCTCGGGTTGGTAAGAAGTCCACCCTTCACCACATGCCCAGCGGCGAACGCATTGACAGCCGTGCCGCCGGTCGTCACAGTCGCGATGTCCGGGTCCGCTGGCGTGAGAATTCGCCCGTCCCCACCATACGGCAGCAGGGAGGTTGGATCGACCAGCACCACCGGCGTGGACGCGGTGACACCCGGCGGTGGTGGATACTGAACCGCCGCTGCCAACGCCCCACCGCCGATCAACAGCATCAGTGGAAGGGCGGCCCACCTCATCATGTCACCATCTCCACCTCATCACGGTCCACCGTTGTCCGGCACTCACGTCCCATAAGAGTGAGCAGCATACCGACTCGTTTTTCGGTTGACCATTCACAAACACCGGTCAGTTCACCGACCCGGATCGCGGCCCCAAGAGGCACGCCATGACGCCCGTCCACGTCCGGCCGTCCGTTCCCCCGTTCCGCCTCACGCACCCCCGTCATGACCCACTCAGGCACGGCCGTGGGCGTCTCGGGCGTGGACCCGAACACGCGCTTCACCCCGCGTGACGACGCGATCGCGCGCCACCGGTCAACGGCCGGATCGAACCTCACAAACATGTAACAGGGGAACATCGGAACGAGCCGCAGCGTCCGCCGCGCGCTCATCACCTCGATCAAGGGAAGATATGCCTCGAACCCCTGGTTTTCGACGTTCTCCTGGGCAACACGCTCTCGCATCGGATGCGTGTTCACGCAGAACCAGCGCGGGTTGGCAGGGGGAGCCAGGGGGAGGACCTCGACGGATCGTTCACTGTTTTACCCCGACCGTCCCGCTGCTGTCCACAGTCACACAGCCTCCACGTGTGCACGCGCGCTGCATTGCGTCATGCAGGAAACTCATCGCAAGTTATGTATGGGACAATTCGATAATTACCGCGTATAAAATTAAAGATGAGTTCCGCGCGTCATGCATAAAGGAAACCACGATAACCGAACGAACAACGCAAAAACCCCCTGGATATCCATCAAACCCCCTGGTCCATTTACTATACGGACCAATATTCGGAACAAGGAGTTAATAAATGGGCCGTATCTCTGGCCGTCCCGGTCCCGATCCCAAGGTCGTTTATAACGAGGACGACCCAAAAAACGACCTTTTTCTCTCCAAGCAGTTCCGCGAACCGGCCTGCTACTCCATCGTCGGTAACACAAAGTTTATCCCAGGCGACGAAGAATTTCACGCCATGTTGGAAAGCATCCGACCCACTCTCGCTGAACTGGGGTTCTCGATCGTCAGCCGAATCGTCGGAGACATCAACGAACCAGTCGAAACATTCGATGAGGATCACCCCGAGCGCTACCGCCGATGGTCGATGGTCCGCCGGTCGATCACCTACGTCGAGCGCGCCATCTACTTCAACTCGGGGTCGACTCACGACGAGCTGGCCGAGATGATATACCGCCTTCGCGGCGAACCGTGGCCGAGGGAGACCCATCGGCTGGCCTGCCAGAAGCTGCGGAACCATGCGCTGAAGCTCCTTCGCGAGGGTAGGGTCGAGAGACGCTACCGCGAGGACGGCACCGAGTGCTGGTTCCGTCCCAGGGGCATCTCGGCGCTTCCCAAGCGCCTCGGTGGCACGGCCGCCCCGACCTATCCGGTCGCCTCCGACGAGGGCATCCTCGCGGCCACCAGGGCGCTCACCGGGGTCCTCGGCACGATCTTCCCCCGGGAACGTGAGGTGATGGATAACCTGACCGCGCGCGACCCGGCCTTC
>Ga0265338_10000913_pt1 | contig 49782 bp, 50 predicted proteins | sample 42126metaG_FD_193579 | JGI IMG/M metagenome (GOLD analysis project Ga0265338, IMG submission 193579) | Rhizosphere microbial communities from Carex aquatilis grown in University of Washington, Seatle, WA, United States - 4-21-26 metaG | ecosystem: Host-associated > Plants > Roots > Rhizosphere...
CCGCACCCGGCGCCCTCGAGATCGCCATCACGCCCGACGGCCGCATCGCCTTCGTGACGACTGGCGGCTACGACACCGTGATCCCCATCGATCTCACAACGAACACCGTCGAGCCGCCCATCGACCTGCACGGCAACGGCTCCGGAGTTGCGGACAACATCGCGATCGCCCCCAACGGTCACACCGGATACGTGACTACCGGCCCGGCCAGAACCGTTGTTCCGATCGACCTCGCGACCAACACACCTCGACCGGCCATCCCGATCGCCGTAAACGACATCCACGAGGGCGCCGACAACATCGCGATCACCCCGAACGGCCGGACCGCGTACGTCACCACCGGTGAGAGCGGGGCCGTCGTGCCCATCGATCTCGCAACCGACGTCGCCGGTCGCAGAATCCGCACACCCGGAACCTTCGACGGCGCCATCGCGATCGCTCCCAGCGGCCGCGTCGCCGTCGTGATCAGCAACGCGAATCTCATCCCGGTCGACTTGGCGACGAGAACCGCCGGTACCCCGATCTTGATCTCGCCCTACCAAAGCAACCACGTCGTATTCGCTTCCAACAGCGAAACGGCCTATGTAACCACCGAGTCCAATACCGTCTATCCGATAGACGTCACCACCCGCCGGCTCGCCGCCGCCTTCACACTCCCCACCAAGACGATCCTCGGCAGCATCGCGCTCCGGCCCTAGCCGCCAGGAGCGACGCTCGCGCGACAGCCGCCGCACTCGGATTCGGCCGGCGCTACGTCGCGGTTGATGCGCGAGGACTGTGGCGCGGCCACGGTCGAGCCGACTCGTACCGCGCCGCGGCGGCCAGCAGCAGGTCTTCGCGAAAACGCGGTCCGATGATCTGGAGACCGACGGGCAACCCTTCGGCGGTGAGACCGGCGGGAACACTGACGGCGGGCAGATTGACGAGGTTCGCGAGCATCGCGAGCACGACCGACATGCCACCGTGCACCTCGGCGCCGTCGATAACGGTGGGCATCGGTCCTTCCGCAGCGAACGGCGGCATCGACGACATCGGCGTCACGATCAGGTCGACGTCGTCGAAGACGGCGGCAACGTCGGAGACGAGCCGGCGCCGGTCGAGCTCCACCGCCGCGGCCCACGGCAAGGTCTTCTCGCTGAGGCGGGTCCATCCCGGCGCGGAGAGCGGGTCGAGCTCGTCGAGTCGGTTCTCCCACAGGTCGCGGTCGACGCCGACGAACTTGTCGACGCCTTCCACGAACGCGTACGTGCGGATGTAATCGTCGAGCCGGATCGGCCGGTCGACCGGAGATGCGCCGGTGGCCGCGACGAAGGCCTGGGCAGCTTGCTCGCAAATCGCGCCGACCTCGTGGTCGATCGTCGCGAAGCCGAAGTCCGGCGACCACGCGATCCGGCATCGCGACAGGTCGACCGTGTCGAGCGCATCGAGATAACTGCCGGCCGGCGCGGGAAGGCAGGTGCGATCACGCGCGTCGGGTCCGGCCATCACGTCGAGCAAGAGGGCCGTGTCGGCAACGGTCGTGGTGAGACTTCCGACGACCGCGTTCTGCGCGAGATGCGTGTCGCCCAGCGTGGGGATACGCCCGTAGGTGCACTTCAACCCCACGAGGCCGGTGAAGCTCGCCGGGGTCCGAATCGAACCACCACCATCGCTCGCGGTACCGAAGGGCACCATGCCCGAGCTCACCGCGGCCGCGGTGCCACCGCTCGACCCACCGGGCGTGCGGCTGAGGTTCCACGGGTTGCGCGTGACCCCGAGGAGCGGGCTGGCGGTATAGGCCCACGCACCGAACTCGGGCGTCGCGGTCTTGCCGACCGGGATGGCACCTGCGGACCGCAGCCGACCGACGTGGATCGAGTCGGCGGTCTTCGGAGGACCGCCCGCGAACCACCGCGACCCTTGGGTGGTCGGCATGCCCGCACAATCCTCGAGATCCTTCACACCGAACGGCACACCCGCGAGCGGCCCGAGCTCGCCGACTCGCCGGTTGTGCACTGCCGCGTCGACCGCTTTCGCGGCAGCCAACGCGTGCTCGGCCTCGAGATGCACGAACGCGTTGAGATCGGGATTGTCACGCTGGATCGCGTCGATGCACGACACCATCAATTCCTCGGCCGAGAGCCGGCCCGCACGGATGAGCTGCGCGGCGTCGGCGACGGTGGGCATCTCCATTCGCTCAGCATGCCGCACCCGGCGCGGGTCACGCGTGCCGGCGTGCCCCTCGGCTCGCAACTCCGATCACATGCGCCGAGGCTCCCAGCATCGAGGGCTCCGTCTCCGTGAGGCGAATGGCGCGCAGGAGCGCCTCGGGAGCCGCCATGCGGCGCGCCAGGTCACCCACCAACCACGCGAACCCTTCGACCGCAACGAGGCGCTCGACCGCGAACCCGGCCTCGTCGAGCTCGACGCGAAGTTGCTCGGGCTGGTGGAAGTACGCCCAGAAGGCTCCATCGGCCATGTTGGCCGGGTCCTGACTCAGGCCGGTCGAGATGCAACGATCGAAGCCGCTCCAGATATCGGGTTGGTCGAGCAGATCCTTCGTCGTCGCGTCGAGGATCCACGAGTGCCGGCAGATGATCTCCGCCAACAGCACGCCGTCCGCACGGAGCACGCGGTACGCCTCGCGCAAGGCCTCGCGCCGATCGGCCGCGTCGACCAGGTGGTACATCGGACCCATCAACAGGACGACATCGACACTGCAGTCGGGCATCGGCAGCTCACACGCGTGTCCGAGTCGAGCAGTGAAGGTCGGTCCGCTCACCGAACGCGCTCGCTGCTCGGCCGCCTCGACGTGTTGGTCGACCGGATCGACGAGCGTCACCTCGTGACCGCGCGCCGCGAGGTAGGCCGCGTGCGTGCCGGGACCACCACCGACGTCGAGCACGTGGCCGGTCGGGGGCACGTAACGATCGAAGATGTCCCACGTCCGCAGCCGCACCAGGTCGCCGATCCCCGGCAGCCACAGGCGAGCATCCTCGTCGGCAAGCTCGTAACGACGCGTCACCCGCGGATCTACCGGCACGCCCTCAGTCTCAACCGGCGCGGCGAGACGTTCCAACGATTTTCGACGAGGCGCGCAGGTCCGGCGGCTCCTCGGTAAGGCATGATCTCGCCGTGCCCCTCCCGTTCCTCGTGATCGTCAGCGGAGTACCGGGCGCCGGAAAGACGACGCTGGCGGACCAGCTGGGGCAGCGGCTCACGGTGCCGGTGCTCGGCAAGGACGTGATCAAGTCGGGCATCGCGCGCACAGAGGGCGGCCCTGCGACGTACGGCGGCCCGATCGGCGAGCGGACGTTCGCGTCGCTCTTCGAGTGCGCGCGGGTGTTGTTGGACGCGGGCTGCTCGCTCATCGTCGAAGCCGCGTTCTACCGTGCGCGGTTCGAGGTCGACGCCGCGCCGCTCCTGTCGATCGCGCAGCCCCGGCTCATCTGCTGCACGATCGACACTGCCCTGGCGGCGCAGCGATTCGAGGCGCGCGCACGCACCGGCGGGCCCGAGCGTTTCGCGCACCCGGACGAGCTGATCATCGACATCATGCAGTCGGGTCGTTTCGACTGGGACGCGTTCGATCTCGCGCCGCTCGACCTGCCCTCGCTCGAGGTCGACACGACCGGCGCCTACGCGCCGGGAGTCGAAGAGATCGCCGAGTTCGCGACCCGTTGAGCCGCGCGAGCCCGCGGCTCAGCGGGCGGCGTTGCGGCGGGCGACGGAGTCGATGATGACCGCCACGAGCAGCACCACTGCGGTCACCACGTCCTTGGCCGCCGCGCTGTAACCCTGGAGGCCCATGCCGTTGTCGATCGCCGCGATCACGATGCCGCCGAGCACCGCGTGCGCGGCTTTGCCTCGGCCGCCCAGCAAGCTCGTTCCGCCGATCACCGCGGCCGCAACCGAATAGAGCACGAGCGTGCCGCCGTCGAGTGCGGTCGACACCGATCGCAACCGGGAGGCGTACACGATCCCGGCGATCCCCGCAGTCGTCGACGCGAGCACGAAAGCGAGCGTGCGGATCCGAGCGAGGTTGACGCCGGCCCGGCGAGCAGCTTCTTGATTGCCGCCGATGGCGTAGATGTAGCGGCCGAACTTGGTGCGCCCGAGCAGGAACGTCCATGCCGCGAGCACAGCCAGCACGAGCAGCACCACCCAGGGAACGCCCTTGACCGCGATGACCCGACCGCGGTCGGTGTTGCACAGCAGCACGACCACCACGGCCGTGAGCGCGATTCCCGCGATCTTCAACAGCGACAGGCTCGCCGGCGGTGCGGACAACCCGCGGGCGCGCCGGCCCGACTCGCGCCGCCAGATGCGCAGGCCCATGACCGCGACGATCGCGGCCGCGACGATCCAGCCCGCCGCCGGAGTGAGGTTGCCGCTGGCGACGTCGTTGATGATGTTGTTGTTGATCGGCAGCGAGCCGCCCGGCCCGAGTATCAGGAGCATGACTCCCTGCCAACCGAGCAGGCCGGCGAGCGTCACGACGAACGACGGCAGGCCGAGGCGCGTGATGATCGTGCCCTGGAGCGCGCCGATCGCCGCGCACACGAGCAACGCGGCGATGACCGCCGCCCACCACGGCCAGTTGTACTGCTGCTTGACCAGCTCCGCGGTGACGACCCCACCGATGCCGCTCACGAACCCGATCGACAGGTCGATCTCGCCGAGCAGCAACACGAAGACCTCGCCCATCGCGAGGAGCATGTAGGCCGCGCCCTGGATCAGGAGGTTGACGAGGTTCCCGGCGCTCAGGAAGTTCGAGTTGAGGGACTGGAAGAGGATCGAGATGAGGATCATCCCGGCGAGCACCGGGAGCACGCCGCTGTCGCCCGAACGAATGCGCACGACCACGACGCGCATGTAGTCGCGCAAGTTCTCGACGTGGGCCTCGGGCGCGTCGACGACTTCCGTCTCCGCTATGGCCGCATCGGCGAGACCAACCGGCGGGCTGCCGGCCGGCCCGGGCGTTTCCGGCTCGTCGACCGTTGTCACCGGCCGTCCTTCGTCGCCACGGGCGACGCGCCCTCGCGGATCCGGGTCGACTCGCCGGTGGTCATCAGGTCGACGACGCTCTGCTTGTCGAGATCACCGATCGGCCACACGCCTACGAGGCGCCCGAGCCGCAACACGGCGATGCGGTTGGCGACTTCGAACACGTCGTTCATGTTGTGCGAGATGATGATCACGGCCAGTCCGCGTTCGGCGAGCTGGTGAACCAGGTTGAGCACCATCGCGGTCTGGGCCACGCCGAGCGCCGCGGTTGGCTCGTCCATGATCACGAGCTTCGAATTCCAGAGCACGGCCTTGGCGATCGCCACCGACTGCCGTTGCCCACCCGACAGCGAGGCGACGAGCTGGCGGACCGACCGAACGGTCGTGACCGCGAGCCCGCTCAGCGTCTTCCCGGCTGCGGTCTCCATCGCTTCCTCGTCGAGCGTGAAGTGCCGGAGCGTCTCCCGACCGAGGAACATGTTCTGCACGATGTCGAGGTTGTCGCAGAGTGCGAGGTCCTGGTGGACCGTCTCGATCCCGAGCGCGGCCGCCTCGCGCGGCGTCCGGATGTGAACCGGCCTGCCTTCCCACAGGATCTCGCCGGAGTCCGGCGTGTGGATCCCCGCGATGCACTTGATGAGCACCGACTTCCCGGCCCCGTTGTCGCCGGCCAGGGCAGTGACCTGGCCGGCGACCACATCGAGATCGACGTCGGCGATCGCGTGGACCGCGCCGAAACTCTTGGTGACGCCCCGAAGCCTGAGGAGGGGCTCCTCCGCCACTACTTGATGCCGGCCGCCGTGCAGGCGCTCGCCACCGCGGCGATGCACAGATCCGACGCCTTCACCGCGCCGTCCTTGATGACGGTCGCCGCCATGTTGGCGGTGGTCACCCACTCCGGCGTGAGGAGAATCGAGTTCACGTCGGTGTTTGCCTGCGTGTCCTTGGTCGTGCCGTTGATCAACGTGCTCGGCACCTTCTCGCCGGCCCGCAGGTAGATCGCGGCCGCGGCGGCGGCTTGGGCTTCCAGGTAGATCGGCTTGTACACCGTCCCGCACTGGTAGCCCTTCAGAATGTTCTGCAGTCCCGACAACGAGGCGTCCTGGCCGGTGGTCGGGAACGTCTTCGCGGGGATCTTGAGCGACTGCAACTGCGCGATCACGGCGTTGGCGTTGTCGTCGTTGGGAGTGATCACCGCATTGATGTTCTTGTGTGCCGTGTACTGCTGCGTGAACGTCGTGGCCGCGACCGCCGGAGTCCACGTGCCGGCCGGTTCGCCGACTTTCACGTAGGTGCCGTTGTCGAAGTAGGGCTTGAGCACGCTGTTGTAGCCCTGCGCGAACAGGGTCGCGTTGTTGTCGGTGGGGTCACCGTCCATCACGAGGATGTTGGGCTTGGTCACCTTCCACGCAGTGATGCACGAGACTTCGCCCTGACCGATGAGTTGGCCCACTTTGACGTTGTCGAAGCTGACGTAGGTCCGGTCGGCAGATCCACCCTTCGTGAGCCGGTCGTAGTCGATCGTCGCCACGCCCTTGGCCTTCGCCGACGCCTCGATCGCGGCACCGCTGCCCGAGTCGATCGCGTCGATCAGCAAGACGCTCGCGCCGTTGGTGATGTCGGCCTCGGCCTGGGTCTGCATCGTCGAGACGCTGCCCTGGGCGTTGTCGACCTTGAACTCGGAACCGGTGAGTCCGGCCGCCTGGAAGGCCTGCGTGAGGTACGGACGGTCGAAGGTCTCGTAACGGGCCGAGGTCGTGGTGTCGGGGAGCAGCACACCGATGAGACCCTTGCCCTTCGCGGCCAGCGACGTCAGCTGCTTCATCGCCGAGAAGTCGGAGGTGAACGACGCCGGAGTGAGCGTCACGTTCGAGGGCAGCGAGCTGCTCGGCGCGGTGCTCGTCGGGGTCGTGGCGGTCGACGTCTTCGAAGAGCTGCTGCACGCCGACGCGGCAATGAGCGCCCCGACCGTCAGGGCGATGGCCGCCGCGCGACGCCCCTTACGATGCAAATGCTCCGTATCGCGTGTCGCCCGATTACCAACCAGCTCCCGGCCGATATTGCCTTCTCGTTCAGCGGGGGGAATCTTCACAACCGTCTCCTGTCCTGTGGTGCCGAGCGAATCAATGCGCTGTGCCGACAGGCGTCGGGCGGAGCATTGCCGGCGGCTCGCGGAAGTCATACCCGGGTCGAAGGACACGCATGCGACCGCCGCAAGCGGCATACGCACCCGTGGTGTTCTTCCGGGCCTCGAGAGGTGACCTTGCGGACCGGACTCTCCGGCCCGACACGCATGACGAGTTCTCACTGTGTCGTAACGGACCGTACACCCATGCGTAACGAGACCACCGCACACTCCCCGCGCGCACGCGACAGCGCTCCTTGCCCCTCGCCGCGGCAACCGCGAGACTCCCGCGCCGACAGGAGGACGCCATGGGCAAATTGGATGCCAAGCCGCTGCGTTCGCTGCTCTTTACTCCCGGTGATCAAGAAGCGCGTATCGCCGAGAACGCGAAATCGGGCGCCGACGCACTGTTCCTCGACCTCGAGGAGCCGCGCACACCCTGCCCGGAACCCGTGCGCGTCCGGGCGCGCGGGCTCGTTCGGGAGTTCCTCGGGTCGGCGCCAACCGGGCCCGGCAACCCCGTCTACTTCGTGCGTGTGCAGCCCGTCGCGTCGGGGATGATCCTGCGCGACCTCCAAGCGGTCATGGGGCCGAATCTCGCGGGGATCCTGCTGCCGAAGATCACCGGGCCGGCCGATGTGCACGCCGCCGACGCCATCCTGGGCTGCGTCGAGACCGAGCTCGGCCTGCCGGTCGGCCGAACCATGCTCTACCCGATTCTCGAAACCGCGAGCGCGATCCGCAACGCGTACGAGATCGCGATGGCGTCCGAGCGCGTCTCGTACATGGGCGGTGCCATCTCGCGGTTCGGCGACATCGCCGGCGACATCGGTTTCCGATGGACGCGAACCGGCACGGAGACGTTGTTCATCCGCCAGAAGGTGCTCGTCGACGCACGCGCCGCGGGTATCCGCTATCCGATTAGCGGCATGTGGGGCGGCGCCAACGACGATCTCGACGGCTTGCGCTCGTGGCTCACCGAGCTGCGCGACATCGGCTATTTCGGGATGATGCTCGGCAACCGTGAGCACGTGGAGATCGTGAACGACGCGTTCACGCCGACCGCCGCGGACGTCGCGTACTGGAAGGATCTCGATCGGCTCGCGAGCGCGGCCGAACGTACCGACGAGAAGGTCGTCTACGGAGACGCGAATCAAGGCGAAGGTCACGAGATCCACATCGCGCACGTCGCGACCGCGCGCAAGCTGCTCGCGTGGGCAACCGATCTCGGCGTCACATGACCACCAGGTCGGGCCGCATACGCGCGGGGCTGTCGCACCCGGTCATCGACGCCGACGGCCACTTCGTGGAACTGGCGCCACTCCTCAACGAGGAGATGCTCACGTATATCGAGGAGATGGGCGGGCCGGAAGTACGCGACCGCTACGCGCTCGACACCGGACTCACCGATACATCAACCGTGCTCGCATCACATCGCGGCGCCACCGGCGCGGGTTGGAAGGCGATGCCGTCGTGGTGGGGCTGGACGACGGCGAACACGCTCGATCGGGCGACTGCGCATCTCCCGGCGCTCCTCTACGAGCGCCTCGACGAGATCGGCATCGACTTCACGATCCTGTACCCGTCGATGACGCTCGCGTACCTCGAAGTCGCCGACGACGAGCTCATCGGCCTGCGCTGCCGCGCCGCCAACCGTGCGCTCGCCAACCTCTTCGCGCCGTACGCCGATCGCACCACCGTCGGCGCGCTGGTCCCGATGCTCGACCCCAAGCTCGCGATCGCGGAGCTCGAGTACGCGGTTCGCGAGCTCGGTTTCAAGACGGCGGTGTTCGCCGGGCACGCGAAACGCGCAGTCGGCATCGACGGCGCGTATCGCCTCGACACATTCGGGGTCGACCGCGCGTTCGACTACGACCCGCTCTGGGCCAAGTGCGTGGAGCTCGGCGTCGCGCCCGTCTTCCACAGCTCGCTCCAGGGGCACCGCGTCACGCGATCGGCCACGAGCTACGTGTACAACCACATCGGCGGGCTCGCGGCAAGCCACGAATCGCTGTGCAAGTCGCTGTTCCTCTCCGGCGTCACTCATCGGTTTCCCACGCTCCGATTCGGGTTCCTCGAAGGTGGCGTGGCGTGGGCGTGCAGCCTCCTCGGCGACCTCGTGGGTCACTGGGAGAAGCGCAACGCCGAGTCGATCCGTTCGCTCGATCCGGATCTCCTCGACGTCGACGCGCTCCTCGCGCTGTTCGAGCGTTACGGCGACGACCGTGTGCGCGCGGGTTTGAGCGAGCTCCGCGCGTACTTCACTCGGCCGAGCGCGCGTCCCGAACAGCTCGACGAGTTCGCGTCGGCCGCGCTCGACTCGGTCGCGACGTTGCGCGACCGGTTCGTGCCGAACTTCTACTTCGGCTGCGAGGCCGACGACCGCCTCGTGGCGTGGGCGTTCGCCGAGCACATCAACGCGGCGGGTGCGCGCCTGCGTCCGATCTTCGGCTCCGACATCTCGCACTGGGACGTGACCGACATGACGGAGCCGGTAGAGGAGGCGTTCGAGCTGGTCGAAGAGGGCGTGATCGGCGAGCGCGAGTTCCGCGAGCTGACCTTCCTCAACCCCGCGCGCCTGCACGCGGGCATGAACCCCGACTTCTTCGCCGGCACCGTGTGCGAGAACGCGGTGCGAGACGCGCTTTCGGCCTCATCGTGATCCGCGGCGCACGCCGAGCTCGATCGACAGACGATCCGGCCGCGCCGCTCACCGTCGTTCGGGGCTCAGCGGAGCGCCCTCGTGCGGAGTGTCACCGTTCGTCGAGTCGGCGAACACGGGCATGCCGCCCGAGACCCCGAACTCCGCCATGTCCTCCATCGACTCGATCGGACCCCGCATCGCGCCTTCGGGCACCAGCGAGTGCGGCAGGTATCGCAACACGAACACGGCGGCAGACAGCGCGAGCACCGCGCCGCCGATCGCCGCGAAGTGCAGGCCGCTCACGAACGCTCCCTTGGCGCCGGCCGTCAGCACGGCCGACGCGTGCGGTGGCAGCTTGCCCGCGACCCGCAACGCACCTGCGATCGAAGTGTTGGCCGTCGAGCGCTGACTCGCCGACAGCCCGTTGAGGAACTTCGCGATCTGACCGTCGTATCGCGAGGCCGCGAGACTGCCGAGCACCGCGATGCCGAGCGCCGCGCCCAGCTCGCGTGTCGCGTCGTTCATCGCCGACCCCGCGCCGGCCCGACGCGCCGGCACCGCCGACATGATCGACGCCGTCATCGGAGACATGGTGAGCGCGATCCCTCCGGTGAGCGGAATGAAGCACACGACCATGAACGCGTACGCGCTGTGCACGCCGAGCGTCGCCAACAACGCGAACGCGATCGAGACGCTGAACATGCCGAACGCGACGGTTCGGTGCGCGCCGAACCGCGCCGAGAGGCGGGGCGTCAGCGGCGACACGACGATCATGATCACTGCGATGGGGAGCGTTCGCAGTGACGCCGAGAGCGGGCTGTAGCCGTGAACGAGCTGGAAGTACTGCGTGACGAGGAAGATGACGCCGTACATCGAGAGGAACACGAGGATCATGCCGCCCGTTCCGGTGCTGAACGCCGGGTTCCTGAAGAACGACATGTCGAGCATTGGTTCGGCGACGCGGAGCTCCCAGACGATGAACAGGGTCAGCACCACGAGCGCCAAGGCGAAGGCGCCGAGTGTCGACGCGCTGAGCCAGCCCGAGCTCGGGCCTTGGATCAGCCCGTAGACGAGCGAGACGATCCCCACGATCGAGAGCAATGCGCCGACCGGATCGAGCGCCGCTTCCTCGGGGTCTCGCGAGGTCGGCACCAGGAACCACCCCGCCACCAACGCGATCGCGATGATCGGCACGTTGACGAGGAACACCGAACCGAACCAAAAGTGCCCGAGGAGATAGCCGCTCGCCACCGGCCCGAGGGCACCGGCGGCGCCGGTGACGCTCGCCCAGATCGCGATCGCCTTCGGCCGCTCGTGCGCATCGAACACGTTGATGAGGATCGAGAGGGTCGACGGCATGATGAGCGCGCCGGCGGCGCCCATCACGGCGCGGCACGCGATCAGCTCCCACATCGCGGTCGACATCGAAGCGAGCGCGGCGCCGACGAGGAACAACAACAAGCCGAGTTGCAACGCACCCTTCCGACCGAAGCGGTCGCCGAGCGCGCCGGTCGTGAAGAGCAAGCCGGCGAACACGAGCGAGTAGCTGGCCACGACCCACTGGAGTTGCGACTCGCTGGCGTGCAACTCACGGGAGAGCGTCGGGAGCGTGACGTTGAGGCTCGAGTTCCCCACGAAGACGATGAGCAGGCTGAGACACAGCACCGACAACGTCCACCAGCGCCGCGAGTGCATCGTCGCTTCGGGAGTCGGGGTCGCGGTGGCAGTCACGGCTGGGCGCTTTCGAGAGGACGGAACGGCTCGGAGGGGGCGGGCGTTCGGGCTGGGTGAAGTGGAAGCATGCTTCCGTATACGGTACTATACGGAATGTGCCTTCCGATTGCGAATTGGGTTACCGCGGCATGAACAACCTCCCGAGCCGGGGCCGGAGATCCGGCCGATGACCGACCTCACGAACCGTCCGATGCGATCGGACGCCCGCCGGAACCGGGAGCGCGTGCTGCTCGCGGCCGAAGACGTGTTCTCCGAGATGGGCCTGCGCGCCCAGATCGAGGAGGTCGCGCGGCGCGCCGGCGTGGGCGTCGGCACGGTGTGCCGCCACTTCCCGACCAAGAAGGCGCTGGTGGAAGCCGTGCTTGAAGCGATGTACGAGTCGCTCCTCCAGGACGCCCGCCGGGCGCTCGACCAGCCCGATGCCGGCACCGCGTTCCACACGTTCTTCTTCGCCTTGTCGGAGTTCCAGGCCCGGCACCGCGCCCTGGCCGAGCACATGGCCACCGAGATCGACCTGCCGGTGTCCGCGCAGTCGGTCCGCGACTCGTTGCGCCGGGCGATCGAGGAGCTCGTCACCCGCGCGCAAGACGCCGGCGCGATCCGCGCCGACATCGGGCCGGCCGACGTCGCGATGCTGTTCTCGGGTGTCGCACACGCCACTGCGCTCGCCGGCGACCTCCAGCCCGTTCTCCGCAAGCGGTACGTGTCACTCATCCTCGACGGGCTGCGTCCGCTCGAGGCCAGCCATCTCCCCGGTCGGCCGCTCGACTTCGCGCAGCTCCAGCGACTCAAGAAGCCGAAGCCCCAATGATCGAAGGCTTCGACGCGCCCCCCGACCCGCGGCGCTGGATCACGCTCACGATCGTCATCATCTCGGCGTTCATCGTGGTCCTCGACAACACGGTGCTCAACATCGCGATCCCGACGATCCTGAAGGAGTTCCACACCACACTGCCGAGCCTCGAGTGGGTGATCACGGGCTACGCGCTCACCTTCGCAACCCTGCTCATCATCGGCGGCCGGCTCGGCGACGTGTACGGGCACCGGCGCGTGTTCGTCGTGGGCGCCGCGCTCTTCGGGGCGGGCTCGTTGCTCGCCTCCGTCTCGCACTCCGTCGGGATGATGATCCTGGGCGAGGCGATCATCGAGGGCATCGGCGCGTCGCTGATGCTGCCCGCGACACTCGCGATCCTGTCGACGACGTTTCACGGTCGCGAACGCGCGACCGCGTTCGCGACCTGGGGCGCAACCGCGGGTGTGGCCGCCGCGTCGGGCCCCGTGGTGGGCGGTTTCCTGACGGCCTTCTACTCGTGGCGATGGGCGTTCCGGATCAATGTGGTGATCGCGCCGCTCGCGATCCTCGGCGCCATGCTGTTCATGCAGCGCGGCACCCGAACGTCCGGAAGCGTCAAGGTCGACTGGCCCGGCGCCGGGCTCATCGCGGTCGGCATGTTCTCGCTCGTGTTCGCGCTCAGTGAAGGCGGCATCTACGGCTGGCTCACTCCGATCAAGGGCTTCAGCGTCGCGGGCCATCTGCTGTGGCCCGCGACCCGGCCGGTTTCGGTGATCCCGCTGTTCTTCGCCGTCGCGGTGGCCGTACTCGTGGGCTTCGTGATCGTCGAGCAGGCCAAGGAGCGGCGCAACGGCTCACCCTTGTTCGAGTTCGCGTACCTCCGCTTCAAGACCTACCGATACGGCCTGCTGACGGGGGTCGTGCTCGCGATGGGCCAGCTCGGCATCAGCTTCGTGTTGCCCGTCTTCCTGCAGAACGGTCGTCACATCTCGGTGTGGCACAACGGCCTCTGGGTCCTCCCGTCGGGCCTGTTCGTGATCGTCGGCGCGCAGCTCGGCGGGCGGCTCATTCACCGTTACGGCACGATCCAGGTCGTGCGCGCCGGCCTCGCGATCTACGAGCTCGGACTGCTCGTGATGCTGCACGCGATCTCACTGCACATGACCGCGTTCGAGCTGCTTCCCGGACTCGCGCTCTACGGCATGGGCGTGGGCTTCGCGCTCGCGCAGCTCACCAACGTCGTGCTCTCCGAGATCCCGCGCGAGGGCTCGGGCGTCGCCAGCGGCGCGAACACGACCGTGCGCCAGGTGGGGAGCGCCCTCGGCGTCGCCGTGATCGGCACCGTGCTCACCGTGCAGACCGTGAGCCACGCCGTGCACCACATCAACGCCTCGGCGCTGCCGGCCGCGTTGAAGCTGCAGGCCCTCGCGGGTGTGCACGCGTACGGATCGGGCTACGCGCCACCGGGCTCGGCCGACGCCGCGAACGCCGCCGTGATACGCACCGCCGTGGAACAGGGCGTCCTGCACGGCACGCGGGTCGCGCTCGTCTTCGCGTTCGTGGTGGTCGCGGTGGGCTCGATGCTCTCGTTGCTGATCCCGAACACCGCGCCGATCGCCGCCGGCGACCCGCGATACGGCGCCGACGGCTTCGAGCCGTTGGAGCCCCTCGACCCGGACCCCGCGCTCCTCCACTGACGCGTCACGACGCGCTCAGGTCGTAGACCGTCACGCCCCCCACGGTCTGCGGCGTGAAGTTGCTCTCCACCCACGACGTGATCGACCGCGACACCGCACCGCTCGCGCGGCCGGGCCCGCCTCCGAAGCCGCCGCCGCCGCCCGCGATGAAGTAGTGGATCTCGTGCGCGGCGACATCGTGTTCGAACTGGGCGAGGGTCGGTGAGGGATCGGTGCCGTTGAAGCCTCCGACGGCCATCACGGGTTCGCCCGTCGCCAGCTGATAGCTCGCCGCGTTGTTGGCGTCGACCGTGGCCGCCACCCAGCGATAGCCCGCGCTCCCCGCCTGCAGGAGCGACTTCGTCGCGGCACCGACCGACGTGCCGCCGAGGAAACCGCCACCGGGGGCCGCGCCGCCGGGTCGTCCACCGAAACCGCCGAAACCGCCGATCCCCGGGCCGGGAACCTGCCCGGCGCCCGGGAAACCGTTGCCGTTCCCGATGGGCAACCCGTTGCCGTTCCCGACCGGGAAGCCGTTGCCGTTCCCGGCGCCGCCGAAGCGCGGGAACCGCCGGACCCCTCCTCCGCCGACGAAAGCCCGCGTCGGACCCCTCCCGCCCGGCACGGTCGGGCCCGCCGACGGGATCGCGCCGTTGTGGGGCGTCGCCGCGGTTGCGAGCGTGTAAGCACCGGGCCCGATCAGCGACACGACGATCGCGCCGGCAGCAACCGCGACGGCCGCGCGCCGGCCGAGCATTCGCCACGCCATCATCCCGGCGAGCGCGAGGAGGCCGCCGATCGCCAGCAGCGCGCGCAGCCACGGGTGCCAGGCCGGCGTGCGATCGAGCAACACGTACGACCACACGACGGTGACGCCGAACACCGTCATCAGCGCGTAGTGCGCGAAGGAACTTCGCCGCGACCAGAGTGTCGCCGCGCCGATGCCGACCACCGCGCCGATCGCGGGACCGAGGACTATCGAGTAATAGGGATGGATGATCCCCTTTCCGAAGCTGAACGTGCCCGCGGTCACGATGAGGCAGCCGCCCCACAGTACGAGCGCGGCGCGTGTCCGGTCGGTTCGGGGCCGGCTCCACGTGACGGCCAGCCCGGCCACGAGCAACAGCAGGGCCGCGGGCAGCAACCAGGAGATCTGCCCGCCGAAATCGGCGTTGAACAGCCGCGTCAGCCCGGTGATGCCCCACGGCGACGAGCCGCCTCCGGTGACGCTGCCGTTCTCGTTTCCGCTCAGACGCCCGAAGCCGTTGTACCCGAACATCAAGTTCCACAGGCTGTTGTTCTGCGAACCGCCGATGTACGGCCGGCTCGCCGCCGGCGTGAGCTGCACGATCGCGATCCACCATCCGGCCGACGCGAGCATCGCGAGCCCGCCGAGGAACAGCTGCCAGATGCGGTGGCCGAGGCGAGGCGGTCCGGCCACGAGATACACGAGCGCGAACGCCGGCAACACGATCAGCGACTGCAGCATCTTCGCGAGGAAGCCGAACCCGACCAACGAGAACGCGAGCACGAGCCAGCGGGTGCTGCCCTGCTCGAGCGCGCGGGTGAGGGCGTACGCCGCGCCCGTGAGCACGAGCACCAGCAGCGCGTCCGGGTTGTTGAAGCGGAACATCAATGCCGCGACCGGAGTCGCGGCGAGCACGAGGCCCGCGATGAGCGCCGCTGCCGGTGTGAACCACCGGCGAACGGTCGCGTAGAGCACGCCGACCGCGGCCACACCTTCGAGCGCCTGCGGCACGAGGATGCTCCAGGAGTTCACGCCGAACATCCGCGCCGAGATCTCCATGACCCACAAGAAGCCCGGCGACTTGTCGACGGTGATGGAGTTCCCCGCGTCGAGCGAGCCGTAGAAGAACGCCTTCCAACTCTTCGTGCCCGCCTGGACCGCCGCGGAGTAGTAGGTGTTCGCCCAACCCGAGGCGCCGAGTCCCCAGATGTAGAGCACGGCCGTCGCGCCGAGCAACGTGACGAGCGCGGGACGTTCCCAGGCCGGCGCGTCCGGTCGGCCTCGTAACGCGCCGCGCCATCGGCTCGTTGGACGCCCGCCCGGCGCCGGGCCGCCCGGATCGAGATCCCGGGCGCCGGACGGGCGGTCGACGACCTCGGTCGTGAGCTCGTCGACGATCATCTGCGCTGCTCCCTCTTCGGCATCACGACATGTTCCACACAGTCTTTGCGGTCGGCCTGAGAGATCGGCAAGAACCGGGCAAGAAGCCGAGCGGGAGGGCCGAATTTCTTGCCCGCTTCTTCATCCGCTCCAAGACGCGGCTTACCGGCGGCTCCGATGCTGGATTCGTACCAGTCCCGAGGAGAACGTCATGAGCACGACCCCATCTCGTAGGAAGCGGCCGCACCCCGCTCGCCGGGCCCGCCAACTGGCCGGCGCCGTCAGCGTCGCGAGCCTGCTCGCACTCACCGGCTGCATGGCGGCGACCACCAAGACGTCGACCGCCACCCGATCCGCAGCCGCCGGCACCGCCACCACAACTACAACCGCCGCCGTGACCGACGACGACTCGGCCTCGGCGAGCCGGTCGTCCACCGTCGCCGCAGTCGCCAGTGCCGCGTCGACCCAGTCGAACACGTCGACCCATGCCAGCTGAACGAACGTTCCGCGCCATGGGCAGCGACGCGCACGTGATCGTCGTCGGTGGTCCCCGGTCGCTCGCTCGCGAGGCCGAGCACCGCATCGCCGATCTCGAACGTCGTTGGACCCGTTTCGATGAACACAGCGAAGTCAGCGCGCTGACGCGCCACGCCGGCTCCCCGGTGGTCGTCTCCCCGGAGACGCGCGAGCTCGTCGAGCGCGCGATCACCGCATGGCAAATGACCCGGGGCCGGTTCGATCCCACCGTGCTCGGCGCGCTCGTACGAGCCGGATACGACCGGTCGTTCGAGCAACTCGGTCCGACGCCCACCGATCACGAAAGCACACTCACGACGGACGCGGCCTCGATCGAGGTCGTCGACAACACGGTGCGGCTCCCCGCCGGCACCGGGTTCGACCCGGGCGGCATCGGGAAGGGCCTCGCCGCCGACATCGTCGTCGACGAGCTGCGCGCCGCCGGCGCCGAGGGCGTCTGCGTCAACCTCGGCGGCGACGTGCGGGTCGAGGGCAGCAGTCCGGCCGGCGACGGTTGGACCGTCGCGATCGAATACCCGGAACGCTCGGCCGCGCTGGCGCGCATCGGACTCGCGCGCGGCGCGGTCGCGACCTCCACGACCTTGCGCCGCCGTTGGCACGTGAACGGCGAGCTCCGTCACCACCTGATCGACCCCGTCACCGGTCGGCCCGCTCGGACCGACGTGACATTCGCGACGGTCGTCGCCGGGCACGCGTGGATGGCCGAAGTGCTCGCCAAGGCGCTCGTGTTGCACGGAACGCCGATGCCGTACGACCTCGTCGTGAGCCACGGCGCCGCCGCGCTCACCATCGACCGCGACGGCCGGACCGCGGCCTCGCCGGAGCTCGCGACCTACCTCGCCGGGGCGCTCCCCGACATCGTGTACACCGACGCCTTCACGAGGAGGGCGAACGCATCATGAACGCAGCCATCGTGAGCGGAACACTGCCTTGGTACATCGCGCGCGCAGCAGGCCTGGTCTCCTGGGCACTGCTCGCGGCCGCGACCTTGTGGGGGCTGGCGCTGTCCACGAAGGTGCTCGGACGCCGGCCCCGCCCGAACTGGCTCCTCGACATGCACCGCTGGCTCGGCGGAACGGCCCTCGCCTTCACCGGCGTGCACGTGCTCGCGCTGCTCGCCGATCAGTACACGCACCTCGGCCTCAGCGCGATCCTCGTCCCGTTCGCCTCGTCCTGGCACCCCGTGGCCGTCGCGTGGGGCGTCGTCGCCGGCTACCTGCTCCTCGCGGTCGAGCTCACCTCCCTCGCCCGGGCCCGGCTCTCGAAGCGGGTCTGGCGTCGTGTCCACATGGCCAGCTTCGTGCTCTTCGTCATGGCCACGATCCACGGCCTCACCGCCGGTACCGACACGAAGTCGGCCGCGGCGCGCCTGGTGGCGCTCGCCGTGAGTACCGTCTTCGTCGGGCTCACCGGCGTGCGGGTGGCCGAGGCGACACGCGCCCGCACGGCCGAACCGAGCCCCGCGACTGCCCGTCGCGAGCTGTTGGTCAATCGGTAGGAGACGCCGCATGGCGGCGCGGGAAGTCGAACCATCGTGAGCAGCCGGGTACTCATCGTCGAAGACGACGACCACGTGCGTGACGCCGTCGCGCGGGCCCTGCGCTACGAAGGGTACGAAGTGCACACCGCGGTCGACGGGAACGACGCGCTCGTGCACGTCGGCGAGATCGAACCCGAGGTGATCGTCCTCGACGTGTTGATGCCGGGCACCGACGGGATCGAGACGTGCCGGCGGCTGCGCGAGCGCGGCGACCACACTCCGATCTTGATGCTGACCGCGCGGCACGAGGTGAGCGACCGGGTGGCCGGTCTCGACGCGGGCGCCGACGACTATCTCGTCAAGCCGTTCGCGCTCGACGAGTTGCTGGCGCGTCTCCGCGCGTTGTTGCGCCGCACGAGCATCAGCGGCGGGAACGAGGTCTTGCGCGTCGGTGATCTGTCCCTCGACCCTCAGCGTCGCGAAGCGTGGCGCGGCACGCGCGAGCTCGGGCTCACCAAGACGGAATTCGACCTGCTCGAGCTGTTGCTCGTCAACGCGAACATCGTCGTCACCCGCGACACGATCTACGAACGCATCTGGGGCTACGAGTTCGAGACGTCGTCGAAATCGCTCGACGTCTACATCGGGTACCTGCGGCGCAAGACCGAAGCCGAAGGCGAGCCGAGGCTCATCCGCACCGTACGCGGCGTCGGCTACACGTTGCGCGCGTCATGAGTCTGCGGCTCCGGCTCACGTTGGTCGTGGCGGTCACGTTCGCGCTCGTCGTCGTCGGATGCACGTACGCGGCGCACGTGAGCGCGAGCCAACAGCTCCGCTCGGAGACCGACGCATTTCTCATCGGGCGATCGGCGCGGTTCACGAACGTGCCGCAGGGCGAGTTGCCCCGCGGTGGCCAAGACGCCGACGACGGCCGCGTCGGCAGCGGCCCGCCGCTTTCGGATCCCGACGCGACGACGCAGATCCTCGACGCGAGCGGCAACGTCACCGGCTACCAGCCCGGCCAGCCCGCGCTGCCGGTCGACGCGACCGATCGCCTGCTCGCGCAGCACGGAGGCCATTCGCGCTTCCGCAACATCACCATCGGCGACGACTCCTTCCGGATGCTCACGGTCGCGCTCCCCAACCACGGTGCGGTCCAGATCGCTCGGAGCATCGAGGCCGACCAAGACGTATTGAACTCGCTCGACGCCCGGCTGCTGCTCATCGCGCTGGCCGGCACGGTGCTCGCGGCCTCACTCGCGTGGTTCATCGCCCGCCGCATCGTCCGGCCGATCGAAGGCCTCACGAGCACCGCGACCTACGTCGCCGCCACCCAGGACCTCGACCACCCGATCGACGTCAACCGGCGCGACGAGATCGGCCGGCTCGCGTCGAGCTTCAACCGGATGCTCGATGCGCTCCGCACGTCACGGGAACAGCAACGCCGCCTGGTGCTCGACGCCAGCCACGAATTACGTACGCCCCTCACCGCGCTGCGCACGAACATCGACCTCCTCCGGCGGGCGCGGACGTTCGACCAGGACCAGCGCGACGAGCTGCTCGGCGAGACCGACCTGGAGCTGCGCGAGCTCACCGATCTGGTGAGCGAGCTCGTGGAGCTCGCAACCGACACGCACACCGAAGAAGCCGAGGAGCAGATCGACCTCGGCGAGCTGGTCGACCGGGTCGTCACCCGCCAGCAACGCCGAACCGGCCGCAACGTCATCCTCGACACGGAACAACCCGCGATCGTGGTCGGGCGGGTCACGCTGCTCGAGCGGGCGATCACGAACCTGCTCGACAACGCGCTGAAGTTCAGCGATGTCGCCACGGCGGTCGAGGTTGCGGTGCGCGGCGCCGAAGTGGAAGTCCTCGACCGAGGCGCGGGTATATCGGCCGCCGACCTTCCGCACGTCTTCGATCGCTTCTACCGGGCGACGACGGCTCGCGGTGTTCCGGGATCGGGGCTCGGGCTGGCGATCGTCGAACAGATCGCCCAGATGCACAAGGGCTCGGTGACGCTCGAGCCCCGCGATGCCGGCGGCATCCGCGCGCGGCTCGATCTACGCGGCGCGGCACTCACGCCACGTGCGCCCGAGCCTGCTCACGACGCGATGCCGTCGAACTGAACGAAGCAGGGATGGTCGCGGCCGTGACCGAGCCGGCGCGCCCACGTCGTGGGGAGCTGCTTCGCCTCGGCCGCGGTCGAATAGCGCGCGGGGCCCAAGCGGATGCCGACGCTCGCAAAACCCGGGCCGATGACGTCGGCCACGTATTCCGGAGTGGGCAGCGGCAACTGCTCGTAGCGCGCCGGGGTGGAGTCGAGCCAGATCTCGCCGTTGAGTGTCACGACGAGTCGCGCGCCCGGCCGGCAGAGCTGCGCGATCCCTCCGAGCACGTCGGCGCGCGCCAGCACGATCCCTTCGAGCAGCGCGCCCCACGGCAGTTGCACGTACACCTCGTCGGCCACGCGCGCGAGCTCATCGGGCACCGCTTCGATCGCGGCGTGGACGAAGAGCAGGTTCGGGCGCCCGCCCTTCACCGGCTTGCGCGCGGCCGTGGTCGCGCGCTCGCCCATGGGCTCGGCGAGCGCATCCATCCCGATCACGAGACGGTCGGGGTCGGCGGAAGCCAGGTGATACGCGAAACGCCCGTCGCCGGTCCCGACGTCGACCGAGTTCTTCGCGTACGCAGCCCGCATCTCGGCGAACCTCTCGGGCGCGACGATCTCCGTACGTTGCTTGCCGCTCACGCGCGTCAGGGTCATGTCCGCGGGCGTTCCCGCCCGAGCGCGAGCACGCGCTCGTACGCCTGGTTGCGGCCGACGCCCGGCAGGGCTCGCAACGCCTGCGCCAGTGTGGAGGCCGGCACGCCCTGCGCGAGCAGCGCGCGCAGCAACTCGTCGACATCGGATTCGGCGACCGGCGCCGCCTCGTCGGCAGCTGCGTCCTCCACCGGGGGCGCCACCACGAGCGTGCACTCCCCGAGGAGCTTTTCGCGGGAGATCTCGTCGGCCAGCTCCGCCACGTCGCCGTACCGGAACTCCTCGAACGTCTTGGTGACTTCCCGCCCCATGCACACCCGCCAGCGCGGACAGACCGCCGCGATGTCGGCGAGCGTCTCCGCCACGCGTGGTGCGGCCTCGTAGACGACCACTGCGCAGCCGAGCGCGCTCAGCCGTCGAACGGCCTGTTGACGTTGCGCCGACCGGCGGGGCAGGAAGCCCGCGAACACGAACCGGTCGACCGGCAGACCCGACGCGGCGAGCACTGCGAGCGCCGCGGAGGGCCCGGGAACCGGGCACACCGGGATGCCCTCGGACACCGCACGACTCACCACGACATATCCCGGGTCGCTGAACAGCGGGGTGCCGGCATCGCTCACGAGCGCGACGCGCGCGCCGCGACGCAACTGCTCGAGCACGCCCTCGACTCGCTCCGCCTCGTTGTGGTCGTGATAGCTCGTCGAACGCGCCACGGTGATCCCGACCCGTTGCGCGAGCGCGTGCAACCGGCGAGTGTCCTCGGCGAGCACCAGATCGGTCCGCTCCAACACGTCGAGCGCGCGGCGGCCGATGTCGGCATCGTTGCCGATCGGGACCGACACCACGAACAGCGCGCCGACCGCGGGCTCGGCATCGGTAGCGGTGATCGTGACGTTCAGCACGCGCTCCGAGGAGCCCAGCTGCGCGACCAAGGCGCGGTCGAGGGTGGCCGCGGTCTTCGACGCGTCGAACGCGAGCGTGCGGCCGCGCAAACCCGCTCCCCGCCGGAACACGAGTGACGAATCACCGAGGAAGAACGGACTCACCGTCGCCGAGAAGGCGTCGCGGACGCCGTCGCACTCGAGCACGACCTCGACGCGTCCGCGCAACGCGAGCAGGGCCCGGTCGTCGTGCGAGCTCGCGACGCCGACGACGCAGGTCGCGCGACGCGAGATGTCGGCATCGCGGGTGACCTCGACCGTCTTGTCGTGCGTGGCCGCGATGTTCGGATGGCCCCGGCAGGTGAACGACACCGAGACGCGGTCCGCGCGGTCGGTTCGCGAGGACACGCGCCGGCTCAGTCGTCGCGCACGGGCCAGAGATCGACCGGGCCGCCGACGTAGCCACCGACCTCACGTATTGCCGCACCCCACGGTCGGAGCAACCCGATCAACTCGTCGAGATCCGGACCCAGCGCCTCGAGCGCGGGCGCCATCTGCCGATCGGTCGCGCGCTCGATGGCTTCGCGCGCCTCGCGACCGTCGTCGGTGAGCTTGCCCTGGTCGAGCCAGCCGCGGCCCTGCAGCCGCTCCTCGCCGGCTTCGAGCTCGTCGTCGTTCCATCCCCGCGTGCGCACGTAGCTACGCAGCGGGAGGCCCATGTACACGTCGTTGAGCAGGCCGACCTCGACCGCGTCGAGCGTCGCGCCGGCCCACGCGGCGATGTGCGCGTCGCCGCGGCACTCGCGCAGCATGTCACCGAGGTGGAACAAGCGCGTCCAGGGGTCGGTCGGGTCGTCCCACCACGAGCGCAGGCCCGCGAACAAGGGCCGGCCTTCGATCCCGAGCGGCTCGACCGCGCGCTCGAGGAGCTCGGCCGCACGCGCCACGCCGTCGTCGGCTTCTCCGAGCACGCGCTCGAGTTGCGCGACGGCTCCGGCGCGCCGCGCGGCGTTGATGGTGGCGGCGTCGGTGAGCGACCAGCCGAGGGTCACACCTGCCGCCACGATGTCGGGCTTGAACACTCCGAACGCGGCGGCCACCACTCCCGGCCGCACTTGCCCGAGCAGCGAACCCCGGCTCGTGAAGTACGCCGGACCGTCGGGGAGCGCGACCAGCCCGGCGCGTCCCGGGCTCGGGGCGAACCCGAGCTGTGCGTACGCGGCGTGACACTCCGGCGAGAAGAACACCTGCCCGATGACCGGCTCGAGCGCGGCAGCCAGCGAGCGACTCGTGCGGAGGTTGACCTCGTCCATGGCCGCAGTCTGTCAGGCGCGCACTCGCCGTGACACCGCACCGGCGCGCACCGCCTCCCTGTGATAGACGCTCACGCGATGAGCGAGACCTCCTCCTGGCTCGACGCGACGGCGCAGGCCGAGCTGGTGGCGCGGGGCGAAGCGTCCCCAGTCGAGCTGGTCGACGACTCGATCGCGCGCATCGAGGCACTGAACCCGGCGCTCAACGCGGTGATTCACGAGCGGTTCGAGCAAGCGCGCGCCGAAGCGCGTGCCGCGGGCGAATCCGACAGCTCGCGGGTTCGCGGTCCGCTCCACGGCGTGCCGTTCCTCGTCAAGGACGCCGTGTGCCACACCGCGGGCGACCCGTTCCACTGCGGGATGCGCTTCCTCAAGCGTCTGCAATGGACCGAGCCCGACGACACCTGGCTCGCCGCGCGCTTCCGGGCGGCCGGACTCGTGTTCCTCGGCAAGACGAACACGCCCGAGCTCGCGTCGAGCGTGACCACCGAGCCGCTTGCGTACGGCGCCACGCACAATCCCTGGGACCTCACGCGATCGCCGGGCGGTTCGAGTGGCGGAGCCGCGGCCGCGGTGGCGGCGGGGATGGTCGCGGTCGCCCACGGCAACGACATGGGCGGCTCCATCCGCTTCCCGGCGTCGATGTGCGGCATCGTCGGCCTCAAACCCACCCGGGCCCGCACGACGCTCGGCCCCGACTTCGGGGAGTACTGGGGACCGCTCACGCACGAGCACGTGCTGACCCGCTCGGTGCGAGACACCGCGCTGGTGCTCGACGCCGTCGCCGGAGCCGGCCCGGGCGACCCGTACACCGCGCCGCCGCCGGCGCGACCGTTCCGCGACGAAGTCGGCGCGGCGCCCGGGCGGCTGCGCATCGGCCTGCGCACCCGCACGCGCGACGGGCGCGAGAGCGCCCCCGACTGCGTGGCCGCGGTTGCGCGCGCGGGTGCGCTCCTGGAGTCGCTCGGGCACCACGTGGAGGCGGTCGACTTCCCCGAGCTCGACGAGCCGATCGACGGCGAGTTCGGAACGGTCATGATCGTCGCGATCGCGCGCGACCTGGCGCGCTGGACCGCGCGCACTGGTGCCGAGATCACTGCCGACGACGTCGAGCCCGGCAATCTCTTTCTCGCGGAGATGGGGGCGACGGTGACCGGCGTCGCCTACGCGGGTGCGATCGAGCGCATGCAGTCGTGGTCGCGCGGTGTTGCGGCCTGGTGGGAACACCACGACCTCCTCGTGACGCCGATGAGCCCGGAGCCTCCGGTACACCTCGGCGAGCTCGCGCCCACCAGCGCCGATCCGGCGGTGAGCGACCGCATGGCCTCGCTCGTGACGTTCGCGATCCCGTTCGACGTCACCGGGCAGCCGGCGATCTCGTTGCCGTTGCACTGGACCGATGCCGACCTGCCGATCGGCGTGCAACTCGCCGCGGCGTACGGCCGCGAAGACGTGCTGCTCCGGGTGAGCGCGCAACTCGAAGAAGCCGCGCCGTGGCGCGACCGGCACCCGCCGATCGTGCGCTGAGACTCAGCGCGTCACGATCGACGCCAACGCCCACACCGCCACGATGAGTCCGATCAACATGTAGGTGACGGTGCGCGCCAGCGGCGCTTGCGGGAGATCGGCGTCGCCTCCGTGCGCCGGGACCCGGCGGGTGCCCGCGCGGCGCGCGTCCGACCGGCGGCGCACGAGCGCGAGCCCGTTGGCGAGGAACAGCGCGCCGCCGAGCGCCAACACGAGCTCGCGCATGACCTCGTCGTAGAAGCTCACGGGTCGAGATTATCCCGGGCCCGGCGCGGCTCCGGGGTCGAAGCCCCGGGCCAACGCCCGGATCGCCGCCGTCGTGACGGGCTCGGTCACCGACTCGGCGAGGCGCTCGTCGACGTCGCCCGAGTCGCTGACGATCCGCTGCCGCAACGAGACCCCATGGGCATCGAGGCACATGTCCGCTTCCACACCGAGATCGGGGAGCTGACCGTGCCCGGTCGTGCGCGCGCGGAAGCAACGGGCGCGCTGTCCGGCGATCACCGCGCCGGGGATCCTCGTGACGGTGTACGCGCCGACCGACACCGCGACACGTAACACCTCCGAAGGAGCCAGGAGCTTCGTGGCCGGTGCCTCGGTGCACGCGAGACGCTTCCCCGTGGCGTTGCAGTCGTACGTGCGGCGCCCTTGCACGACCGACATCACCGAACCCGAGCGCAAGACGTGCAGCGACGGATCGCGCGCCTCTTGCATCGCCTGTCGCAACACGCGTCCGCCCGCAAGCGTGCGGGTGAACTCGTAGTCGACCGACCAGCTCCCGCGCTCGCCCGCGCGCATGAGCGTCACGAGGTCGCGCGCGGCGCCCGGATCGGCGGGGGCGCCGACCAGCACCGTCGGGGCGGCGAAGCCGAGGGTGACGAGCGCCGCCAACGCGACCACCGCGGACGCTCTCGCTGCCACCCGCCGCTCGAAGTGGGGTCGCACCGCAGCAGCCTACGGCCGGGTACACGCCGCCTCGCGTCGATCTCGTGACGTGCGAGACTGCCCGCCATGCGGTTACTCGTCGCGCGTTGCTCGGTCGCATACGAAGGCCGGCTCGGCGCGCGACTCGCGCCCGGGATCCGGCTCGTGATGCTCAAGGCCGACGGCTCGATCGCGATCCACTCCGACGCCAAGGCGTACAAGCCGCTCAACTGGATGAGCCCGCCGTGCGCGATCGTCGAACGCGACGATCGCATCATCGCGACCAACCCGAAGGGCGAGACGCTCGAGATCACGTTGCACGAGGTGATCCACGACACCGACGCCGAGCTCGGCGACGATCCCGGTCTCGAGAAAGACGGCGTCGAAGCAGAGCTGCAGCAGCTCCTCGCGGCCCGCGTCGCCGCGCTCCGCGACGATTTCGTGCTCGTGCGCCGCGAGTTCCCGACCGACATCGGGCCCATCGACTTGCTGTGTCGCGACGGCGACGGTCGCGCGGTGGTCGTCGAGGTCAAGCGAGTCGGCGACATCGCGGGGGTCGACCAGCTGTTGCGCTACCAGGAGCGGCTCGACCGCGATCCCCAGTTCGCGCCGACCGCAGGCATGTTCGTCGCCCAGCAGATCAAACCTCAGGCGCGTGTCTACGCGGAGAGCAAGGGCGTGGCGTGCGTCGAAGTGAACCTGGCGCGGTTGCGGGGCGACGTCGACCCCGACCTGAAGCTCTTCTAGGCGCGCGGTGCGAGCAGCACTCCTCCTCCAGTGCGCCGACCGGCCCGGGATCGTGGCCGCGGTCGGTGCGTTCGTCGCCGAGATCGGCGGCAACGTGGTGGAAGCCGACCAGCACTCCGACCCGGCGGCCGGATTGTTCCTGCAGCGGGTCGAGTTCGAGGTCGACACCTCGCTCGCGGCCCTGCACGCCGCGTTCACGCCGATTGCCGATCGCTTCGCCATGGACTGGTCGCTGCGCGACCTCGCGGGTCGGCCGCGCATTGCCGTGCTCGTGTCCAGGCAAGGGCACTGCCTCGCCGATCTCCTCGTGCGCGACGCGCTCGGCGAGCTCGCGGGCGACTTCGTCGTGGTCGCGTCCAATCACGACACGCACGCCGCGCTCGTGAAGCGATTCGAGGTTCCGTTCCGTCATCTTCCTGCCGGCGACACGCCCGAGGCGCGTGCGGCGCAGGAACGCGACCTCGGTGCCTTGCTCGACGACATGGCCGTCGACGTCGTCGTCCTCGCGCGCTACATGCGCGTGTTGCCCGCGTGGATCGCAGAGGCGTGGACGCAGCGGATGATCAACATCCATCACTCCTTCCTGCCTTCGTTCGCGGGCGCGCGCCCGTACGCGCAGGCGCACGAGCGCGGCGTGAAGGTGATCGGCGCGACGGCGCACTACGTCACTCCCGAGCTCGACCAGGGCCCGATCATCGCCCAGCAGGTGCTTCCCGTCTCGCACCGCGACGATCCCGAGCGTCTCGAACGACGCGGCCGTGACCTCGAGGCGGTCGTGCTCGCCGAAGCGGTCCGGCTTCATCTCGAGCACCGCGTGATCGTGTACGGACGCCGCACGGCCGTGTTCGACTGAGCAGTGGCCCCGGAGGCGAAGCCGACGAGTGATCCCAGGCGCAGATCCGGAGGCCCGGCCAGACCGCCAAGCGCAGCACGGCCGATCGAGGGCCGCAGGTCGTAGCCGAGTAGTTACGTTCGTGCGAGGTTCGCGAACTTGGTGTACTGCTCCAAGAACGCGAGCCGCGACGATCCCGTGGGTCCGTTTCGGTGCTTGGCCACGATGATCTCGGCCATGCCCCGCTGCTCCGACTCCGGGTTGTAGTACTCGTCGCGGTAGATGAAGATCACGATGTCGGCGTCTTGCTCGATGCTCCCCGATTCACGGAGGTCGGCGAGCATCGGACGCTTGTCCTGGCGGTACTCCAGCTGACGGTTGAGCTGCGACAAGCACATCACCGGGCACTCGAGCTCGCGCGCCAGGATCTTCAGGCCGCGAGACAACTCCGACACCTCGACCTGGCGGCTCTCGGAGCGGCGCCCGGGCGTGGCCATCAGCTGGAGATAGTCGACGACCACCAGCCCGAGGTCGCCGTACTTGGCCTTCGTGCGCCGCGCCTTCGCGCGCATCTCCATGACCGTGCAGTGCGGGTTGTCGTCGATGAAGAACGGCGCTTCGGCGAGCCGGCCGACCGCCTGATTCAGCTTCGGCCACTCGTGCTCCGACAGCCGCCCGGTCGACAGCTTGCGCGCGTCGATCTGCGCCTCGGCCGCCAGGAGCCGCTTCGTGAGCTCGAGGTGCCCCATCTCCATCGAGAAGAAGATCACCGGCTTGCGCGCGTCGAGCGCGCAGTGCAGGGCCGCGCCCAGCGCGAACGACGTCTTGCCCTGTCCGGGGCGCGCGGCGACGATCGAGAGCGTCGACGGTTGCAGCCCCAACAATAACTCGTCGAGGTCGTGATATCCGGTGGGCACACCGATGATCGACGTGTCGCGGTCGTAGAGGCTCTCGAGTTGGAGCAGGGTCTGCTCGAGCGCGGGGTGCAGTGGAACGAGCGTGTCGGACGCGCGTCGCTCGGCGACCTCGAAGATCAACGACTCGGCGCGGTCGAGCGTCTCGTCGACGTCTTCTTCGCTCGTGAACGCCATCTCCTGGATGTCGGCCGCGGTGCCGATCAAGCGCCGCAGCATCGCGAGCTCGGACACGATCTGCGCGTAGTGCGCCGAGTTCGCCGAGGCGGGCGTCGATGCCTGAATGCGCAACAGGGCCGGGCTGCCGCCGAGCGCGTCGAGGTGGCCGGCGCGCCTCAGCTCCTCCGCCATCGTGATCGGATCGATGGGCTCGCCGCGTGCGTGCAACGCGAGCGCGGCTTCGTAGATCAGGCCGTGCGCGGGCTTGTAGAAGTCGCCGGTCTCGATGTGCGCCTCGACCGCGGCGGTGATCGCTTCCCGGCTGAGCATCATGGAGCCGAGGAGCGACTCCTCGACCTCGAGATTGTGGGGCGGGATCCGAGCCGCCGGCCCGCCCGGAACGGGGCCGTGAGGCGCGGCGCCCCGGCCCTCGGGAGATCGCCGTCTTGCGTCGTCGAGCGACTGGACCAAGGTGAGCTCCCGTGCCCGTTCAGGGCTTGTCGGCGGATGTCGGTGCGCACCGGTTCGGGGGGAATCTCCGCCGGACTGCGGCTTGTGAATCTCGCACGATCGCCCTGTGGGTCGATAGGGGAACAACCGTGTGACTTACCTGTGGAGAACGACCTCGGATATCCACAACACTGGGGATCATGCCGGAGACGTGAGACACCGAGCGGCGCGCGCGAGCCCCGGCAAACGCCATTGTCCACAACCCGGGCACCCACACTGTGGATGCTCGGCGTTGTGGAAGCTGTGTGGATAACGCGGCGGGGCCGCGATCAGCTCGAGACGACCTCGACCCGCAGGGTCGCCGACACGTCGCGGTGCAGCTTCACGACCAGCTCGAAGGCACCGAGCTCCTTGAGCGGCTCGTCGAGGGCGATGTCGCGCCGGTCGACGTCGACACCGAGTTGGGCCTTCACCGCCGCCGCGATGTCGGTCGACGTGATCGACCCGAACAGGCGCCCGCCCTCACCGGCCCGGGCTTCGACGCGGATGGTCGGCGCGAGCTGGTCGGCGATGGCCTGGGCGGCCTCCCGGGCGTGACGATCGCGAGCGTCGCGGCCGCGCCGCATGGCGTCGGCCTGCTTCTGGATGCCCGCCGTCGCCTGGAGCGCGAGACCCCGCGGCACCAAGAAGTTGCGGGCGTAGCCGTCGGCCACGTCGACGACGTCGCCCTTCTGGCCGACGTGGTCGACGTCGGCGCGCAGCACGATCTTCATCAGGACTCGTCCTCACCGTCGCCCGCGAACGCGGAGATCTCGCCCGAGCCGTTCGTGCCCTCGCCGTCGGTCGCGCCGAGCTCGCCGAAGTCGGCATCCGTGACCTCGACCAGCTCGGTCGACTCGTCGAACTCCGACGGCGCCGACGCGCTCGGTGACGACGGAGCGCTCGACGGCAGCCGCAACTCACCGCGATCTCCGCGGTCACCCCGGTCTCGGCGGCCCTTCGAACGCTGCGTCACCTGGCGGACGCTGTATGGCAGGAGCGCCATCTCGCGTGCGAGCTTGATCGCCTTCGCCACCGCGGCCTGCTGCTGCTGGTCGTTGCCCGTGACGCGACGCGCCCGGATCTTGGCGCGCTCCGACATGAAGCGGCGCAGCAGGTTGACGTCCTTGTAGTCGATCCACGCGATGTTCTCGGAGTTGAGGATCGACTGCTTCTTCTTGATCGGCCGGCGATCTTTCGCCGACGGACTCTTCTTCTCACGACGTTGCGGCATCTGTGTCCTTTAGAACGGTTCTTCGCCGTACTCGTCGTAACCGGCGGATCCGCCGGCGCCACCGGCGGCCACGGGCGCGGGGCGCGGGGCCGGCCCCCCGTCTCCCGGCCCACTGCGCTCGACCTTGTGTACTTCGGCGGTCGCGAACCGCAAGCTCGGGGCGACGTCGTCGGCGACGATCTCGACGATCGAGCGCTTCTCACCCTGCTCGGTCTCCCAGCTGCGCTGTTCGAGCCGACCGCTCACGACGACGCGCGAGCCCTTGGAGAGCGAAGCTCCGACGTTCTCGGCCAGCTGGCGCCACGCGACGACGTTGAAGAAGCTCGTCTGCTCGTCCCATTCCTGGGTCTGCTGGTTGCGCCACGACCGGTTGACGGCCACACCGAAGGTGACCTTCGACACGCCGCTCGGCGTGTATCGCATCTCGGGATCCCGGGTGATGTTGCCGGAGATCGTGATGGAGTTGGAATCTGATGCCATGTTGGCTCCCTATGCACGGTCCGCCGTGGGGCCTGCGACCTTGGCCGGTCCGTAGACCTTGGCCGGGATGCGCAGCACCTTGTGACGGATGACCTCGTCTGCGAGGGAGAGCACCCGGTGCAGGTCAACCATCGGTGCCGGCAGGGAACGGGCCTGGAAGACCACGTAATAGCCGTCGACCTTGCGGTTGATCTCGTAGGCGAGACGGCGCTTGCCCCAGAAGTCGACGTGGCCACGCTCGGCCCCGCCGGACTCGATGAGGACCAGCCACCGCTCGACTGCTGCCCGGATCGTCTCCTCGTCCAGGTCCGCGTCGAGGATGATCATGACCTCGTACGGTCGCAACGCTTCGGGCATCAGGCCCATGCCTCCTTCGGACCGCAGCACGAGCTGCGGGCCCCCCACGGACTCGGGCCGTCGACCCGGCCGGAAGGGCAGAAATGCTCGGTTGTCGAACCGGGAGAAGGTATCAGATCACCTCGAACGTCCTATCGAGAACGACCCTACAACCAAGCTGAGACAGTCACCCCGAGAACGCGCCCTCAGCCGCAGCCGGCCAGGTGCGCGGGCCCGGCGACGCCGCCGGGCGTCTCGAGCGCGAAACGGTACGGCCGACTGTCCGCGTACACGGGGCAATGCGCGCTGTCGCGGCCGGGGCAGGGACGCAGACGGCTCGCACCCACGGACCGGCCGTCGGACGAGTACCACGTGATGTCGAGCGGCTCGCTCACACCGGCCATCGTGAACGGCGTCTCGCTGTCGTGCGGCTGCGCGAAGAGCATGCCCGCGTAGGGGCCGAGGTTGCCGGCGCCGCGCAGCCCGCGCTCTCGTCGCGTCGCCGTGTCGGCCACCACGACGCGAACGCAACGACCGCCCGCCACGATCCTCGATTCGCGGTAACCCGAGAACGGCGCGACCGCGCGCGTCGCGCGTAGCCCTCGCGGCAGTGCGGCGCGCGTGCCGCCAGTCAGCCAGTGCACGGTCAACACCGCGATACCGACTGCTGAAAGCAACGCGATCGCGATTGCCACCGCGAGCCGCGCCCGCGCCGACACCGCGTGCTACTGGGTGAGCTCGGGCTCGGCCGCGCCTGCGCCGTAGAGGCCGAGGGCCTCGGCCATGCGATCGGTCATGTGGTACGTCTCCGCGCTCGACGGGAACGTGCCCGCGCGCACGTCGGCGCAGAACTGCTCGATGGCGCCCGTCGCGTCGCGCTCGAACTCCGCGTAGGCCCGCACGAACTTCGGCCGCCGGTGCCCGTCCGCCTCGAAGCCGAGCAGGTCGTGCCACACGAGCACCTGCCCGTCGCAGTGGCGGCCCGCGCCGATCCCGATGGTCGGCACCGGCACCGACTCGGTGATCATCCGCGCGACCGCGTCGGGCACGCACTCGAGCACGATCGCGAAGCAACCCGCGTCGGCGAGCGCGACCGCGTCGTCGGTGAGGGCCTGCGCCGCGTCGAGCTCCTTGCCCTGCACCTTGAACCCGCCGAGCGCGTGGATCGACTGCGGAGTCAGGCCGATGTGGCCCATCACGGGGATCTCCGTGTCGAGGATCGCCTTCACCGCGTCGATGCGCTTGCAACCGCCCTCGAGCTTCACCGCGCCCGCCCCGGCGCGCACGAGCGACGCGGCGTTGCGGACGGTCTCCTCGCGGTTCACGTGGTAACTGAGCCACGGCAGGTCGGCGACGACGAGCGCGTGCGGCCGCGTGCGCGCGACGGCGGCTACGTGGTGCGCCATGTCGGCGGTCGTGACCTGCAGCGTGTCGTCGTAACCGAGTACCACCATTGCCAGGGAGTCGCCGACGAGGATCATGTCGGCGCCGGCCGCGTCGACCGTTCGGGCCGACGGCGCGTCGTACGCCGTGACCATCACGAGCGGGGGCTTGGAACCCTTGCGCGCGAGCACACTCGGAGCGGTCATCCGCGGGGAAGAAGCGGCCATCACGGCACCTCCGCAGTCCAGGGCACACACGGCTCCCGGCAGCGACACGAGCGTAGTACCGCCGGCGCCGGATCCACCAGGCCGGCACGTCTAAGGTCGCCGCCGTGACGCAAACCGCGTGCGACAACTGCGGCTACCCCGATGCCGATCTCGTGCGCGTCCGCCGCGTCTACGTCGTGCCCGCGTCGTGGGACCGGGAAGGCTCGGAGACCGTGGTGCCGGACCCCGAGATGTGGTGCGTGTCGTGCTGCTCGCAATACCCGAACGAGCCCGCGGAAGGCTCGACCGAGGACTAGCTCGCGTGCAGGCGTCCGTGCAGTGATTGACGTCGGAGGTGGTTCCACTTGCAGTCGAGACACACCTCGACGTCGTAGCAAGCGAACTCGTCGCACGACGCGCCCAGCTTCGCCAGCTCCGCGGTGTCGGAGATGGCTCGGCCGTTGGCCTGCTTGAGCTTGGCGCCGTAGACGTACTTGACCAGTCGGAGGTTCGACTCGCCGCATACCGGACACTGGTCGCCCATGCCCACGCCGATGTTCTGCGCGGCCCGCATCAGCTCCGGGTGGGCGTCGCACACGTCGAGCCGGGTGAGCGCCCCGCTCCGGAAATCGCGCAGCACGGCCCGCCGCGCGAGTGCGTAGTCCGTGACGCTGGGCACGGCGGTCAGTGTAGAGGTGTCACGCGCCGCCTTCGAGAGGGTCTTGGGCGGCTCGGGGAAGGTCTCGGCCGCCCGTCGCGGGGTCCCTGCAGTTGTCGTCGCCGAGATCGGGCCGCCGCGATCGCGCGCCCTCCGTGCGCGATATGCTTGCCTCGATATATCGGTTCGATATATCGTGCCACAATCCGGTCACCACGGGCCGGTCCGTTCCCCCCTCCGGAGTACGCCCGTGCTCGAGCTCGCCGTTCTCGGATTGCTCTCCGAGCAGCCACTCCACGGCTACGAGTTGAAGAAGCGCCTCTCGGAGACGCTCGGTCCGCTCTGGGGGATCTCGTTCGGCTCGTTGTACCCGGCGCTCCGGCGTCTCGAACGCTCGGGCGCCATCGAAGCCGCCGACGCTCCCGGAGCGGCCCCGGGCGGCATCGTGGCCACCGGCTCCCTCAAGGGCGATCTCGCCGCCGCGCGGTTGCGCCGCCGGCCGCGATCGGGCCTGCGCACGCGCAAGGCATATCGCGTCACCGAGGCCGGCGAGCAGCTGTTCGTCGAGCTCCTCGCCGACGAGACCGCCGACGACGAGCGGACCTTCGCGCTGAAGCTCTCGTTCTGCCGTCACCTCGGCGCGGCCGAGCGGCTCGCGTTCCTCGAGCGCCGCCGTGCGCAGCTCACCCAGCGCCTCGCGAAGACGCGCCGCAGCCCGGCGCGCAGCACTGATCGCTACACCCGGTCGCTCCTCGAGCACCGAGCCCAGTCCACCCAGCACGATCTCACGTGGATCGAGGAGCTGATCGCGCAAGAGCGCGATGCGACGCTCCACGACCGCACAGAAGGAGCAACGGCATGAGCGATTCCCCCACCACGTCATCGGGCCGGTCGGGCCCGGACCGCAAGAAGGTTCGCGTCGCGATAGCCGGCGTCGGGAACTGCGCGAGCAGCCTCGTACAGGGCGTCGAGTTCTACCGCGGCGCCGATCCGGCCGAGCGCGTACCCGGCCTCATGCACGTCGAGCTCGGCGGCTATCACGTCGGCGACGTCGAGTTCGTCGCCGCCTTCGACGTCGATGCCGACAAGGTCGGCCTCGACCTCGGGAAGGCGATCTCGGCGAGCATCAACAACACGATCAAGTTCGCCGAAGTCCCCGACCTCAACGTGCTCGTGCAGCGCGGTCCCACGCTCGACGGCCTCGGGAAATTCTACCGGGAAGTCGTCGAGGAGTCACCGGCCGACCCGGTCGACGTGGCGCAGGCACTGCGCGACGCACGCGCCGACGTCCTCGTGTCGTATCTCCCGGTCGGCTCCGAGCAGGCGCAGCGGTACTACGCGCAGGCCGCGATCGACGCGGGCGTCGGCTTCGTGAACGCGATCCCGGTGTTCATCGCCAGCAACCCCGAATGGGCGCAGAAGTTCACCGACGCGGGCGTACCCATCGTCGGCGACGACATCAAGAGCCAGGTGGGCGCGACGATCACCCACCGTCTGCTCGCGCGTTTGTTCGAAGACCGCGGGCTGGCGATCGACAACACGTACCAGCTCAACTTCGGCGGCAACATGGACTTCAAGAACATGCTCGAGCGCGAGCGGCTGCTCTCGAAGAAGCTGTCGAAGACCCAGTCGGTCACCAGTCAGATCGATCAGGGCATCTCGTCGGAGAGCGTGCACATCGGGCCTTCGGATCACGTGCCGTGGCTCAACGACCGGAAGTGGGCCTACATCCGGATGGAAGGTCGCAACTTCGGCGACGTGCCCCTCAACATCGAGTTGAAGCTCGAGGTGTGGGACTCCCCGAACTCCGCCGGCGTGATCATCGACGCCGTGCGTTGCGCCAAGATCGCCCTCGACCGCGGGATCGGGGGGCCGTTGCTCGGTCCGTCGGCGTACTTCATGAAGTCGCCGCCGGTGCAGTACCACGACGACGACGCCCACCGGATGATCGAGGAGTTCGCCGCTCCCGAATAACGGGGCCAGAATGCGACCATGACGAACACGCAGGCGTGGGACCGGCTGGCCTCGCGGCGCGGTGAGGCAACCGGCGCCGACACGGTGCAGTTCGGCGCCGACCTCCCCACCGAGGCCGATCTCCGAATCTGTGGCGACCTGAAGGGTCGCCGGGTGCTCGACATCGGATGCGGAGCGGGCGAGAACGCGGTCGCGATGGCGGGCCAGGGCGCGCACGTGATCGCGATCGACGTGTCCTCCGCGCAGCTCGCGCTCGGACGCAAGCTCGCGGACGCGACCGAGGTGCGCGTGGAGTGGCATCACGGCGATGCGGCCGATCTCGCCTTCCTGCGCGCCGACTCGATCGACCTCGCGTTGGCGACGCACGTGGTGCACGAGATCGAGGACGTCGACCGGCTGTTCCGCCAGGTGCACCGCGTCCTGCGCGCGGGCGCGCCGTTCATCTTCACCCACGAGCACCCGATGCGGCTCGCGGTCGGGCGCGACGACAACGAACCCGGTGGGCTGCCGCTCGGCCGGCTCGAGGTCCGCCGCTCGTACTTCGATCCGTCACCGATCGTCACGACGCGCGACGGCGAGCCCCTCCAGGTGTGGCCGCGCACCATCGCCGACGTGTTCTCCGGACTGCACCGCGCCGGCTACCGCGTCGACGTGCTGCTCGAGCCCGAAGTGCTGCGATCGTCGGATCCTGGGCCGGCCGTTCCCACCGCGGTGCTCTGGCGAGCCCGCAAGGAAGGCGTGTAGTCAGCCGCGTCACTCCTCGGCTGCGCGCTCCGGCCCTCCATCGTGGGGAGACCCCGCGACACCGTCGGGGTCGGCGCGGAACCAATCCCGGAGCCGCTTCGTGGCCTCGGCCTCGGAGATCTCGCCCTCCTCGATGCGGATCTCCATGAGGAACTCCAACGCCTTGCCGACGATCCGGCCGGGCCCGACGCCGAGGATCTCCTGCACCGCGTTGCCGTCGAGCGCGGGCCGGAGCTTCGACATCTCCTCTTGCTCCTGCAGCTCCGCGATCCGCGCCTCGAGCTCGTCCATCCGGCGCGCGAGCGCGGCGGCCTTCTTCGCATTGCGCGTGGTGCAATCGGAACGCGTGAGCTCGTTCAGGTCCTCGAGGAGCGGTCCCGCATCGCGCACGTAGCGGCGCACCGCGCTATCGGTCCAGCCCATCTTGTAGGTGTGGAACCGGAGGTGCAGCTCCACGAGCTTCGCGACGTCGTCGACGACGTCGTTCGAATACCGCAGGGCGAGCAGCCGGTCGCGCGCCATCCGCGCCCCGACGACGTCGTGGTAGTGGAACGTCACGCCCTGCGGTCCGTAGCCACGCGTCCCGGGCTTGCCGACGTCGTGCAACAACGCACCGAGCCGCAGCTTCAACCGCGCCGACGTCTTGGCGACGACCGCGATCGTGTGCGCGAGCACGTCCTTGTGGCGGTGAATCGGGTCCTGCTCGAGCTCCATCGCGTTGAGCTCGGGCAGGAACTCGGCGGCCAACTTCGTGCGGGCGATGAGCCACAGCCCGGCCGACGGATCCTCGGCGAGCAACAGCTTCGACAACTCGTCGCGGATGCGCTCCGCGCTGATGATCCGCAGCCGTTCCCGCATCTCCTCGACCGCGTGCACGAGATCGGCGTCGGGCTCGAAACCGAGCGTGGCGACGAACCGCGCGGCTCGCAGCATGCGCAACGGGTCGTCGCCGAAGGAGACCTCGGGCGAGAGCGGGGTCCGCAGCCGCCGCGCCGCCAGGTCGACAAGACCGTCGTAGGGGTCGAGGAGCTCGGGTTCGTCCAGCGCGATCGCGATCGCGTTGATCGTGAAGTCGCGGCGCGACAGGTCCGTGGCCACGTCGTCGGAGAACGAGACCTCCGGCTTGCGGCTGTCGTCGCGGTAGATCTCGGCGCGGAACGTCGTGATCTCGAGCCGATCGCCGTCCTTCTCGGCACCAACCGTCCCGAACCGTTCGCCTTGCAGCCAGACCGCGTCGGCCCAGCCCTTGACGACGCGCTCGATCACGTCGGGGCGAGCATCGGTGGCGATGTCGATGTCGGAGTCGGGCCGGGTGCGGTCGAGGAACGCATCGCGCACGCTCCCGCCCACGAGGTACGCGCGGTGTCCCTCCTGCGCGAGACGCCGCGACAGCTGTTGCGATGCGGAGTCGGGCTCGAAGAACCGCGCGAGGCGCGGCGGGACAGCGGTCACAGCCGTGCATTCTGGCGGGTACCGGTGCCGGAAGCCGCTTTGTTGGGGAATTGACTAGCCCGCGGTGGCTTGCTCCGACGCCCGCTGCATCGTGAACTGCTCGATCATCAACCGCAGGTCGTGCGGGCTGGTCGAGGCCGCGAGGGCCTCGCGCAGGTCGATCAGGCCCTCGCTGTAGATGCTCAAGAGGCTCTGGTCGAACGTCTGCATGCCGTAGTACTCGCCCTCGGAGATGATCTGCTCGATCTCGTGCGTCTCGTCGGCGTTCACGATCTTGTCGTAGATACGGCCTGTCGCCACCAGGATCTCCACCGCCGGGATGCGCCCGCCGGTGCGGCGCTCGACGAGGCGCTGGCTCACGATGCCCCGCAGCGAGCCCCCGAGCGACATGCGCACCTGCCGTTGCTCGTGCGGGGGGAAGAAGTCGATGATGCGGTTGATCGAGTCGGTCGCGCTGATCGTGTGCAGCGTCGAGAAGACGAGGTGACCGGTCTCGGCCGCGGTCAGCGCGGTCTTGACGGTCTCGATGTCGCGCATCTCGCCGACGAGGATGACGTCGGGATCCTGACGCAGGACCCGCTTCAGCGCGGAGTTGAAGTCCTTGGTGTCGGTGCCGACCTCGCGCTGGTTCACGATCGACGACTTGTCGGGATGCAGGATCTCGATCGGGTCCTCGATCGTCACGATGTGCTTGTGCTGGGTCTCGTTGATGTAGTCGATCATCGAACCCAGCGTCGTGGTCTTGCCCGAGCCGGTCGGACCGGTCACGAGCACGAGGCCGCGCTCGTGCTCGGCCAGCTTGCGCGTGACCGGGGGCAAGCCGAGCGCCTCGAACGACGGCGTGTCGCTCTGCACCCGGCGCAACACGAGACCAACCGAGCCCCGCTGGCGCATCGCGTTCACACGGAAACGCCCGAGCCCGGCCACCGAGTACGCGAAGTCGGCGTCGCTCGTCGAGATGAACTCCTCGGCGCGCTGCTTCGGCATGATCGCGAACGCGATGCGCTCGGTCTCGACCGGCGTCACCGACTCGTAGTCGATGCGCTCGAGGCGGCCGTCGACGCGGATGAACGGCGGTGAGCCGACCTTGATGTGAACGTCGGACGCGCCGCGCTCGACCGCGTATGCGAGCAGGTGGTCGAGATCCAACACGGGGGCGTCCTCCATTGCCGATGTGGCCGAACCTGTGAATATCGATCGGCACCGAGCCGCCCACCCTCAAGCCCCACGTGCCGGTTTTGACCCCGAAATCCGGGCCGGGCGCCCGCGGCCGAACGCCGGCGACGGCCGAGGTGAACCGGGAGTCCGCCCGGGCAGGGCGTACGCTCGCCCGCGGTGAAGACGCAGTCGATCCGCTTCCGCGGCGGGGTTGCCCGGGTGGCGGCGTGGCACGGTCGGCCCGAAATTGCCTCGGTGGCGCTGCAGTGCCAGGGCGCGCCCTCTTTGGCGGCGATCGAGCTCCTCGTCGAGGAGCTGCGGGCGGCCGGGTATCGGGAGGTCATCACCAACGCCCTGGCGCCCGGGCCCAGCCTGCCGCTCGTCGACTCCGGGTTCGAGATCCTTGGCCGGCTCCACCTGCTCTCGCACGACTTCGCCTCGCTCGGACCGCCGCCATCCGGACCGGCTCGCCGGACACGTCGGGCCACCGCAGCCGACCGGCCTGCCGTTCTGGCGGTCGACTCTGCCGCGTTCGACGAGTTCTGGCGGCTCGACGAGCTCGGTCTCGACCAGGCCGTGCACGCCACGCCTCGCTCGCACATGCGCGTGAACCGTGACGAGCCGATCGCGGGCTACGGCCTGTTCGGACGGGCCGAACGCACCGGGTACGTGCAGCGCCTCGCGATCCATCCCGACGCCCAGGGCGGCGGGCTCGGCCTGGCGCTGCTCACCGACGGAATGCGGTGGATGCGCGTGCGCGGCGCCCGCAGCGCGTTCGTCAACACGCAGGCCGACAACGTGCGCGCGCTGGAGCTCTACGAGCGGGCCGGGTTCCGACGGCTGCCCGTGGGTCTGTGCGTGCTCGGACGCAAGCTGTGAGGCCGCGCGCCGGCTCCTTCCGGGTCGCTTCCACTGTCTGCCTCGTCGGGCTCGTCTCGGTCGCCGCCGTCTCGCTCGCAGGCGGCAGTGCCGTCGACGCGGCCACCCCGGCGGCCACCACCGTGCCCCGCTCGACGCCGACCACCACGACGCCCCGGGCCACCACGACCGTCCCCTCCACCGCGTCGACGACGACTCAGCCGGCCGGCGCGACCACTACCACCGGGCGGACGACGACCACTCCTCCTGCAACCACACCGTCGACCCATGTCGTGCACAACCCGACGACGACGACCACCACCCCGGCGCCCCCCGCACCGCTCGCGGCGCCGGGCGTCGAGCTGGTGTCGCAGCCTCCGTGGATCCCGACCCAGGGCGCCGAGATCCTCGCCCTCCATCTCGATCAGCCCGGAGTGGCCGACCAGCCGGGCGCAAGCGTGCAGCTCACGATTCACCACTCGGTCACGTCGCGCACCGACTTCGATCGAGCCGCAACCGGCGCGGCGTTCCCGAGCACGCGGAGTCATCTCACGTTCCCGTTCTCCGCGATCCACCTGAACGCCAACCACGACTTCGTGGTCGCGTTCGGTCTCAGCGGCTCGGCGGTGCCGCGCAGCGTCGGGATCGCCAGTCCGGGCGTGTATCCCGTCGAGGTCGGGCTCGTCGGCACCACGGCGGCGCACAGCACGTTCGTCACGTGGATGGTGGTGGTCGACCCGGAACAAGCGCGGTCGTCGCAACGCCTGCGCGTCTCGTGGATCTGGCAACTCGACGCGCGGCCCTATGAGCGGCCGCACGGCGTCAACGCGTCGACGTTGGCGGCGATGCGCCCCGGCGCGCGGCTCGATCGCATCGCCACGCTGCTCGCACGCGCGGGCAGCTTCCCCCTGACCCTCGGCATCGGTCCCGAGACACTGTCGACGTGGAGCAATGCGTCGCGGGCCAACCCGACGTTCACGCCCGGATTCCAACGCGTGCGCAAGGCCGCGACGCGCGCGTCGACGCAGCTCCTTCCCGAGCCGTATGTCCCGATCCAGGGGCCCACCATCGAGGCGGAAGGCCTCGGCGCCCAGCTCGCGGCGGAATACGTCGCCGGCTCCGGCGCGATCAACGACGCGACCGACCAGATTCCCGACCCGCGAACAGTCTTCGTCGACCCGGTGGACGCCGCGACCGTCGGTCAACTCACCCAGATGTTCGCCAGCCGGTTCGTCGTGCGCGACTCCGCGCTCGCGCCCGTCGTGGAACCGCTCACGCCGGCACAGCCGTTCCAGCTGGCAACCGGGAACGGCCCGCCCGTACCGACCGCCGCGTCCGACAGCGGGCTCGAGATGCTGTTCGGAAGCCCCGGGCCGGCCGCACTGCGGGAGCAGCGGGTGGTCGCGGCGCTGGCGGAGATCGCGTACGAAGCTCCGTCGCAGACACGCGGCGTCGTGATCTCGACGCCCGACGACTGGGCGCCCGACGTCCAGACGGTCACGCTCCTGTTGCACGACCTCGCGCACGATCCACTCGTCGAGCCCGCGACGCTCGACATGCTCTTCGCCGAGGTCCCTCCCGTCGAGAGCAACGGCGCTCCCCTCCAACGCCGACTCGCGCCGATCTCGGCGCACCCGGCGAAGCCGCTGCAGGCCGCCGAGTACAACGACGCCGTCAAGGAGCTCGCCGCGTACCAGGCGATGGTCGGTCGCGGCGATCCGTCGATCACGGCCGGGCAACGCGCCCTCCTGCTGTCGCTGTCGACCGCCAACACCCGGAGCGACGCCCTCGCGTACCTCGACACGATCACTGCGAATCTCGACGCGTTGACGTCCGGCATCACCACGACCGCAAAGACCCTCACACTCACCGCGCGTCGCGCCGACCTGCCCCTGAGCTTCCAGAACAACACCGGACGGGCGAACATCCATGTGCTCGTGCATCTCGACAGTCAGAAGCTGATCTTCCCGAAAGGCGCCGACTTCCAACTCACGCTGCCGCTCGGCCACACGACGGCCAAGCGCAACGAATTCCCGGTCGAAGCACGCGCCTCGGGGACGTTCGCGATGACGATCACGCTCGAGTCCCCTGACGGCTCGGTCGTGATCGGATCGCCGACGCGCGTGACGATCCGTTCCGCGGTGTTCAGCGGGATCGGCATCGCGCTCACGCTCGGCGCGCTGCTGTTCCTCGCGTTCTGGTGGGGCAATCACTTCTGGCGCACGCGCCGAGCGCGCCGCCGCGCCCGCGCCGCGTGAGCACGCGCGTCGACAACGACCGCGAGCGGATCGTCCGGTCGAGTGCGGCGGTAGCAGCCGGCACCTTGCTGTCGCGTGTTACCGGCCTGTTGCGCGTCGCCGTGCTCGCGTACGCGGTCGGCAAGTTCACGCTGGCCGACACCTACAACCTCGCGAACTCGACTCCGAACATCGTGTACGAGCTGGTGCTCGGAGGAGTGCTGTCGGCCACGCTCGTCCCGCTGTTCGTCGAGCGCATCGAGCATCACGACGAGCGCGCGATCTCCGCCCTCTTCACCGTCGCTATCTCGGCGCTCACCGTGTTGACGGCACTCGCGATGCTGTTCGCGCCCCTCATCGCCCGGCTCTACGCACTCGACTCGAAGCTGACGGGTTCGGCACGAGCCGCGCAGCTCCACGTGATGACGATCCTCACGCTCTGGTTCCTGCCCCAGATGTTGTTCTACGGGCTCACGGCACTGGCAACCGCGCTGCTGAACGCGCATCGCCGGTTCGTTGCCGCCGCATTCGCTCCCGTGCTCAACAACGTGCTCGTGATCGGCGTGCTCGTCGCGTTCGCGCACAGCATCACGGGCGCGCGTGCGCAGTGGATCGACGTGCGTCGGATCAGCGGCGACGCCGGGCGGTTGACACTGCTCGGTGCGGGCACGACCGCGGGTATCGCCGTGATGGCCCTGGTGCTCGTGCCCGCGCTCCGGCACGCGAGCACGCGACTGCGCTTCGCCTTCGACTGGCGGCACCCGGCGGTGCGCACGATGTTGCGGCTCTCCGGGTGGACCTTCGGTTACGTCGTCACGAATCAGGTCGCGCTCCTGATCGTGCTCGTGTTGGCGAACGGGGGATCGGGAAACGCGTCGGCGTATCTCTACGCGTACGCGTTCTTCCAGGTTCCGCAGGGCCTGCTCGCCGTCTCGATCATGACGACGATGATGCCCGAGCTCGCGCGCAGCGCCGCCCAGCGTGACTTTGCCGGCCTCGCGTACCGATTCCGCGTCGGCCTGCGCTACCTCCTGTTGCTGATGATCCCGGCTGCGGTCTTGTTCATCGCGCTCGCGCAGCCCATGCTCGGCGTGCTCGTGCGCGGCGACTTCCGGCCGCACGACGCGGTCGTGACCGCGCAGACGTTGCAGGCGATGTCGATCGGACTCGTGCCGTTCTCGGTGTACCTCTACACGCTGCGCGGCTTCTACGCGTTGCACGACACGTTCACGCCGTTCTGGATCAACACGATCGAGAACGGCGTCAACGTGGCGCTGGCCTTCGCGCTCTACCCGTCGCTCGGCGTGCAGGGACTCGCGCTGGCCTGGAGCGGCGCCTACACCGTTGCCGCGGTCGTCGCCGTCGTGGTGCTCCGGCGGCGGGTTCCCGGTCCGGTCGATCGAGCGGTCGGGGTCTCGGTGATCCGGGCGGGCATCGCCACCGCGCTGCTCGCGATCGTTGCCGTCGTGCTCGCAGGCGCGATCGGTCACGCGACCGCCAACCGGGCGCTGGTCGCCACCGGCGTGGCCGGGCTCGGTGGGGGCGCCGCCTATCTCGTGCTCCTGCTGGTGATGCGCACGCCCGAGCTCGGATCGCTCTTCGCGGTGCTGCGGCGCCGAGCCGTTCCCCTCGACACCTGACCCGCCGGGCGCATCGCGACGACGAATCGGTACAACGCAACCTCGGGACGTGTAACCATGGGCCGCCGGCGAAAGTCCCAACTTTCCGGATCCAAGGAGGACCCATGGCCGTTCGCGTCGTGACCGACAGTGCCTGTGACCTTCCGCCCGAGATGTGCGAGGAGTTGGGAATCGAGGTCGTCCCGCTGACGATCCGCTTCGGCGATCGGGAGTACGTCGACCGCAAGGAGCTGAGCAGCGACGAATTCTGGCGCCAGCTCTCGTCGTCGGCCGTGCTCCCCGAGACCGCGGCGCCGTCGGTGGGCGCGTTCGAAGAGACGTTCCGCAAGCTGCACGACGACGGCGCCGACGGGATCGTCTGCGTGAACCTGTCCGCGCACCTCTCGGCGACGATGCAGTCGGCGCAGGTCGCGGCCAAGGCGCTCGACGGGTTGTGCCCGATCGAGATCGTCGACTCCGCATCGGCATCGATGGGAATCGGGATCCTCGCGTTGCGCGCCGCCCGGCGCGCGTCCGAAGGCGCCGACGTCGCGACGATCGCGCGCGAGCTCAACGAACGGCGCGAGCGCCAGAAGCTCTTCGCGGCGCTCGACACGCTCGAGTACCTGCGCAAGGGCGGCCGTATCGGTGGCGCCCAGGCAATGCTCGGATCGATGCTCTCGATCAAGCCGATCATCACGGTGGAGCACGGAGCCGTCGAGCAGGCCGGCAAGGTGCGCACGCGGTCCAAGGCCTTGCGATTCATGCTCGACCGGGTGCCCGCGGGCAAGGTCGAGTCGATCTGTGTGCTGCACTCGGGCGCCGACGACCTCGACGAATTCCTCGAGTCGCTCCGGCCGATGGTCGAGGGGGCGGAGATCGCGGTCGGCCACATCGGCCCGGTGGTGGGCGTTCACGTCGGTCCGCGCGCGGTCGGGCTCACGTGGATCGAGCGCGAAGGATGACAGTCGTCCGGCTGTGACGTAGCTAGCGTCTTGCCGTGGTGAAGGCCGACGGCGACGACGCGCTCGCGGCGGCCGCGGCCAAGGGCGACCGTGTCGCGCTCGACGCACTCTTGCGGCGGCACGCCGGCTTGATCCACGCCGTGTGCCGGCGCGTGCTGGGCAACTCCGACGACGCGCTCGACGCGTCCCAAGAGGCGCTGCTGGCCATCGCCCGGCGCATCGACACCTTCGACGGGCGCGCGAAGTTCACGACGTGGTGCTACCGGGTCGCGACGAACGCCGCGCTCGACGAAGCGCGCCGCCGCGGGCGCCGGCCGATGCCGGCCGAGACGATCCCCGAGCCGCTCGACCGGCGGGCCGCGATCGACGAGGCGGTGGCCGATCGGCTCGACATCGACGCCGCGCTCGGACGCCTGTCTCCCGAGCACCGTGCTGCCGTCGCGCTTCGCGACGTCGTCGGGCTCGACTACGCGGAGATCGCGCGCGTCCTCGACATCCCGCCCGGGACGGTGCGTTCGCGCATTGCCCGGGGTCGCGCCGCGCTCGCCGACCAGCTCGGCCGTGACCCTTCCGGCGAGATCACCGGGAACCAAACACCCCCTTCGGAACATCCAACCTGACGAGCACCATGAGCACCCCCGAATCACCCCTCAGCCCCGAGATCCTCGACGAACTGTTGAGCGCGGAGATCGACGGTGAGCTCGCGTCGGCCGCGCGCGATCTCGGGCTGACGCTCGACGACGCGACCGCCGCGCTGGCGGCCGATCCCGGGGCCGACCGGCGCCGCGAAGCCCTCCGCCGGGCGCGCGAGCTCCTCGCCGCGCCGGCGCCGCTCAACCCCTCTGTCGAGCTGCGCCTCGTCGCGACCGCAATCGATCGGTCGACCCGAGAGCGGCACGCGCGTCGTGCCCGCCCTCGCCGCGCCCGGCAAGCGCTCACCGCGGTCGGATCCGTCGCGGCGGCGGTCGCCGTGATCGCCGGCGTCCTCGTGCTGGCGGCGAACAACCGCGGCGAGAGCTCGAAGGCGTCCAGCCCGTTGACGCAGCAACCGGCCGCGGCGACGACCACCCACGGGGCGGCGAAGCAGCCCCGCTCGGGCTTCGCGTTCGGCGATGTCTCGAACCCTCGCACCCTGGGCGCGGAAGTCGAAGCGCAGCTCGCCGTGTCCACCGCGCCGCGGTACGCCGCGCTCACTCCGTCTCCCACCGGCCTCACCGGCGCCGCGGGCGGCACGGCCGCCTTCGGCCCGCAAGGCCCGTCGGCAGTCGACGGTCCGGTGGGCGCCGCCGGACTCATTCCCGCGGCGCCGAAGGGGGCTACCGGGCCCACCGGACCACAGATCACCGAGGACCCGTTCGGAATCGCCGCCCCGAAGGGCGTGCAAGGCGTGCAGGGCGACGAGGGCATCCAGGGAGCAGCCGGCCCGTCGGGAGAGCAATCGACCCTCAAGGCCGCATCCGACCAGGTGGCCAACGCCGTCAACCGGGCGGAGACCGAGCAGGTGTGCGTCGCGGCCATCCGGCGCCGCGCCCAGCTGGTGTCGGCGCCCGCGCTCTCGGGGACGGGAACCGACGCGGGTCGCGAGGCGGTCGTCGTGGCGTTCCCGCGCGGTCCGGGCTACGTCGTCTACGTGTTGGCCGCGGCCGATTGCACGTTGCTCTCGCAGCAGACGCTGCCGTGAGGTAGCGGCCGGCAGAGCAACACCGGCTCGGGCCCGGGCTCCGTGCACCCTCCGCCATGTACGCTGCCCCGCCGAGACCCCGCCGCCAGGACGAAGACATGAGCGACTGGACCACCGACGCCGCGAACGCGATCGACAACGCGGTCGGGCTCGTCCGCGAACGAACGGTCGAGCCGATCGAAGCGATCGTTCGCGGGCTGACCTACGGCGTCCTCGCGGCGCTGATCCTCGTCCCGGCGTTGACGCTCATCACCATCGCCGCGTTCCGGCTGCTCAACATCGCGGCGCGAGGCCACGACTGGGCGCCGTGGACGGGCATCGGCGGAATCTTCCTGGTCGGCGGCTTGTTCTGCTGGTCCAGGCGAAACCCCTGATCCGGCCCTTACCCGACCGGCCATCCACGCCGACGAGGCTCAATGGACACCCGCGAAGTCATCATCATCGGATCCGGCCCGGCCGGCCTCACCGCCGCGATCTACACCGCTCGTGCGAACCTCCATCCACTCGTGATCGAGGGGATCGGCGCGGGCGGCCAGCTGATGCTCACGACCGACGTCGAGAACTTCCCGGGCTTTCCCGCCGGGATCCTCGGTCCGGAGCTCATGGCGCAATTCCGCGAGCAGGCCATCCGGTTCGGCGCAGAGTTCGTCACGGCCGATGCCGATCGTGTCGACTTTGCCTCGGATCCGAAGCGCGTTTGGGTCGGCGGGGTCGAGTACTCGGCTCAGACCATCATCATCTCCACCGGCGCGCAGGCGCGGATGCTCGGCCTCGACTCGGAACGACAACTCCTGGGGCACGGGGTCTCGACGTGTGCAACCTGCGACGGGTTCTTCTTCCGCGGCCACGAGATCGCGGTCGTGGGCGGTGGCGACTCGGCACTCGAAGAAGCCACCTTCCTCACGCGCTTCGCCGACAAGGTGACGCTGGTACACCGCCGCAAGGAGTTGCGCGCCTCGAAGATCATGCAAGATCGAGCGTTCGCCAACCCGAAGATCGAGTTCCGCTGGAACAGCGTCGTGGAAGAGGTCAAGGGAGAGGGTTCGCTGCAGAGCGTCGTCCTCCGCGACACCGAGACCGACGCCACGAGTGAGCTCGCGGTCACCGGCATGTTCGTGGCGATCGGCCACGATCCGAACACCACGTTGTTCAAGGGCCATCTCGAGCTCGACTCCGAGGGTTACATCGTCACCGCGCCCGGGTCGGCGCGAACGTCGATCCCCGGCGTGTACGCGGGTGGCGACGTGCAGGACCGCACGTACCGCCAGGCGATCACCGCCGCGGGCTCCGGGTGCATGGCCGCGCTCGAAGCCGAGAAGTACCTGGAGTCGCTCGGCGATCGATCGAGCGCCGGGTAGTCTTGATGTCCCACGAAAGGATGCACACCGTGGCCGATGGAATCGTGAACCTGACCGACGCGACGTTCGACGAGGGTGTCGGCGGAGCCGACGCGCCCGTAGTGGTCGACTTCTGGGCCGAGTGGTGCGGCCCGTGCAAGATGATCGCGCCCGTGCTCGAAGACATCGCCAAGGAGCACGCCGGGCGTATCCAGATCGCGAAGCTCAACGTCGACGACAATCCCAACGTCGCCCGCCGTTACGACGTGATGAGCATCCCGACCCTCCTCGTGTTCGCCGACGGCGAGGTCAAGAAGCGCCTGGTCGGCGCGAAGGGCAAGGCGCAACTCCTCGAGGAGCTCTCCGAGTTCATTGCTTGAGGTTGAAGGTTGCTCGACTTGAGCACTGCCGACACCCTGCTGCGCATAGGTGACCGCGGCAACGCCGTACGTGACCTCCAGGAGCGGCTCACGCGCTGTGGTTACGCGGTCACTATCGATGGCCTGTTCGGCGAGGAGACCCTCCGCGCGGTTCGTGGCTTCCAGGAGCAGCGCGGCGTGCGCATCGACGGCATCTGCGGGCCCGAGACGTGGGGCGCGTTGATCGAGAGCAGTTACGCGCTCGGCGACCGCCTCCTCTACCTGCACGCGCCCATGCTGCGCGGCGACGACGTGACCGATCTCCAGCAGCGCCTCAACGCGCTCGGTTTCGACGCCGGCCGCGAAGACGGGATCCTCGGGCCCGAGACCGAGGCCGGCCTCCGCCAGTTCCAACGCGAACGGGGACTCGTCCCCGACGCGGTCTGCGGCCCGGCGACGATCGTCGCGCTCGTCGCCGTCGGAACTTTGGCGGCCGGATCCGTCGCCGCGGTGCGCGAGCGCGACACGCTCCGGCGCCACGCGCGTCGACTCCGCGATCGCCGGCTGTTCCTCGTGGTCGACCCCGGGCTGGCCGCGCTGGGCGCCGCCGCGCGTCGGTGTCTCTCCGACGAAGGCGCGACCGTTGCGCTCGACGCGTCGGGAGACGACCCGGCCGTGCTCGCCGATCAAGCCAACGCGTTCGGCGCCGACGTCTGCGTGGCCGTGGTCACCGGCACCGATCCCGGCGCCCGGTGCATGTACTTCGCCAACCAGACGTTCCGCAGTGAGGGTGGGCTCTATCTGGCGCGCGGCATCACCGAGCAGTTGCGGGCCGTGCTCGCCCGCGTCGACGAACCGGCCGGCCGCACGTATCGCCTCTTGCGCGAGACGCGCATGGCCGCCGTCGTGTGCGAGCTCTTCTCTCGAGACGAGCCGGCCGGTGCCGCGACGCTGATGTCGCGCGGACCCGAGATCGCGAACGCGCTCGCGCTCGGGGTGCGCGAGGGGATCGAGCACCCGGTCGACATCACGACCTGACGGGTCGGGTGGAACCCGAGCCGCCGGCGGCGCTCGCGTCAGGTCGTGGGGCGCGGGCCCCCGGTGATGACCCGGTAGATGCGCTCGAGGTCCTCGAGGGTTGCGAACTCGATCTCCACCCGACCTCGCCTCGGACTCATCGAGATCCGAACGCGGGTCTCGAGGTAATCACCGAGCAGCTCCTCGAGCTCGAGCAGGCCGGGCGGCCTGAGCTTCGCGGCACGGGCGGTCGGAGACTTCGACGGCTGCGCTTCCTCGCGCTGGCGGATCGCTTCCTCGACCTCGCGGACCGAGAGGTCCTCGGCGACCGCGCGCTTCGCGAGCTGCTCCTGGAACGCGCGGTCGGGTGTGCCCAGCAGCGCGCGGGCGTGCCCCATGCGCAGCGCGCGCTCCTTGAGGTTCCGCTGGATCGACGGCGGCAGCTGCAGGAGCCTCAACGTGTTCGTGATGGTGGTCCGGCTCTTGCCGACGCGCAGGGCAACGTCGTCGTGCGTAAGCGAGAAGTCCTCGATCAGCTGCTGGTAGGCGGCGGCTTCCTCGAGCGGGTTCAGCTCCTCGCGCTGGACGTTCTCGATGATCGCCTGCTGCAGCATCGACGCGTCGTCGGCGGTCCGGACGATCGCCGGGATCGTCTGCAACCCGATGCGCCGCGCGGCGCGCCAGCGACGCTCACCCGCGATGAGCTCGAACCCGTCGCCGCCGGCCCGAACGAGAATTGGCTGGAGCACCCCGACCTCGCGGATCGACTCCGCAAGCGCCGCCAGCGACTCCTCGTCGAAGTGCTCTCGTGGCTGTTGAGGGTTCGGGCGAATCGACGAGGTCGGGATCTCCTGCAGCCCGATCTCGTCGTTCGAGACGACTCCCGTCGGTATCAGCGCACCGAGGCCTCTACCCAGCCCTCCGGGTCGTGCCACGGCTGACCTCCTTCGCCAATTCGCGATAGGCGACGGCTCCGCGAGACGTCGCGTCGAACACGATGATGGGCTCTCCGAACGACGGCGCCTCGGAGATGCGGACCGTCCTCGGCACGACGGTGCGGTACACCTTCGGTCCGAAGTGTTCGCGAACCTCACGCTCCACTTGCACGGCGAGGCGGGTCCGCGCGTCGTACATCGTCAGCACGATTCCACGGACGTCGAGCTCGGGATTCAGGTTCGACTTCACGAGCGCCACGTTACGCAAGAGCTGACCCAAACCCTCGAGTGCGTAGTACTCGCACTGGATCGGGACCAACACGTCGTCGGAAGCCGCGAGCCCGTTGACCGTGAGGAGTCCGAGTGACGGCGGGAAATCGATGAGGGTGAAGTCGTAGTCGTCGCGCGCGCTCTGGAGTGCACGCTTGAGCTTGAGCTCACGGGAGAACGCGGGGACCAACTCGATCTCGGCCCCGGCGAGATCGATCGTCGCCGG
>Ga0265338_10000914_pt1 | contig 49757 bp, 47 predicted proteins | sample 42126metaG_FD_193579 | JGI IMG/M metagenome (GOLD analysis project Ga0265338, IMG submission 193579) | Rhizosphere microbial communities from Carex aquatilis grown in University of Washington, Seatle, WA, United States - 4-21-26 metaG | ecosystem: Host-associated > Plants > Roots > Rhizosphere...
GTCTCAGGACACCGTTTAGGTGGCTGGCTTTCCCGCACCATTATCACCCCCTATCGCATTGTTGCCATTGGCGCCATCGCATAAGTGCCAAGGCAGAAAACTCCAGACTTCATATACGATAAATTGAAAATTATAACCACCGATTTAACAAGTTCTTTCTAAGAGCAAATATTCACTCCAAGCGGATAGGCGACCGAAAACCTGCGGTGGGGACGCAATTTCCCAGGCGATCTCGATGAAGTTTCTTGGTGCCCTGGTTCGTATGGATACATATCCAACTGGGGCGGGATAAAATTCAGGCGTCATTTCAAAAATCGCGTTGGGCACGTTTACTTAAACGGAACATATATCTCTTAATATGCATTTTTGTTGCAAAAAAGGGTTTGGATCATGATACGAAAATCCAGCCAAATACTCCAGTTTTCAAGATACCAAATGTCGTGGCGAATGCGTTCTTCCAAATCGGTGTCACCTCGCAAGCCATTGACTTGCGCCCACCCCGTGATGCCTGGCTGACATTTATGTCGTATCTGATAATGCGGGATTTTAGATTTGAAGCGCGCAATCAACTCCGGTCGTTCGGGTCGCGGTCCCACCAGGCTCATTTGTCCGATTAAGACGTTCCAAAACTGAGGTACTTCATCAATATTCCACTTTCGCATCAGAGTGCCCACCCGTAACCGCCTTCGGTCGTTTGGTCGCGCCCATTGCGCCTTGCCGTTGGTTTCGGCACCTAAATGCATGCTGCGAATTTTAATGATATAAAACAAGCGACCATTTCGCCCCTGGCGCAGCTGTTTGTAAAAAATCGAGCCGGGTGATTCCCGATAAACCAAGGCTCCAAATATGCAAAAAAGTGGAACAGATAACGTCAACCCGACCAAGGCGCCCAGGATGTCTATCGTACGTTTCACAAACCGATTTCTCAGCCCGTTCAATGGCAGGCAATCCACGCCCAATAACGGCATTCCCCCAATAATTTCCGGACCAAGCCCCGAAATTAATGTTTCAAAAAAATGAGGAACCATTTTGAATTGCACATGTTCGTTTTCACAGGCTCGGGCTACGGCCAGAACGCCTTCGCGCTGCAGGCTTTCTGTCTCCGTCAGGACGGCAATGTCTATCGCCTGACTTCTCAAAACGTTTTCCAGCTCATGTAATGGTCCCAAGCAACATCCCTCCAGCTCCTTGATATGGTTTGGCTTAATGGCCTGGACCCATCCAACAAATGTCATGCCGGAATTCTCTCCCAATTCTTTTTGAATTCGCATTGTCTGCGAGCCCCCTCCGATTACCACCAAACGCCGACTCAGCCGCGAAGACAAGGCGGAATGTTGAATGATCTGACTCAATCCCAGCCGCCAAGCGTAAATACTCAAAAAGGAAAGGAAGGCAACAAACACGATGAATATCCACTGAATTGACAGGTTGCTTCCCGCCGCCTGACCGATAGCAATGAAAGCCAACAGACAAAAGCCTGACACCTCCAGCAGCTTATGCCAGATTTTTGAAGGAGACAATAAACTGTTATAGGAATACAAGTTTTTCCCCGTTAATCCCCAAAGAATAATTAACGAGCTGAGTAAAATCAGTTTGCAACTGGTTGAAAGGGATGGGGCGCGTTCCAACCCCAGCCAGGCGGGAACAAAATTGGTTTGGCATAGCAGGTCTGCCAAAATAAAACCCAGTGCAACCATTGCAAAGTCACCTAGGATCGCAACCATTGACAAAATATTCCCCAACGAATCACGCGAATCGTTCTTGCCTTTTGTTTCGAATGCAAACCCTGCGTTACCGTACGAAAAGTCATGCCTGAGCATAGGCTCTTGAATGGGTTCGCTTTTTTGCGGTGCCATCAGCGGCACATCAAGAACTGTCTTCATGCATCTCCGGTTCTCATTTTACGTCTTTCGGAATATTCCTATATTTTCAAAGTTCGTGAGGTCACGACGACGGAGAACCCCTTTTTGTGACTTCCCTCCCCCTATCCGGTGAAGAAAAAAGCCGCGTCGTAAGACCGCGCCAGACTTTGAAAGTCCGCACGCTTACGAGCAGGTTTCAAGCCACGCTGAGGGTTTAAAGTTTTCCCCATCATCGAATTATTTCCAGCCATTTGAAAAACTAAAACGCCGAACGTTTCGAACGATGCCAATTAATCAAACGGCCTCAGTGCCACGTGGAGCACACTCTCTGCCGGCAAACCCGGAACGAGCCAATATGCATTATTATCCGCGTAAAAACTCGTGCCGACCGTCCAGGGTCATCCGCAACCCATCCTCACGTTGCTTTCCGTCGAGTCGCAGTCGCCGTCCGCCGCTGATTCTCGCGCTCACCGAAAGTTGGAGGGTTAAATAACTTTTACACATGTTGTTCACTTGTTAATCCGCAAAAACAGTAAAACTATTTTATACACTATGGCTAAAACAATACATTAAAAATATTTGTTCATTTTTTATTGAACAAATCGAACCACATGCTATGGTTTCGCTTGTGGAAGTGGTAATTACTGGAAAAACGGAGGAATCCGTTGAAACCAACGGCGACGGCGCGCGGCTAAAGCCCGCCGAGGTCGAAATCATTCATCTTTTTGTCCAATTTGCCCGTGCGCTTGGCCAACCGCGGTCCATCGCGGAAATCTACGGCCTGTTATTTGCTTCCGAGACGCCGTTGCCCATGGAGGCGCTGATCGAAAACTTGAATCTCAGCAAAGGTTCCACCAGCCAGGGCTTGAAATATCTGCAAGACCTTGGCGCCGTGCGAACGGTGTACATGGCCGCCGACCGCCGGACCCATTACGAGGCCGTTGCCGAATTGCGCAAGCTGGTCGGACGCTTTCTGCGCCAACAAATCATGGTGCATTTCGATGACAGCCAGAATCGTCTGGGCCGGATTGCGGCCCACGCCCAAAAACTTTCGGACGCACAGCGGAAGCATATCCAGGAACGAATCAAATTGCTTCGCGGCTGGGAACGAACTGGACGGCGCCTGTTGCCGTTCATACTGAAAATGCTGGGCGGCGATTGATACGCCGCCGGCGCAAGGGGGCATTGATGCCTCAAAAGGAAGGAACAAACAAGGAGGCCGTCGGTTTTTCCGCAGGAGAACTGCGGGACATCCACGTGCGGAGCTTTCCAAAAAATGGGAACACCATACAAACTGGTTCTTGAGCCCGGACTCGCTGCCAAAAATTACTGGCGCGATTTGTTTCATTACCGCGAACTGTTTTTGATTCTCGCCTGGCGGGATGTCATCGTGCGGTACAAACAAACCGTTGCCGGCACGGCTTGGGCACTCATCCAGCCCCTGATGAGCATCGTCATCATGACGGTAATTTTCGGGGCGGTGGCTGGGCTCCCGTCGGAAGGCGGCGCGCCCTATGCCATCATGGTGTGTGCCGCCACGCTGCCCTGGCAGTTCTTCGCCAATTCACTTTCCCTGGCCAGCCAGAGCGTGGTCAATAATGCCAATTTGATTTCCAAAATTTATTTTCCCCGCATGATCGTCCCGGCCAGCTCCATCGTGGTTTCACTCGTGGATTTTCTGGTCGCGTGTTTCATCCTGGCCGGACTGATGGTCTGGTATCACTTTTGGCCCACCTGGCGGTTGCTCGCCCTGCCGGCGCTGGTTTTGCTGGCTTTTGCGGCCGCGTTGGGACCGGGCTTGATCATCACCGCGCTCACCGTGCGGTATCGCGACTTTCGGCTCATTATTCCTTTCTTCGTTCAATTCGGGCTGTATGTCTGTCCGGTCGCCTACAGCAGCAGTGTGATTCATGCCAAGCTCATAAACAAATTCGGCGAAGTACTGGGAGACCGGTTCTTTATGCTCTACTCGATGAATCCCATGGTTGGGGTCATTGACGGCTTCCGCTGGGCCATCCTGGGAACCTCCCGCGTCTTTTACGGGCCGGGGTTTGCTTTGTCCGTGGCGTTGACGGTGACACTGTTGTTCGTTGGTATTCGTTATTTTCGCAAAACCGAGCGGGCTTTTGCCGACGTTATCTGAATATGTCTGACACTGTCATTCGCGTTGAGAACCTTTCCAAGCGATATACCTTGGGGCGGAATGGCAACTCGGACGGATTGCGGCATGTGATTGATCATCTTGTCACCACACCCCTTCGCTGGCTCAAAAAGGCAGCTCACGCTACCAAACCAGAGGCGCCCGGCACCGCGAAATCGGCCGTCAACGGCCGGAAGCCCGCCGAACCGTTTTGGGCGTTAAAAAACGTTTCTTTTGAAGTCAAACAGGGGGAAGTTGTCGGTATCATTGGACGAAATGGCGCCGGCAAGAGCACCCTGCTGAAAATCCTGAGCCGGATCACCGAACCAACCGAAGGCCGCATTGAAATCACCGGCCGGGTGGCGAGCCTGCTGGAGGTGGGAACCGGTTTTCATGCCGAACTGACCGGGCGCGAAAATATTTTTCTTAACGGCGCGATTCTGGGCATGAGCCGGGGGGAGATTAAAAGGAAATTCGATGAAATCGTTGCCTTTGCGGAAGTGGAGAAGTTTCTCGAAACGCCGGTAAAACGTTACAGCAGCGGCATGTATGTGCGCCTGGCCTTTGCGGTGGCGGCGCACCTGGAACCGGAAATTTTAATTGTGGACGAGGTGCTGGCCGTGGGAGATACCGAGTTCCAGAAGAAGTGCCTGGGCAAGATGCAGGACGTTGCCACCCGGGAAGGGCGCACGGTTTTGTTTGTCAGCCACAATTTGTCCGCCATCGCTTCGCTCTGTCAGCGGGGAGTCCTGCTTCAGGGCGGCCGGCTCATTGCCTTTGATGACATCCACACATGCATTGAGAAATATAACTCCAAAATCAAGAGCAACGGATCAACTGGTTCGGTCGTCAACAAGGATGGTTACGGGTTTTTGTCCGTGACCGTGGCTGATATCAACAAACTTGCCCCCGTGAACGGAAGCCATCATTCCTTTACCGCCACTGATTCAGTCGAACTCGTATTCGAGTGCCATACGCCCGTCTCGTCGTCCTTGGTTCTCGGGTTCACCCTGTTCAATGCGCAGGAAGTGGGTGTCATGTCGGCTTCGTCTTCGGATCTCGGATATCATTTGCCCGGTGGCAGATGCCGCATCGCCATTCCCCTGCCGTTACCGCGGCTGCCCACGGGAGACTACCGGGTGGAGGCTGCCCTGTGGGATAGTTCCTCGGGTTACGCCCAGTCCGACCTGCTGGCCAGTTTCAGCCTCGTAAATACCATCGCCAATCGTGCGGGCATTCCACCCCGGGGAACAACTCTCCTGGAATGTCCCTGGTGCTTTGCCTGACACCTGATGAAGGCATTGAATCATCATTTCAGGTGGCAGCATAAACCCAAATAAACCTATGTTCTCAATCAAGCGAGTATTTCAAAATCAATTCCAGCGAAATAAACAAACTTTTCCGGAGACCACGGCCTGCACGGATTGGGTCGGCTACGAAATCTTAATCGAGTTTATTGAAAAGAACCACCTCTTGAGCGTGCCCGGAGACATGCTGGAGATCGGCGCGTTTCTGGGCGGCGGAACCCGGAAGCTTTGTGACTTGCTGGCGACGGTTTCCCCGGACAAACGGCTGTGGGTCATTGACGTTTTCGACCCGACCTTCGATTGGACGGCCAACACTCACGGAGACACCATGTCCAGCCTGTATGCGAACGCGCTGGCCCGGTTTAATGGCAAGTCACAGTGGGAAATCTTTCATGAGAATACCCGGGCTTGCACCAACCTGACGGTCATCAAGTCCGACTCCCGCGTGGCGCAAATCGGGGATGCCCGGTTGTGTTTTGCCTTCATTGATGGCAACCACGATCCGGAATATGTCCAATCCGACTTCCGTCTGGCCTGGGCGCATCTCAATTCCGGCGGGGCGATTGCCTTTGACGACTACGGCAAAGACCTGCCGCAAACCACCAAGGCCATTGACGATCTGGTGGCAAGGTTTAAACCGGAAATTGCTTCATTTTCAGTCAATCCCGACCGCCACATGGCCTACATCATCCGCAAATAGAAATGTCCCGTGAACCTGATTTTCTTCCGCATCGTTCCCCGGCAACCCCGCAACGCTCGGCCACTGGAGGACGACCATGAATAGGTGGCTTCGCCGACTGCGCTCGGGTTATTCCGCCCTGGTCCGCCGATCCTGGCCGGAAGGATTCTGCCTCGGATTTTTGATTCGAGCCGGCGACCGGGCGCGGGACGCCGCGCGACGGAAACTCACCCCGGCGCTGGGCCTCCAGTTTGCCGACCGTTCCCGGGGATCGTCGCGCTTGGTGATTGTCCTGGTCGGCTACAAGCCGGATTTGTGGCCATTGACCCTGGCGCGGATTGCCCGCTTTGTGCCCGACGATTTCGATGTATGCCTGGCCTCTTCCGGCCGGCGCGTGAAGGCGCTGGAGGAACTTTCCGCCCAACACGGCTGGTCCTATCTTTCCACGAACCTGAACGAAGTCAGCACCGTGCAAAACCTGGCCATCGAAAAACATCCGGCCGCCCGATATATTTTCAAATTGGATGAGGACATTTTCATCGGCGAGGGGTATTTCGAAGCCATGCTGAAGGGGCATCTGGCGGTCAGCCAGGCCGGACTGCACAAGCCGGGAATTTCAGCCCCGGTGATCAACGTCAACGGCTACGGTTACATTGAATTTCTGAAGGAGCTGGGAATGTCCCGGGAGTATGCGGATAAATTTGGAGAACTCCGGCAGGCGGCCGACCGGATTCACGCCCATCATGATGGCGAAGCTGCCCTTTGGCTTTGGGAGCGCAGCCTGCCTTTCGATGAAGTGGCTCAACGATTCGCAAACCTGGAGTTCAAATACTCCACCTGCCCGCACCGGTTCAGCATTGGCGCCATTCTTTTTGAACGGTCATTTTGGGTGGCGATGGCCGGTCTGGCGGTCAGCGAGCATCCCGGCACCCTGGGATACGACGAGGAAATCCTGTGCAAATACTGCTTGAACTCCTCGGAGGTGATCGTTGTGCTGCACAATGTTTTCGCGGGACATTTTGCCTTCGGACCGCAAAACCAAACCATGACTGCGGCTCTGAATCATTTGATCCCGGATTTAATGATCAAACCCGAACTGAGCCGTGCGGTCGTAACTTGTTAATCCAGCTTCATGAAAAACGTCTCTACTCTCATTCTCGGCGCCGGGCCAACGGGCCTGGGCGCGGCGCGGCGCCTGACGGAGCTTGGGCGGCCGGACTGGCTGTTGCTCGAGGCGGGCCGCGAGGCAGGCGGTTTGGCGGCGTCCTTTTCCGATGATCAAGGGTTCACCTGGGACATCGGGGGCCATGTGCAATTCTCCCATTACGAATATTTTGACCGGGCGATGGAGGAATTTCTCGGGAAGGATGGCTGGCTGCATCACGAGCGGGAGTCGTGGGTCTGGATCCGCGACCGGTTTATTTCCTATCCGTTTCAAAACAACATTCATCGCCTGCCCGATGAGGATTTGGACAAGTGCCTGGCGGGCCTGGTTGAGATTTCGCGGAACGGTCACTGCAAACCGGCGAACTTTCGTGAATGGATTCTGGCCACCTTCGGGCAAGGATTGGCGGAGGTATTCATGCTGCCCTACAATTTCAAAGTCTGGGCCTATCCGCCGGAGTTGATGAACGCGGTATGGGTGGGCGAGCGCGTGGCCGTGACGGATTTGAAACGGGTGCTGCACAATCTGGTGTTCCGCAAAGATGATGTTTCCTGGGGGCCCAACAACACGTTTCAGTTTCCGGTGCGGGGCGGCACCGGCGCCATCTGGCGCGCGTGCGCGGAGCGGTTGCCACAGGAAAGATTGCGATTCAACACACTGGCAACCCGCATTGATTTGGCCGCCCACCAGGTGACGACGTCAGCGGGCGACACGTTCAAGTATGACACTTTGATTTCCACCATTCCCCTGCGCGAGCTGATCCGGTTGAGCGGGCAGGCGCAATTGGCGGAACCGGCCGAATCCGGGCTGCTGTATTCCACCTCGCACATTTTCGGCATCGGCTTGAAAGGCCGGCCGCCGGAAAGTTTGCGCACCAAATGCTGGATGTATTTCCCGGAAAACAATTGCCCGTTTTATCGCGTGACGGTTTTCAGCAATTACTCCCCGAACAACGTGCCGGACAGTCAGAAACATTGGTCGCTCATGGCCGAGGTTTCGGAATCATCACACAAGCCGGTGGAAGCGGCGCGATTGATGGAGCAGGTGATCGAGGGACTGCTGGCGACGCGACAGATTGCCCGGCGGGAGGACATCGTTTCCACCTGGCAATATCGCGCGGGCTACGGTTATCCCACACCCGGTCTGGAGCGGGACAAGGCCCTGGCGGAAATCCTCCCGTTCTTTGAGCAGCATGACGTTTATTCCCGCGGGCGGTTTGGTTTGTGGAAATACGAGGTGAGCAACCAGGATCATTCGTTCATGCAAGGGGTGGAAGTCGTGGAACGGCTGGTGGCCGGCCGGCCGGAAGTCACGGCGCCGAATCCCAATCTGGCCAACAGCAAAAAACATCCGTGGCCGTTTGAAATCTGGAAATGATGAAGCTGACGTCAACCAGTCCTGTGTTCATACCGCCAGCCATTGCGCCGGTGCCGGAAGGCGCGCCCCGTCCGCGCTGGTCGGTGATGATCCCCACGTTCAACTGCGCGAAATATCTGCGACAGACGCTGGAAAGCGTCCTGGCGCAGGATCCCGGGCCGGAGCAGATGCAGATTGAAGTGGTGGATGATTGCTCCACCAAGGACGATCCCGAAGCCGTGGTGCGGGAGAGGGGCAAAGGGCGCGTGGCCTTCTTCCGCAAGCCCAGGAATGAAGGGGCGATTCCCAACTTCAACACCTGCATCCAGCGCAGCCGGGGACATCTGGTGCATATCCTGCACGGGGATGATTATGTGCTGGGGGGATTTTACGAGTCCATTGGCGCCATGGCCGCGCGGCAGCCCGACGTCGCGTTGATCGCCAGCCGTTCCTTTGTTGTGGACGAGGGAAACGTCATTACGGGGATCACCAACCGCTTGCGTGAAATGGAAGGCGGCACACGGTCGTTGGACAGTTTTTTCTATGGCACACCCATCCAGCCGCCGGGCATTGTCGTGCAGCGGAGCTTTTACGAAACTCACGGCGGCTTTCTGTTGGAACTGGTTCACACGGCGGATTGCGAGATGTGGGCGCGGGCGGTGGAGTTGGGGAGGGGAGTGGCGACGCCGGAGGTGCTGGCCTGCTACCGGACGTTCGCCGCAAACGATTCCGGCCGTCTGGCGCGAACGGCGGAAAACTTGCGCGATATGGAACGACTGAACCGGCTGTTTGCCGCGCGTTATTCCGGATTCGATTGCCGGCGGGCGGCCCAGCGCGTGTCGCTCATCGCGCTGGTGCAGGCCGAGCGTTTTGATCAAAACGGAGACGCGGAGGCCGCCCAAGCCAACTGGGATTACTGGAAGCAAAGCACGCCGGCCAGACAGCGCTGGCGCCGGCTCGCCGGGCAGCTGGTCAGAAATATTCTCATTTAATCATGCCGGACCTTTCCGTCATCATTTGCACCCATAATCCGAAGGCGGCTTATCTGCGCCGCGTGCTGGCCGCACTACAGGCGCAGACCCTGCCCCGGGAGCGATGGGAATTGCTGTTGATTGACAATGCCTCCACGGAACATCTGGCGGACATCTGGAATTTATCCTGGCATCCCCGCGCCCGGCATGTCCGGGAGGACGAGGTCGGTCTGACTCCGGCGCGGTTGCGGGGCATCCAGGAGTCGGCCGGCGAACTGTTGGTGTTTGTGGATGACGACAATGTGTTGGACAAAAAATACCTGGAACAGGCAACCGCCATTGCGCGTGATTGGCCGGTTCTCGGCGTGTGGGGCGGACAGGTTGAACCGGAATTCGAAACCACTCCGGAAGCATGGACCAAACGATATTGGCATCTGCTGGCGCTAAAAACCGTCCTGCAGGATCGTTGGGCGAATTTCCCGGCCACCGAATCATTCCCCGTCGGGGCCGGAATGTGTGTGCGAAAACCAATCGCGCGGGAATATCAGCACCAGTTGTCGGGAAACTCCCAACGCCTGCTTCTGGGCCGACGCGGAAAGGCGCTGACTTCAGGAGAAGATATGGACATTTTTCTGACGGCCTGTCAGGCAGGTTTCGGAACGGGGGTCTTTGCCGGATTGAAAATCACCCATTTGATTCCAGCGGCCCGCCTGGAGGAGAACTACCTGGTGCGGCTGGTGGAAGGCGTCGCCTATTCCACCCGCGCCCTGGATTTTTTGCATCCGTCCGACGTCATCCCGGCGCATGCCGAACAGCGTTTGAAGCGTTGGTTGAAGCATCTCCGGAACCAAGCCGGCGAGCTTTTCCTCGACGCCCGGGAGCGGCGTTTTCACCGCGCCGCCCGCAGAGGACGGGCCATGGCCGAGGTGGATTTTGCGAGGCCACCGGCGGCTATCCGCGCGACCACACCCGTCCTGGCGTCGCCCGGCAAACAGGAGGTTTGTTGATTTGAGGAAATTACTGACCAAACCGATTTGGTGGTGGGAACGGAGGCGGAGCTACGAGATTCCGTCGCGGTTTGACCGGCTGCCCTCCATTCCGGTCACCCGGGGCGCCAAACGATTTATCGTGCTGACGACCGTGGCATCTTTGAACGATGCGCTCTGGGCGGCCTGGAGCTGGCACCGGTTTCTCCAGGATCATTTTGAATTGCAACTGGTCGTAGATGGCAGGATCACGGAAAGCCAGAAGCAGGCCGCCGCCCGGCTTTTTCCCGGCCTCCGGATGTTTGCGGTCGAAACGCTGCTTGCGGATTTCCGGAAAACGGTGCCGGGGTTCACCCCGTTCTTTGACCATCATCCGCTGGGCAAAAAGCTGGGCCTGATTCTGGCCTTGCAGCGCGAAGGGCCGTTGCTCTTTTCCGACCACGATGTGCTGGCCTTCAATCTGCCCGACGAGATTTTGTCCCAGGCGGCGGCAGATGTTCCCTTTTACATCGCGGAAGAACACGATGGGGTTTTTGACGAAGAAATTCTCCAACGCGCCCGGGAACTTGGGGTAGACCACGCCCGCGAGCTTAATTCCGGACTGTTGTATGTGCCGCGGGGCAGCCTCTCCGTTGAGCTGGCGGCAAAACTGCTTGCGGACTGGCGCCCGCCGCTCCGCTCCTGGTTCACGGAACAAACGGTCCTCAGCGTTCTGATGCATCAGGCTGACGCCCGTTCTTTGCCGCGCGCCGGTTATGTGATCAGCAACCGCCGGCAGTTTTATTGGGAAAAGGATTGTGATTACACCGCCATTGTGGCGCGTCACTTCACCAAAACGGTCCGGCACGTCATGTATGCCCGGGGAATGCCGGAATTGTTGCAGCAAAGCAAAATGGCGTTAAATGGACGGGCTTAGCCGCCGCCGGGCGCACGATAACAAATTATACCAAAGATGAGCAGTCGCGGGATTTACATTGTCGCCAACGCACGGAGTGAAAAGCTGTGCGACAATCTGGTTTATTCCATACGCCAAGCCGGTTGCCGGTTGCCGATTCGCCTGATTCCCTTCGGCGGCAAACCGGTTCAATCCAGGTTTACGCTGAGGGAAGCGGAAATGCTGCCGATCGAGGATTTCCCCGCCGCCAGCCGGGAGTTTGTCGCCGGGCTCTCCGCCGTCCTGACCGATTGCCCGCGCGGTTTTCTGCATCGCTTTCTGGCGTGGTTCGGGGATTGGGACGAGTTCATTTATTCCGACAACGACATTGTGGCGCTGACGAACTGGGAACGCCTGTTCGAATGGCTTCCGGGCCATGATCTGGTTCACGCCGATGAGGAATACACCACCCGGGGACGCTATAATTATGACGAGCCGGACAAGATTGAGGAGATTTTTGGGATGGGGGGGCTGCTTTCCGCCGTGACGGCCGGACATTTTCTGGCCCGGCGCGACCCGCGGCTGGTGGAGGACATGCGCAAAGCCATGAAGTGGTTTCAGACTCATCCGGCCATCCCCAAAAAACACGACCAGGCGTTTCTGCACGTGGCCTCGCTCATCGGCAAATGGAAAATGCTGAACCTGTGCAAGCCCCCGCACAACTGGTTGAGTTCGTGGGCGGGGGATTATCAAAACCCGCTCGCCCTGATCCACGCCCTGCAGGCCGAACCGGCGAGGCAAATCAGCCATCTCCATTTTTCCGGCGGTGTTCCCGTGGGGACCGAGCCGACCGCCGACTTTTTAAGCGCGAATCTCGATTCCCGGCAACGGATGATTCGTCTGACCAAGCTCGGCATCCTTGAACTGGGCGGCTGGATTCCCGCCCGGCAACATTTTAAACGGATCCGCAACGGGCTGCGGCGCCGTTGGAAAAAAACCGTAACGTCCTTTCAAGCGCCATGAGGTCTGCCGTTTGCACCGTGTTCGAAGGCGATTACCACCTGGGCGTGGGTGCGCTGGTGAACTCCCTCTACACGAACGGATTTCGCGGGAATTTTTACGCCGGTTACCGCGGCCCATTGCCGCCGTGGGCCGTGCCCTTGAAATCCGGCGACCACGGTTCCGCCTTCGAGGTCGCGGAGGGTTTGACCGTTCATTTTATTCCGTTAACGACCAAAATCCATCTGGCGAACTACAAGCCGGATTTCATGCTGTCGTTAGGGGAGAAACCCTTTCCGCCGGCGGAGGCCGTTTTCTATTTTGATCCGGACATCACCGTGAAATGTCCCTGGTCGTTTTTTGAGGAATGGGTGAAAGCCGGCGTTGCCGTATGCGTGGATATCAATCCGGACATGGCCGCAAACCATCCGATTCGCCACGCGTGGAAAGGCTTTCTGATGGGACTGGACCTGAAGGTTCACAACGAATTTGAGCAGTATTTCAACAGCGGATTCGTCGGTGTCGCCGCCCGCGACCGTGATTTCTTAGTGCACTGGAAGAACTTTATTCAGTCTATCGGGCAAGCCACGGGCGGGCTGGGCAAAATCATCGTCGCTTCGCGGACGGAGAAGTTTTATTGCCCCGACCAGGACGGACTTAACCTGGCCGCCATGGCCACTGAATCGTCAGTCAGCCCCATGGGGCAGGATGCGATGGATTTCCAGCACGGCGGCGGCGGATATGTGATGAGCCATGCCGCCGGCGGAAAAAAACCGTGGAAAAAACCGTTTGTGCGAACCGTATTGCTGCGGGCGGCTCCGCCTTCGCGGGCCGACCGGGAGTTTTTCCGCCATGTCGAATCGCCGATTCGCCTGTTCCCACCCTGGCAGCGCGCATTCCAGCGTCTCCAGCTCCTGACCGCGTGTTTTTTGGGGCGCTTCATGCGCAACATGTAGCAGCCTCTTTCCACCCGTGAGAATTGCTTTCATCACCAGCAGCCTTGAACCGGGCCAGGACGGCGTGGGCGACTATACCCGCCGGTTGGCGGCGGAATGCATCCGCCAAGGTCATCCCAGCATCATTGCGGGTTTGAACGACTCGAGTATTTCCCAAACCATCCGGCAATCGCAGAAAATCGAAGGCACCGGCGTGTCCGTGTTGCGGTTGCCCAAGGCCATGCCCTGGAGCGAGCGCACCAGGGAAGCCCGTGACTGGGTGAACACTTTCAAGCCCGATTGGGTGAGTTTGCAATTTGTGCCGTTTGGTTTTCATCCCAAGGGGCTTTGTTTTGGACTCGAAAGACGTCTGGCCACGATCAATCCCCGGGGAAAATGGCACATCATGTTTCACGAATTGTGGCTGGGTTTGGGCGACAAGGCGCCGGTGAAATTTCGCCTGTGGGGCACATTGCAGCGGATGATGGTCCGGAAAATGACGAATTGTTTGCACCCGCAAATGGTCCATACGCAGGCGGAACCGTATCGGAAAGTCCTGGATCAGGAGGGAATTAAAACCTCCATTTTGCCACTGTTCAGCAACATCCCCCGCGCCAACGGCAACGGCGGAGAAAGTCCGCTGCCAGCCTTGCTGGCCGAGGCCATTGGCCCGCAGCCGGATCGGGCCAAACTGTACCTGGCCGGCGTTTTAGGCGCGGTCCATCCGGAATGGAACGCGGAACAAACCGTCAACGTGCTGCTCCCGCTGGTGCAACGCTCCCAAAAACGGTTGGTGCTGGTATTTCTGGGCAGGAACCATCTGACTCCGGCAGCGTTCGATCAATTAAAATCCGCGTTGCAGCATCGCGCCGATGTCGTCGTCACCGGCGAAAGGACCAGCGATGAGATTTCAAGGATGCTCCAGTCCCTGGACCTGGGTCTGGCCACCTCGCCCCGCCAGATCATTCAAAAAAGCGGCTCCGCCGCCGCATTGCTCGATCATGGTTTGCCAGTATTGGTGACTCGTGATGATTGGCGGTTGCGCGGGCCGGACGCTTCGGTGGAAAAAACCTTCTCCCGCCTGCTTTCCCCACATCAATTTGCCCGGTTGGACACCTTGCCGATGCGTAATCCGCACCTGCCGGAAGGCAACACTGTCAAAAAGGTCGCCGACCGGATGCTGGCGTCTCTGCAGGCCACCGGCCCGGTGAATAGGGCGGCCCGGTTATGAAACTGTTAATCGCCAGTCCGACCCAGGGCCATTACGGCGGGATTGAAGCGTTTGTGATCGCGCTGGCGTCCGCTGCGGAGCGCTGGCCCGAATTCGACCTGCAGGTCTGCTTCAAACTGGTAAAAAACGCGGAGTTGAAGGATGATTTGCAAGCCGCCGCCGGCGCCTTGACCTGCCCTGTCCATTATGTGCATCGCGGTGACTCCCGATTGTTCAAATTAATTCGCCGGGCGGACATTGTGCATGGGCAAAATACCTCTCCCGATATTGTTTTCCCGGCCCGGCTCTTTCGGAAAAAACTGGTTCTGACCATTCACAACTGGCGCCGGCAGAATTCGGATGTCCATTCAATCTTGTGGGGTCTGGGCGCGCGGCTGGCGCATCGGCGGTGGTATAATTCGCGATTTGTCTGGGACACGTGGGAACCGGAGCAAAAATCGAAACGCAGCGATTGCGTCCCGACCGTGTGCCGGTTTCCCCAGGCTTGGTGTCCGCCGGCTCAACGCAAAGGTTTTTTGTTCGTGGGACGATGGATTGAAAACAAAGGCATTGAGGACCTGATCATGGCCTACGCCCGGACGGGATTGGATCCGGTTCAATGGCCGCTGGTTTTAATCGGCGACGGGCCGTTGAAACCAAAAGTCCAGGCGTTGATAACCGGCTTGGGAGTCAATGGTGTCGAGCTGCCCGGATTCATTGACGACCAAGCCAAGGCAGACCGGCTGGCCTCAACCCGCTGGCTGGTGGCGCCCGCGCGTACCCAGGAAGATTTGGGACTGACGCCCATTGAAGCCCGCAGTGTCGGTGTTCCGGTGATTGTGACCCGGGACGGCGGATTGCCGGAAGCCGGCGGCGATGCGGCGTTGCTCGTCCAACCCGGCAACATCGAGGAATTGACCGCCGCCTTGAAGCGGGCAGCTGCCATGGACGGGCGGGAATATGCCGAACGCGCCGAACTGGGCCGGACCACGCTGAAAAATTATTTGCGCCCGATGGAATTCTATCGGGAAGCATACACGAAGGTCTGCCATGAATAAGCGTCCGCTCAATCAAGATAAATGGCGGCGAACACTTTCCGTTTGTTGCCAATGAATTATTCGAAAAAGGAGCGCGGTCATTCCGCATTTTGTTGTTTAAACGGAATCCTTCCTTCTCAAGACGTATGAATAATCGCAAGGAATACCACCTGGAATGGATTGATGCCCTTCGGGGTTTTGCCGCAATGTGGGTCATCGTTTATCACTGTCGCGTGGATTTGTGGGTCGGGTTTAATGCGATCCACCAGACGCCCGGTGCGTATTCGGCGTTTGACCGTCTGGCGGCCTGGTTGTCATTGCCCACCGCCTTTGGCGGCGGTGCGGTCATGCTCTTCTTTGTCGTCAGCGGGTTTTGCGTTCATCTGCCGTATGCAGCGGAGAATCGGCCATTGAATATAATTCAGTATGGCCTTCGCCGCGTGCTTCGGATCCTGCCGCCTTATTTGCTGGCGGTCGCCCTGACCTGCCTGATTGAACGGATTATCTTCTGGCTGGGCGGCAATGCGCCGACCCCGTTGCAGCAAGTGGCCGGGGTTTCCCTGATGATCCAGAATTACGGCGCTCACGGCGGGCAATTGCTGACCAATGGCTCGCTCTGGTCCGTCCCCGTCGAGGTGGAATTCTACATCGTCTATTTGCTGTTTCATTATCTGCTGCGATCCACCGATGGATTCTTGACGGGGACCGTGGTGGCGACTTGCAGTCTGCTGGCGACCATGGGGTATCTGCATGGTGTAAAAAACCTTGGCGGAAACTTCCTCCATTTCTGGGCCATCTGGTGTGCCGGCGCGCTGCTGGCCGAATGGTTGAAGCGCGGCCGCATCCCCGCATTCCGGACCTGGAATGGCCTCATGGTGCTTGTGCTCGGCATGGGGGCCATGGCGTTGGACAAGCATCAACGCTATCTGGGCATCGTCGAATATTTATGGGGCGGAGTCTATTTTCATGTCGTCTGGCTGGCCCTGCTGTATCCGAGCTCCATCCATAAATTTCCCGATTGGTGCGTCCGGCTTTTTGTCTGGCTGGGCAAGGTTTCCTATTCGGCCTATCTGATTCATTTTCCCCTGTTCGCCCTGGCCGGTTTTTTGTGGGAACACTTTACCGGCGGAAAGCCGGCCAATTTCCTGGTGACGTTGTTTTTCTCGGTGTCAGTCTGGGCGGCCGCCTGGCTGTCCTGGAAATTTTGCGAACACCCGTTCCATCGGCTTTCTCAAAACCTGGCCAAACGAATCTCCACCGACATCCCGGTGCTGATCCAGACCACGACCGCCCAGGCCAAGACGGCGATTTTGTATCTCCGGGAAGCTGCCAGCCTGCAGGTGTTGCTGGGCGGTCTGCGAGATTTGGAAAATCGGGTGGCATCCATGACGGCACCGGCTTTTGCCGGATTTCCTTTGCGGTTCCGCCAGGTGCGCCTGCGATCAGGATGAATTGAAATGACCGATTGACTGCGATGATTCTATTCAGTCATCCAACGGGTAACGCCAATGTCCGTGCGGCCTTGATGGGGCTATGGTCGGCGGGCGTGCTGGGTGAATTCCACACTTCGATCGCCTCCTATCCCGGCAATATATGGGACTGGCTGGGGAAAAGCCATTGGGGTCGGGAATTCAGACGGCGGGCGTTTGACGGACGCCTGCGTTCGCGCACCGTCCAGCATCCGTTCCGGGAATTGGGACGAAACGTGGCCGGCCGGCTCAAGCTGCCCCGCCTGCTCCGGCACGAAACGGGAATCTTTTGCATGGACGCCATTTATCAGGCGCAGGATCGAATCACGGCCCGGCGCCTGCTGAAGTCGCCCGGGTCATTCAGCGGGGTTTACACATATGAAGACGGCGCGTTGGAAACCCTGACCGCAGCCAAAGAATTAAACCTCAAACGCATTTACGAACTGCCCATCGCCTTTTGGCGGACCCTGCGCCGGCTCCTGGCGGAAGAGGCGGAACGGCTTCCAGCCTGGAAGCGAACCCTCGGCGGCGGTGTCAGCGATTCCGAGGCCAAGCTGGATCGCAAAACCCGGGAGCTCGAATTGGCGGAAATGGTGGTCTGCCCGAGTCAGTTTGTCGCCGGGTCGCTACCGGAAGCCGCGCGGGCCAAAAAAAGAATCATCGTCGCCCCCTTCGGGTCGCCGCCGGTTTCATCGCCCGGGAAAAATGCCGGGGCCGCCCCCGGCAAAAAATTGCGGGTCTTGTTTGCGGGTTCAATGAGCCAGCGCAAGGGGCTGGGCGACCTGTTTGCCGCGATGCGGTCGCTGAAGCGGAACGATGTTGAACTGGTGGTCATGGGGGCACCGCAGGCCCCGATCGAATTTTATCGCCAGGAATTTAACCGCTTTGTCCACGAACCCGTCCGTTCCCATGCGGAGGTTCTGGATCTGATGCGCAGTTGCGACGTGTTCTGTTTGCCGTCCATTGTCGAAGGACGGGCCCTGGTGATGCAGGAGGCGATGAGCCAGGGCTTGCCGCTCATCATCACCCCCAACACCGGCGGCGAAGATCTGATCGAGGAAGGGGTCACCGGTTTTCTCGTGCCCGTCCGGCGGGCGGACCAAATCGCCGAAAAAATTTCCTGGTTCGCCGACCATCGCGGCCTGCTTCCCGACATGTCGGGGGCGGCGCAAATGAAAGCCGCCCAACTGACCTGGGATGGGTACGGGCAAACCATCACCCGCGCGATTCTTGACCTGAACCCATCGTGAGAGCCAACGCCATCACCTCCGGAAAGGCGCCCGCCGCAGCGGCGAATGTCCGCGCCATCACCCGGGAGCGGGCCGCAGCGGACGAACAGTCGATGCGTTTACTGCGAAACCTGATCTGGCTTTACGTCCTGCTCTGGCTGGTCGAGGGCGGATTGCGGCGGTGGTTTTTGCCCGGGCTGGCTTCACCGTTGTTGTTGATTCGCGACCCGCTGGTGGTCGCCATCTACTTCATCGCCGCATCCAAAAATTTGTTTCCGGCCAACGCATTTATTGGCTGGGGCGTCCTTTTGGCATTCCTGTCATTTGCCAATGCGCTGCTGCTGGGACACGGCAACGCCATCGTCGCGCTGTATGGAATGCGCTGCGATTTTCTTCACGTTCCGTTCATCTTTATCGCGGGCAAGGTCCTCCGGCAAAAGGATGTGGTGGCGCTGGCGAAAGTGGCCGTCTGGGTGGTGATTCCCTACACCGCGCTGCTGGTGGCCCAGTTCTATCAACCGCAGGATGCCTGGGTCAACCGCGGGGTCGGGGACAGCACGGAGGGCGCCGGTTTTGCCGGCAGCCTGAATCATTTTCGGCCGCCGGGAACGTTCAGTTTCATCACCGGGCCGGCGGAATTATACCCATTGGTCACCGCCTGTTGGTTTGTGCTCGTGCTGTCGCACCAATTTCCGGCCTGGCTGATGGCGGCGTCGGGCGCGGCCATTGTGGTGGCGGTGCCGGTATCCATCAGCCGGTCGTTATTTTTGGGCGTGGGCCTGGTGGCGGTGGCGGGTATTGGCGCGATGATCGCCGGCAAACGGCTTTCCCTGGGAATGTTTTTCAAGGTTGCGCTGATTGCCATTGTGCTGCCCTTGGCGGCCACCCGGTTGCCGGCATTCAAAGACGGAATGGAGGCATTCAGTGCGCGTTGGGAAACGGCCACCACCGATCAAGGAGGTTTTCAGGAAGCCATTGTTGACCGGGTGTTGGACGGCTTGTTCGGACCGTTTGCCGGCGTAAAATATTCCGGCTTGGGAACGGGGTTTTCGACCAATGTCGGCCAAAAATTATTGACGGAGAAAGTGGGGTTTGGCGCTTCCGAAGGTGAATGGGGACGGCTGCTTTTCGATAATGGTTTTATTTTGGGCAGCCTCCTGATTGTTTACCGGGTTGCCCTTGGCGGTTGGATTTTTCTTGCCACCCTCCGGGCCTGGCGGCGGCGCTCACCCCAGGGTCTCGTCTTTGCCTCGGCTGCCTTCCTGCTGCTGATTGATGGGCAATGGGGACAGGCCACCACCCTGGGTTCGGCGGTGATTGCGGGAGGACTGGCGCTGGCGGCGGCTCAGGTTAAAACTGCCAATTCAAAATCCACGCGGAACGTGCATCGTCCAAACTTTGCCAATGCGAACAGCCGCCAAAATGCAGAGCCCCTGCGCTTATCCGCGCTCCTTTAAAATGCGACTCGTTTTTCTGACCCATCCGCCATCATTCGGCTCCGCCAGCATGCCGCGGTTCGCCGAAATGATCATGCGCGGCATGGCGGAACGCGGACATGCGGTCGAGTCCTGGACTTCGCTGCAAAGAATCGAACGCCTGCCCGCGCCTTCGGCCAAACTTCGCAAATGGCTGCGATACATGGATCAGTTCCTGATTTATCCCGGAAAACTACGCCAACGGGTGCGTCAACAACCGGCCGGCACTTTGTTTGTCGTCACCGATCAGGCCCTGGGAATGTGGGTGCCGTGTCTGGCCCACCGGCCCCATGTCATTCACTGCCACGATTTTCTCGCCCTGAAATCGGCGCTGGGCGAATTTCCGGAAAACCCGACGGGCTGGACCGGGCGGCAGTATCAGCGGTTGATCTGGAAAGGGTTTTCGCGCGGCCGGGCATTCATTTCCGTTTCCCAAAAGACCCGGGAGGACCTGCATCGCTTTCTGCCGCGCATGCCGAAAATTTCCGAAGTTGTTCATAACGGATTAAATCATCCCTTTCGGCCGATGGAACTGGCGGAACGAACCGCGCTGCTCAAAAATATCAACGCGGCAATTCCGGAGCGCAGCTTCATCCTGCATATCAGTGGCAATCAATGGTATAAAAATCCCCAGGGGGTCCTCGAGATTTACCGCGCCTATGCCATTTCCTGTCCCGATCCACTGGCACTCTGGATGGTGGGAGCGCCTCCGGGCGATTACTTGTCGAATCTGGCCGCATCCATTCCCGCTCCTGGAAAAGTCCATTTTCTATCAGGATTGAGTAATGAACAGGTCAATGCCGCCTACGCGCACGCGCGGGTTTTGCTTTTTCCCAGCCTGGAGGAAGGATTTGGCTGGCCGGTGGTGGAGGCGATGGCTTCCGGATGCCCGGTGGTCACCACGAACCAGGCTCCGCTGACCGAGATCGCCGGCGACACCGCGCGGTTAATCCCGAGAATGCCTGGACCCGGCCGACAGCGGGAACTTTGGGCGAACTCGGCGGCCGCCACGATGGATGAAATGGCCCGTTTGAATGGGAGCCATCGGGCCAAGCTGCTGCAGGAGGGAAGGTTGAATGCGGCCCGCTTTGACTCGCAGGCGGCGCTGGCCGCTTACGAACGGATTTATTCCCAGGCAATAAAAGGATGACCCTTTGAAAATTCTTCACGTCATTGGCAGCATGGACCCCCGGCGGGGCGGGCCGTGCCAGGGCATCCGCAACCTGGCAACCCGGATGGTTGAGGCCGGCAACACGGTCGAGGTCGTTTGTCTCGACGATCCTCGCTCGGAGTATTTGTCCGGCGAAACAATGCGCATTCACGCCCTGGCCCGGGGTTGGGGATCGTGGAATTATCATCCGCAGCTCCTGCCATGGCTGAAAGGCAACCTGCCGCGCTTCGACGCAATCATCCTGAACGGACTGTGGCAACATCCCGGTTACGCGTTGTCCCGAGTGGCGGGTCGCCCGGACATGCCGCCCTATTTTATTTTTCCTCACGGAATGTTGGATCCCTGGTTTCAGAACGCACCCGACCGCCGTTTAAAGGCAGCCCGCAACTGGCTCTACTGGAAATTGATTGAGCAACGGGTCATCCAAAACGCCGGGGCGATCCTTTTCACCTGCCAGGAGGAAATGCGGTTGGCGCAAAAGACGTTTCAGCCATTTCGGCCCAAACGGGAAATCAACGTGGGCTACGGCGTCGCGCATCCACCGGATTATCGCGGGAACATGGAGAAGGCCTTCGGCGAAAGATGTCCGGGCCTTGGGGAAATGCCGTATTTGCTTTTTTTGAGCCGCATTCATCCCAAAAAAGGGGTTGACCTGTTGATCAAGGCGTACGGGTTGCTTTGCCGTGCTCGCGGCGGCTCGTCGCTTCCCAAAATGGTCATTGCCGGTCCGGGTCTGGAAACTTCTTACGGCCAGTCGATGCGAAAGTTGGGCGCCGAATTGTGTCCCCCCGATTCCCTCTTCTGGCCGGGGATGCTGACGGGCGACGCCAAATGGGGAGCGCTGTATCACTGTGAAGCGTCCGTGCTGCCCAGCCATCAGGAAAACTTTGGAATCACCGTGGTGGAAACCCTCGCCTGCGGCCGGCCGGTTTTAATTTCCGATCAGGTCAACATCTGGCGCGAGATCAAGGAAGCCGGCGCCGCCCTGGTGCAGGAAAATTCCGTGGCCGGCGCGGCCCAACTGTTTACCGACTGGCTCAGCCTGCCGGCCGAAGCCAGGTCACACATGTCGGCAAAGGCGAAAATCTGTTTTCAAAGAAGTTTCAGCATCGAAAGCGCCGCACGCAATTTACTGACCGCCATAAACTCTTAACCCAAATTACGCATGTCTACCTATCAACGCATCCTGGGGATACACTTTTTTGTCGGCAACGCCGAGGAAGCCGTGCAAATCGGCTTGCAAGGCGGCCTGGTGGTCGTACCGGCCGCCCCGGCGCTGGTGGAACTGCCAATCAACGAACCCTACCGCGAAGCCGTTTTCAACGCCGACCTGGCGATTACCGACAGCGCGTTCATGGTTTTGCTGTGGTGGATTTTAACCGGAAAAAAAATCCAGCGGGTCTCCGGGTTAAGATATCTCCGGCTCCTGTTCGACAGGAAGGCGCTGAAGGACCGCGACTCGGTCTTCTGGATCATGCCCAGCGCCGCGGCCCGCGACCAAAACCTGGCCTGGCTGCGCTCACAGGGATACGCTTTCGATGAAAGCGACTGCTATCTTCCCCCCCAGTATGCCAGTGGCCGTATTGTGGACGACACGCTGGTCGAGATCGTGAACCAGCGAAGGCCGAAGCACATCGTCGTCTGTCTGGGCGGGGGCACCCAGGAAAGGCTTGGCCTGATGCTCAAGCAGGCGTGTGATTTTCGCCCGGGCATTCATTGCATCGGCGCTGCCATCGGATTTCTTTCGGGCAATCAGGTCAGGATTCCGAACTGGGGCGACCGGTTTTATCTTGGCTGGCTCTTTCGTTGCCTGTCCGAACCGGGCAAATATGTGCCGCGTTATTGGCGGGCATGCAAACTGGTCCCGATGATGATTCGTTACCGGGAGAATCCGCCCAAGCTGCTTACGCCGGAACGCGCGGCGTGATCCGTCAATCGAAACCTTAACGAACCACTTCAACCTATGGGCTTGTTCAGCGCACACTCTTCCGACAGCAGCGATCCGCTGTTGCGTCCGATTTATGGCCGGCGGGCGCGGGCGAAACGGCTGCTTTGGGTGCTGGTTTGGATATTCTTTTTCCGCCCGACGCCACCGCCGTTGCACAACTGGCGGTGCTTCCTGCTCCGGCTTTTTGGAGCCAGGCTGGGCGCGATCAATTTTGTATATCCGAGCGCCCGGATTTGGGCCCCCTGGTTGTTGGAAACCGGCGACCTGGTCACCATCGGCCGGGGAGCGGAAGTTTACAATCCGGGCGGGGTGTCGTTGGGCCACCGCACCATCATTTCCCAGGATGCCTACCTGTGCGGAGCGACCCACGATTATCAAACACCCGAATTCACCTACATCACCAAATTGATGCGGACCGAACCCCAGGTATGGATTTGTGCGCGGGCGATGGTGTTGCCCGGGGTCGTTTGCCGGGAGGGCAGCGTTCTGGGCGCCGGGGCTGTGGCGACGAAAAATCTGGAGGCGTGGACGGTCTATGCCGGCAATCCGGCCGTGGCGGTGCGGCAGCGGACGCGTTTTGAAATGCCCGGTCAAAAACCCGGCACCCCCAGGGAGCAAGGCACACTTCCATGAAAGTTGAAGTGGAAATGGCGGGACAACAAGCTTACGACCTTTGCATCGTGGGCACGGGGCCCGCCGGAATCATTCTGGCATTGGAGTATCAAAAGCTCCGGCCCCAGGACCGCGTTTTGATGATCGAATACGGACCCAACGGGGCGGCCTCCCGCAATCGCCTGGATGATACGGTCAAAGTCGTGGAAACCAGGAATCATCATCTCCCTTATGAATGCACGAACAAGGGGCTGGGGGGAAGTTCCGCCAGTTGGGGCGGGCGTTGCGTGATGTATGATGCGATTGATTTTACGCCGCGGGACATTTTGGAAGGGCAATGCACCTGGGACATCGCCCTTTTCAATGAGTCCCGCCAATATACCAACCGGGCGGCGGAATATTTTGAATGCGGCGACGGGAGGTTTAATCTGCAAGAAATCCCGGCGTTGGCCGGTTCGCGCATCGCCGAAGGCTTTCAAAGCGGGGACGTGAGTGATTCGGTCATCGAACGGTACAGCCTGCCCACGCGCTTTGGCGGGCGTTACCGTTCGCAATTGGAAGCGTCCCCCACCATTCATTTGCTGACCGGTTGGGAGGCCTATTTCCTGGGACGACCGTCAAATGACGGGGGGATTACTGAAGTGGACCTGAGGGATTTTAACCGCGATCGACAGGTCAAAATCACTGCCCGGCGGGTGGTGCTCGCGGCGGGAACCCAGGAAATCACCCGGCTGCTGCTCAAGAATGAACAGGTTTTTCAGAACCGCGGCGGCCTGCCACCTTCCCTCGGCAAGTATTATCAAGGACACGTTTCCGGAAAAATTGCGAGTGTGCGTTTTTACGGCGACCCGGCCAAAACGGACCACGGCTTCCAGCGAACATCCGACGGTGTTTATCTGCGGCGCAGATTCCAGTTATCCACCGAAGCCTTGCTGAAAAACAATCTGCTGAATACGGCGCTGTGGCTGGATAATCCGCTCTACGTGGATCCCGGGCATCGCAATGGAGCCATGTCGTTCATGTATCTGGCCATGATAACCCCGGTCCTCGGGAAGCGGCTGGCGCCACCGGCAATTGCCCGGTCCATCACCAAGGGCAAAATCAACGGAATACCTCGACATTTGGGGAACGTCCTCAAGGACCTGCCCAAATCCCTGACCATTCCGGCTGCGATATTTTATTCGCGCTATTGTATTCGGCGAAAGCTGCCGGGTGTGTTTCTTCACAGCCCGCAGAATGTGTATGCCCTGCACTTCCACGCCGAGCAGGTTCCCGTGGCGGAAAACCGCATGGAATTGTCATCGGACGGAGAAACGCTGAACATTCATTACCAGCTCATGGATCGTGACGTGGATTCGGTGATACGCACTCATGAATTTTTGGATCACTGGCTGCGAAAATGCCAATGCGGAGAACTGAACTATTGGTTCCCCAGAAATGAATTGCCGGCAGCCATTCGCTCCATGTCCATGGACGGCCTCCATCAAGTCGGCACAACGCGCATGGCGGCAACGGCCGATGTCGGCGTGGTGGATAAAAATCTCCAGGTCTGGGGCACGTCCAACCTCTATATTTGCAGCAGTTCGGTGTTTCCAACCTCGAGCCAGGCCAATCCCACGTTCCTGCTCGGCGTGTTTGCCGTCAGGCTGGCGCAATATCTCGCCGCCGGGACTTTGAATCAGATACCGGCGGGTTGCCCTGCATTTTCAACATGATCTCTGTCATCATTCTGACGCGAAACGAGGAACGGGACCTGCCCCGATGCCTGGATTCACTGCGTTGGTGTGACGATGTGCATGTCGTTGACTCCGGCAGTTCGGACCAAACGATCAACATTCCCGGCCAATACGGGGCGCATGTCTATGAACACCCTTTCGCCTCTTTTGGCGCCCAGCGTAACTGGTCTTTGGACCACTGTGCCATCAAGCATCCGTGGATACTGTTTCTCGATGCCGACGAGGTGGCCAACGAAGCGTTTGTCCACGCCATGGCCCGGGCGACGCAGGACGCTCCCGATTCCATCGCCGGATTTTATTGCTGCTGGAAATTCATCTATGAAGGCCGCTGGTTGAAGCGCTGCGATTCATTTCCCAAATGGCAATTCCGGCTGATGCGCAAGGGCCGCGCCCGGTTTACGGATTTTGGTCACGGCCAGAAAGAGGCGGAAGTGCAGGGGGCCATTGAATACCTCCGCTCTCCCTATGATCATCATGCCGTCAGCAAGGGAATCGGCCCCTGGCTGGACCGGCATAACCACTATGCCACGCTGGAAGCGACATTGCGCCTGCATGCGCCCATCAACTGGCGCGACGCCTTTTCATCACATGGCCCCCGACGCAACAAGGCCCTGAAACCCATTGTCAGCCGCGTGCCCGGGTGGCCTTTGATCCGTTTCTTTGCCACCTACATCCTGTGCCTCGGCTTTCTGGAAGGCCGGCCGGGATTCATCTATTGCGCCAACCTGGCTTACTATGAATTTCTGATTCGCATCAAGATGCGTGAAGAAAAAGCACGGCGCCCGCCTGCTTCGGACGCCCGCTGCGCCAAACAACACCCGTCATGAGCACATGTCTTATTTTAGGCGGCAGCGGATATATCGGCGGCAACTGGGCAAAGCGTCTGGCCGGACGCAAACGGTTTGACCGGATTGTTCTGGCCGATCTCCGCCCGCCAACCCAACCCATGCCCGGCGGCTGCGAGTATGTTCCCTGTGATGTCCGCCAGCCTCTGCCATTCGGCGACCTGAAGCCGGAGTGGCTGTTTAATTTTGCCGCCGTCCATCGCGAACCGGGGCACGCTCGGGAGGAGTATTTCGACACGAACCTCGCCGGCGCAAAAAATGCCTGTGCTTTTGCCGAACAGGCCGGTTGCCAGAACATCCTGTTCACGAGCAGCATTGCGGTTTACGGTTCGCTGAACAAGCCGACTTCTGAAACTTCACGACCTTATCCTGCCAGTCCCTACGGCATCAGTAAATTATGCGCCGAATTGATCCATAAAGCCTGGCAACGAAGCGGCGGCGGCCGACGGCTTTATATCTGCCGCCCCGGTGTCATTTATGGACCCGGCGACCCCGGCAATATTTTGCGGATGATCCGGGCGGTTCAAAAGGGATATTTCATTTTTCCGGGCAGCAAGCAATTGCGAAAAAGCTACGGTTACATCGAAGGTCTGCTGGACAGCTTTGAATTCATCCTGGCAACGAAAGAAACGCAGCTGACCTACAATTACGTCGAGCGTGAGACTGAATCGCTCGGAACTCTGGTGCGAATGGTCCAAGCGCATCTGGGAAAGAAAACCCCGACTTTTACCGCGCCCCTCCCGGTTCTGGAAGCCGTGGCCGCACTGGCGCAATTGCTGACGGGGGGTCGCAGTCCGCTGCATCCCGTTCGTGTTCGCAAAACCGCATCGTCCACGCACGTGGTTCCCGGACAATTATTGGAAATGGGCTTCCCGTTTCGTTATGATTTCGCCGCTTCTCTCGATGACTGGGCCAGGAAATCGCCGGAGGATTTTTCCTGATCAAGCGAATAATTTTTACGGGTTTACCACATGGAGTCCGGTTACTTGTGGAGGGGCTCTATTGGTTGCCACCGCCGGCCATGGGTGCCCGGACAGTTGGTTCTTATAAAGCAATCCCACGTCAGCCGGCGAGAGCGCCGTTGACCACATTTGCGGCAGCCAAAGATCACCGTCCAGGTTGGGTGTGGTATAGCCACTGTTTGCCGGCGATTGTCCGAACTGCAACGTATGGGTGGCCGGCGCAGGGCAGGTCACGCTGCCGGAGCCGGACAGGACGCCATTGATGTAGATGCGGGCATTGGTCATGGCCGACACGGTAATGCAACAATGCGCCCAAAAGGTGCTACCCACGGAACTGCCGGCCGAGGCCACGCAGAAATCAGTGTTGTTTGCTTCCGTGCCAAAAACTATCTGATTGAAGGGGCTGACCTCCACATACCAGCCGTTTATTTTATAGATTCCATTGCAGCACACCATGGCATTGACACCATACGGACGAGCCCAGAAGCTATAACTGAAATTATTGGTGGTGAAATTGAAATGTGAAACCTCATGGGTATCAATAAAAGATCCGGCAACTCCATGCCAATGAACTGCAGAATTAACAATACCCGCCCGGTTCGTCATCCAGACGCTGTTATCCGTTGCGCCCTGGTTGTCGTAATAGATTATGTTTGTGTTCCTGAGCGCAGAGGCATCAAACAGAGGTGCCGGCCAGTTCGTGTATGAACCGGTCGGCGATACGTTGATATCATCAAGCATCGTCAGATCCATCAAGTCCGGCATGGGAACATTCGTGGCAAGATTCACCGCCAATATGTTTGTCATCAACTGCGCCGCGGTCAGATTGGTGCTGTAAATCCGCACATCGCACACTGAGCCGTAATGGTAATTATTGTTTCCAATCAGCCTGCCAATATAGAAGTTCCCACCCGAAACCGTGTTCCACGGCACGTTGTTCGTGATCAGGGGCGCTCCGTTCAGATAAATGATGGAAGTCGTGCCGTCAAAGGTGCCGGCAATGTTATACCAGGTCTGGGGGATCAATGCCGAATTGACGGTGGTATCATTGCCCCAACCAAAGAAAGTTATTTGCTGTTGCCCGCCGCCCGTTACTTGAATGCCGATTCCATTCGCCTGGCAAGTGGCGGTGGCTCCGTAAGAAACCATCTGATAAGCTTTCGTTGGATCGGGATTTTTTGACAACAGCACCCATGCGGAAATGGTTCGCGCATTGGTTCCGAGCGGCAGGGTGGCGTCGTTGGCGGACACAAACTGGCTGATGCCATCGAAGGCCAGGGAACCGTTCGGTGAATCGTCAAGTCCGTTCCCATACGACGACCCGCCGTGCAGGGTGCCGTTATTTACACCCCAATGATCGTTCGCATCGCCGGCCAGGGGATACCAGGCGACCAGCCAATTAGTGCATTCGGTATAACTTGGATTGGAATTGGTTGACGTGACGGTGTTGGTGATGATCTGGAAGAGCGCACTGGAAGTACTGCCGCCAAAGACGGTGTCCCCGCCATAAACCGCCGTGATGGCGTGGGGCGAACCGCCGACCGATAGTCCGGACGTGCTCAGGGTCGCCACGCCTGAACTGTTCACGGTTCCGGTGCCCAAGCTGGTGCTGCCGTCCTGGAAAGTCACCATTCCAGTCGGCATGCCACCACTCCCGCTCACGGTGGCGGTCAACGTCACCACACTGCCGGACGGCGCCGGGTTTGGCGAAGAGCTGAGGGTCGTTAGGCTGAGGTTGGTGGATGGACTTGAAGCAGGCAGGAATGTCACCGGGGCGTTGTCCAGGAACAGATCTTGAACAATTGCACCTGCCCCACCGGTGGCGTCGGCCGTCAGGGTGACGTTGCCCTTGAATAGAAATTGGAAGAAGTGCGAGTAACCCGGGTTTTCATTCACCGTGTAGCTGGCCGAGGTGTTGTTGGTTGAGGCCAGGGTCAGAACAAATTTTCTTGGGTTGTTGAATTCAGCCGGGCTGACGACGGTCAGAAAATGAAAATTCGTATCGCTCACTCCAATGTTGATGGATCCAACCAGGTTGGCGATTCCGCCTTTATTAGCTCCAAAGACATTATCCACGCGACAGGCTCTTTCCAGATTATCCACCGGCGCCCAGCCGGAACCAACCGTCACCGTGAAGGGTGGCAGAATATTTATAAGATTCGAGCCGGTGCCTCCCCAACTATAAAGCGCATAACCGTGAGAACCCATATTCTCATTCATCAAGCTTCCATAACCGTAATCATCCACCTCGCGAAGGTTGAGCCTGCTGGAAAGATGCTCCTCGCCAAGGTAAGCCGGTTGGCCCGCCGCCGCCGCAGTGGAACTCACGTCAATCGCCGGTATCCATTGTGAGCCTTCGTCCATTTTACCCTCGCCCAACACGGTCTGGCTGGTGTCGAAAGGACGAATGGCAACTTGTTCGGACGGCATTCCTTCCGTTCCGGCGATGACCGCGGCAACGGAAAAATAGCAGGTTTGGCCGTTGGCCAATCCACCCACAACACAGTTCGTGCCGTTGGTCCGGGCGGCCAGAGTCCCGTAAGGGCCACCATTCATCAGTGAATAATAGATGTTGTATGAGGTCGCGTTCGTGACGGGCAGCCACGAAATGTCAGCCGATTGGTTCGCCGGAAAGCCGGCGACCCCCGTCGGAAAGGAAACGGGCTGGTTGGTAAGCGTCATGGAACTGCCCAACGCCCCGCTGCCGGTCTGCTCGCGAATGTTTCTGGCATTCACCAAATGCCAGCGTTGCGGACCGTGCGCGCTTTCGTCGTTCACCCAGACATAATAGTCACCGCTGGCGGTTTTGGTGAGGCTGGGACAATGTCCATTTCCGGCGAAGCCCGGCAAGGCACCCTCATAAGCGGAATGCCCCGGACTGGCTTCTCCAAATTCGCCCACAAACAATCCATCATCGTAATAATGCATCAGTTGGGAAGCCTCTCCTTGTCCCCGGAAGTATTCGCCGTGATAACCGTAAATCACCTGACGGTCCACTGCCTGCAACGTGTCCCCGCCGTATTGGACTCCATTGGCAATTTCATAATTTCCCATGCCGTTCAAGTCGCCGGCCGGGGACGCCTTCCAGAGCCAGTTGGTCGCACCCAGCCTGATCCCGCCCAGATGCCAGCCATTGTTCAGCGATTGGTCCAGTGAGATTAAAACATTATTGCTGCTGATGGTGGCGCGAATGTTGCCGAAGCTGCAGCAACGCGGCACCGGATCACTGCTGCCATTGGACGCTGCAGCGATCAAAGTTTCAGGGTTCCATACGGGATTATTGTTCGTGTCAAAACCGCGTAGAGTGGACTCATGCCAACTGGCGACATTCATGGTCGTGGCCCGGGCGGAGCCATCGGGCCCCAGTGAGATCCAGCGGTTCACATTGGTTGTCAGGGGAAAGATCCCCGTCAAACGAAGCTGGTTGGTTCCCAGTTCACACAGCTCTTTCGTGGTGTTGCCGGACTGGTTGTAATCAACCAAGGCATAGGTCCGGCCATTGGTGAAAGTGGTGACTTCGATTAGGCCTTCGTTCCAGGAAATATTGGCCGCGGGCACATTCACTTTCCAGTTGTTCACCAGCGTCCAAGCCTGCGGCAGCGGTTTCGTGTAATCCACTTTGAACTCCAAAAACTGGTTGAAGACGCGGGAGGGATCGTTCTGATCCACACAAGCAATCCAGGAATGGGGTTGATGCATGATTTGTTCAATATAGTTGCCCGCGGCCGAAAAATGCAGGGAGCGGTAATTGCCGCCATCCCCAACCCAGAAGGAACCATCCGACGAGAAGCACAGGAAGGTCCCGTCATTCTCACCATCAAAAAACCAGAACTTGTTGGTCGCAACGGCCACGCCGTTCGTTTGATACCCACCCGCCAACCCGTAAGTCCAAAGTGACGTCCCCGCACCGTTGAACGCCTTCACCTGCTGGCTGCTGCCCCCGTCGGCGACGAGAATGATCCCGGCATTCATCGGATTCACGGCCACCGCCAGCGGCTCGCTGAAATTTGAAATCGTCAGGGCGACCGCAGGACTGACATTCAGGTTGGTGAAACAAATGACCTTGTTGCTGGAAATCACCCAAAGACTGCCATCCGGGGAGAAACTCAACCGCTCAGGCGAATTGACGCCGATGTTGCCTGCAGCTGCCCCCGTGTTTTTGTTCAAGAGGTAAACACGATTATCCGGCGCCACCGAGGCCGCCAGCAGATTCCCGCTTTGTTGCACTGCCAAACCGCTCAGCCCGGGCTGGGTGCCCACGTAAATCCCGCTGTAAATATCGTTCGGACCCGGCCCGTTTGGAATTTGAACGCCATTGGTGAAATTGGCATGGCTGTCATCGCTTACATTGAAGGCCGTAACAAAGCCGGGATACGTACTGGCCAGTCCATTGGTCGGATCGGTGGCTGCGTTACAGGCAAAATAGACCCATTTGCCATCGGTAGCCGTCCAGTTCCAATTTCGATCATAAATATTGCCCGGATTGTTGCCCGGCCCCCAGGTTTTTTTAACCCGTTGCGGATCGGTCGTCGCGAAGTAGCGAAAATCGTATTTCCCTTCATTGTAACCGGATACATAAAAAGCATTGGTCCCCGCAATCGCCATGTCCCGCATGGGCCAGAATCCGGTATGAACCGTCGGTCCGGACAATTCCGCCGAGGTGTTTCCGATGGCCCCGTCCCAAACATATTCCGTGTTATGCTGAAGCAACCTGATTTGGTAAACCCCCGCCGGTGCGGGGTTGCTGTTGTCATCCAGTCCATCCCAGACGGCGGAATAGGTTCCTGCCGCGCCATAACGAACTTTGCTCCACAACGTGCGGACCAGCGTGCCGTCTGGCCTGTAAACTCCCGCACTGGTTTTGCATGGTTCATCCAGGGAAAAAGAAAAAGTTGTGGTTTGGGCACGCCCGGCGACGGATACACCCAGCAGCCATGCGAGGGCCATCCAGCACGCCCATGGAAATGGTAAGATTTGGAATAATCTCATTAAACGGCAGATTTAAATTTGGGACGCCATGGCATAATGCAACCAGATGTGAAAACATCACCGTTTGAAATCCAATCCGCTGCACCTTTTTTGGATCTCTATTCCTTGTTAACAACCACTGGCTGAACATATACCATAAGGGAAGCAGAATGTCGCAGATAAAATCTTCAAAACGACCAGCCCGTCATTTTTATGGTCAAAACCAGGACATGATAATAATTGGACAGCACGGTCCCCGCATTGATTTCTTCGCCATAGGTTCCTAACGCTTCCAGCAACAGTTTGGAAAAACCACCCAGTCGCTCCGGATTTAAACCAAGGATGGAACAATGTTCATAACACGCAACCGTCAGCAGATAATGTCCGTTCTGGCGGGTTTGATGTCTTGGGCTAAGTCAGGGAGGTTCATTAAAACGTCGTACGGCAAGCAATTCAACGCGCTGTTTCTCGTTTAGCTTTCGCCAGAGATACGTTGTTGGAATTTGGTTGGAGTTCAAGCTACAGCTTGTTCCGCATTTATCTCCCTTGAGTGCCAAAGAGCAAGCTAAAGCTTGAACTGCAACTACACCGCAATCGGCGCTTTGATGCCCGGGTGTGGATCGTAACCGGCCAGCTTAAAATCCTCGAACTGGAAGTCGTGGATGTTCTTTACTGCGGGATTCAATTTTATCTGCGGCAACGGACGCGGCTCGCGCGAGAGCTGTAGCTTCGCCTGTTCAATATGGTTCTGGTAAAGATGCAAATCGCCGAAGGTATGGATGAAATCGCCCGGCTTCAGGCCGCAAACCTGCGCCACCATCAGTGTGAGCAGCGCGTAACTGGCAATGTTGAACGGTACACCTAGAAAAATATCTGCGCTGCGCTGATAAAGCTGGCAGCTCAGCTCGCTGTCCATCACGTAAAACTGGAATAACGCGTGGCACGGTGCCAAAGCCATCTGGTCAATCTCGCCGGCGTTCCACGCGCTGACGATGTGCCGCCGGCTGTCGGGGTTCTTTTTGATTTGCTCAATCACTTGGTCAATCTGGTTGATGGAGCGGCCGTCGGTGGTGCGCCAGTCGCTCCATTGCGCGCCATAAACCCGGCCCAGGCTGCCGTCCTTGTCCGCCCATTCGTCCCAGATGGTCACGCCATGGTCGTTAAGATATTTGACGTTCGTGTCGCCACGCAGAAACCAGAGCAATTCATAAATGATGGACTTGGTGTGGACCTTCTTGGTCGTGAGCAGGGGAAAATGGTTGCGTAAATCAAACCGGGTCTGCGCGCCGAACACGGAATACGTGCCGGTGCCCGTGCGGTCGGCCTTGAACTTTCCGTGTTCCAGGACGTGCCGCAGCAAATCGAGGTATTGAATCATCGCGCGGGAAATTTAACCGCGAAAGACACGAAAGACACGAAAAAGAAATTAAACACGAATTACACAGATTAACACGGATTTGAACCGGTGAAAATCTGTGAAATCCGTGTCAAACAATCCAAATCCATTCATGTCATTGAATTTTCCGGCGCTTACTGCAAGACTACGGGCGTCATGCGAATTCTTGCCCTTGATCACGGAACCAAACGCATCGGCGTGGCGGTAAGCGATGAAACCAAAACCATCGCGCAACCGCTGGAATTCATTCCCCCCGAGCCGTTCGCCGGTTTTCTGGACCGACTCAAACAGTTGATCCGCGAGAAAGAGGTGGAACTGATTCTCATCGGCCTGCCGCGCAACATGGATGGCAGTTACGGCCCGGCGGCGGAAAAGGTGCAAACCTTCGTCAGCGTGCTGGCCAACGCGATTACCATTCCCATCAAAACGTGGGACGAGCGGCTGACCTCGGCGCAGGCGAACCGGGTCTTGATCCAGGGCGGGGCGCGCCGCGACAAACGCAAACAAAAGGTGGACCAGATGGCCGCGGCGATTTTGTTGCAGAGTTACCTCGACGGTAAAACGTGAACGTGATGCGTGAAAGCGTCTGTACGGGGCTTCACGTTTTACGTTTCACGAATCACGACATGAAATTCAAACTCACCATTGCCTACGACGGGACGGCGTATGAAGGCTGGCAGGTGCAAAAGACCGGCACCGGCGTGCAGGAAATCGTTGAAACGGCGTTGGCAAAATTGTTCCCCAGTAAACCGCGTTTGCATGGTTCCAGCCGCACGGATACCGGCGTCCACGCGCTCGGCATGATTGCACATTTTGAAGTTCCCGCCGCCGAATTCAAAATGACCACGCGCAAGCTCGCGCTGGCCCTCAATGCCTGGCTCCCGGACGACATCCGGATCCTCACGGCGCTGCGCGCACCGAAGGAATTTCACGCCCGTTTCAACGCGGCCGGCAAGCAATACCGCTATTTTGTCTGGAACCATACCGCCATGAATCCGCTGATCCGCCATACCACGTGGCAGGTTCCGTTGCCGCTCAACTTGAAGGCCATGCGCGCCGCCGCACCGCTGTTTGTGGGCCGGCACGATTTCAAATCCTTTGCCGCCAGCCGCAATTACGAGATGGCCTCCACCGTGCGCAAACTCACCCGCTGCGACATCAAGAAAAACGGGTTGCTGCTGACCTTTATCATCGAAGGTGACGGATTCCTTTACAAGATGTGCCGCGGTATTGTCGGCACGCTGGTGCAAATCGGGCAGGGCAAATTTCCCGCCGATGAAATCAAGCGGATGCTGGCCAAACGCGACCGGCGCGTGGCCGGCATGACCGCCCCGGCGCAGGGCTTGGTCCTCTGGAAGGTGTATTATCGGAGAAGCCAGGAGCCAGAATCCGGAATTCAGAAGGATCACGGCGCTGAAAGTTAAGCCGGACACTTGTTCTTCTGGATTCTGGCTCCCGAATTCTGAATTCTCTTGGCATGAACATCGTATTGGTCGAACCGGAAATCCCGCCGAACACGGGCAACGTGGCCCGGCTCTGCGCCGCCACGAGGACGACATTGCATCTGGTGGAACCTTTCGGTTTCAAGCTCGACGACGCGCAACTCAAACGCGCCGGCATGGACTATTGGCAGCACGTGGAATGGCATCGCTGGCCGGACTGGAAAACCTTTGCGGAAAAGGTTCCTTCCGGCGCCCGGCTCTGGTTTGTCGAGTCCGGCGGCTTAAAAATTTACAGTGACGCGAAATTTGCGGCGAAGGATTATCTGGTTTTCGGACGGGAGACCGCCGGGCTGCCGCCGCAGTTGTTGGAATCCAATCGTGAACATTGGTTACGCATTCCCATGTTCAATGCGGCATCACGTTCGTTGAATCTGTCGAACTGCGTTGCGCTGGTGTTGTTCGAAGCCTTGCGCCAGCAGGGTTTTGCGAACGAGATTTATTAGCGTTGCCCTTTCCTAGCCATCCCGACCGTTTTTCCAGAGGGGATTCGTTATGGGTTTGTTTTACGGGTTTTGGCATGATTGCCCGCGATTCAGGTATATTTGGGTTGTATTCCAGCAGGATGAGGCGTAGAAATGAGATCCATCAGAAGGAAAGGCTGTCTGAGGAGGCGGGTGAATCCCAAACTTTTTATGAAATCCCCAGAGATAAATCTATTCACGTGCCTTGGCGTGGCCTCGTGCTCGGCCCGGGCTTGCCTCGGCATGGCTTCATTGCGAAGCCAGATCCTGCCCGTGCTTATCGCTGGTCTGGGCTTGCTGCTCCCGGGCCGGGTCACCGGCGCAAACTTCACAATTCTGCGCAGTTTCACCAACAGCGACGGAGCTTATCCGCAGGCCGGTTTGATTTTGTCGGGCAACATTCTTTATGGCACGGCCAGTCAGGGCGGCAGCCTGGGAGATGGCACGATCTTCAAAATGAATACCGACGGCACGGGTTTTACGAACGTTTATAGTTTTCCGGGCCTGGTCAACGGCACCAATGCCGACGGAGCCAATCCGCTCGCCGGATTGGTTTTATCGGGCAACACCCTGTATGGAACGGCGAATGGTGGCGGCAGTGAATCGGGATTCGTCAATTTTGGCACGGTCTTCGCCGTCAACACCAATGGTTTGGGTTTCACGACGTTGCATAATTTTGCCGGCGGCAGCGACGGAGCCAATCCCCAAGCCGGATTGGTTTTATCGAACAACACCCTGTACGGCACAACAACGGCAGGTGGCAACGACGGTAACGGCACGTTGTTCAAGGTCGGTACGGACGGCTTGCACTATACGAACCTGTATAGTTTCACCGCAACTGATCCGGACACCTCGACCAACACCGACGGAGCTGATCCGCAGGCCGGATTGGTTTTGTCGGGCGGCACCCTGTATGGGACGGCACAGTATGGTGGCAATTCAGGCAATGGCACGATCTTCGCCATCAGTACCAATGGCACGCGTTTTACGAATCTTTATAGTTTTTCAGGCCTGTACTTCGGCACCAACAGCGACGGAGCTCTGCCGCTCGCCGGATTGATTTTATCGGGCAACACTCTGTATGGCACGGCATCTTATGGCGGCAGCTTGGGCAATGGCACGGTGTTCTCCATCAAGACCGATGGTACCGGTTTTACGAACTTTTATAATTTCACCGGCGGTTTCACCCAGGGAGCCATTCCGCAGGCCGGGTTGGTTTTATCGGGCAATACCCTTTATGGAACGACGAGTCAGGGAGGGACGGGGGGTGGCACGGGTACGGCGTTTGCCGTCAACACCGATGGCACGAGTTTTACGAACCTGTATAATTTTCAAAACGGTTATGGCGGAGTGGATCCGCTGGCCGGGCTGGTTCTATCGGGCAGCACCCTGTATGGCACGGCGAATCAAGGCGCCGACAGCTTAAGCTACAACTATGGCACGGTGTTCAGAATTGTGTTGGCGACAGCCAGCGCGCCGCTGCTGGCCATCAGACTTTCCGGAAGCAATGTGATCCTGACGTGGACGAACACGGCTTCCGGATTCACCTTGCTGTTCAGCCCCAACCTGGTTCCCCCGGGGGTTTGGGGCACCAATACACCAGTGCCGGTGGTCGTCAACGGACAGTACACGGTCACCAACTCCATCTCCGGCACCCAGAAATTTTACCGGTTGATCCAGTAACCATCCAACGGTCTGCCGTTCCAGGGCTTGAAGTGAGGACGTAACGTTTTTCCCCGTTAATCCCCATGTCCAACGCCGAATCATGCTCGCTGAATCTATCCGAGTACGTTGTGCTTGTGTTGTTCGAGGCCCTCAGGCAGCCGGGATTTCACCGCGAAATCGGTTAGCCACGCCGGCTTCGGGCGCCCGAGGCTTATTTCCAAAGCCGTTGACCGTGACTGGTCCTTTCCGGGGAACAAAGTGTTAAATCAATAGCCGGATCCGCACAAGCCCGCTTGCAGACGATATCAACACCCAGCGGCAGCAATTTTCCGCTTGACGCCTGTTTCAATAACAGCTACCTTTATTAAAAAAGGTAGCTTGCTGGATATTTGATAATGAGTGTGAATGAAAAATTTTCTGCGATCCGAAAGGGTTTGCTCGAGTTTCTCGTGCTGCAAATCGTGGCCGCGGATAAGGTCTATGTCGCCGACATATTGAAGCAGTTGAGCGCCACCGAATTCGCCACCCAGGAGGGCACCCTCTATCCGTTGCTCAGCAAGATGCGCCGGGAAGGGCTCCTGGATTATGAATGGAAGGAGTCCGAGAACGGTCCGCCCCGCAAATATTACACGCTGACCGCCAAAGGGCGGGAGCAACTGCGCGAGACATTAGAGTATTGGGGACAGATCAATGGAACAGTGAAAAAACTCGGACAAAAATAGAACGGAGACAACCCGATTATGAACAAGGTCATCACCATCAATCTGGGCGGTACGGCATACCAACTGGAAGAAGGCGGCTATGACGCCCTGCGCGCCTACCTCGAAGCTGCGGCTGCCCGGTTGCAGGGCAATCCTGACCGGGATGAAATCCTTTCGGACATCGAGGGGGCCATCGGAGAAAAATTTCGCGCGCTTTTGGCCAGCTATAAAACGGTGGTTGCGGAGAAGGAGGTCGCCGCCGTGTTGGCGGAGATGGGACCGATCGAAGCGGACACCGGCGAAGCCCGGACCGGGAACGCGGGCGGTCCGGGGACTTCGGCCGGCGCGAGCGCTTCTGGCACGGGAGAAAAACAGGCGGCGGGCGGTGCCGGCATCCCGCGCCGGCTCTACCGGATTCACGAAGGGGCGATGATTGCCGGCGTTTGCAACGGCCTGGGCGCCTACCTGAACCTTGATCCGACTTTTGTCCGGCTGGCTTTTGTCCTTTTGACGATATTTTGGGGCACCGGACTGCTCGTTTATATCGTGATGGCCATCGTGGTGCCTGAGGCGCGTTCGCCGGAAGAAAAAGCCGCGGCGTCCGGCAATCCCTCCACCGCCCAGGAATTCATCCGGCGCGCAAAGGAAGGGTATTACGAGGCGATGAAGGGTTTTCCGGATCGTGTGGCCAGCCGTGAATGGAAGCGTCGGTTCAAGCGGGATGTCCGCGCCCATGCAAACCAATGGCGATATAACTGGCACAGCTATTGGGCGAAACATGCCTCCACTCATCCCGGGATGGGTTTCACTTTGCCCATGCTGTCGTTGCTGCAAGGCGCAGTGACCATTGCGTGGATGTGCGCCCTGATTTCATTGCTGTCCACCGGTGCGGTGTTCGGCATGTCGTTGCCGGCGAATGTACCGGTATGGGCCGCGGCGTTGCTGTTGTTCATTGCTTACGGGATTCTTGCCGGCCCGCTTAAAGCGGCACGGCGTTTGTGCTACTGGAATCTGGGCCGGCCGCGCTGGACCTGGTCCTTTGTGTTTCTGCTGGATGCAGCCGTCTGGCTCACGGTGGCTGCTGTCCTTTTCTGGCTGGCTGTCCATTTTTTCCCCGAACTGCGTGTGGCGATTCAAAGCCTTCCCGCTGTTGCGCACGACGCTGCCGATGATATCCGGACCTGGTGGAAAGGGAGGTGAGGCGTCAGACTTCTGACCGGCTGCCCTGACTGGCACAAAGCCCTGATAACAGGTGGTAAATCCGAACATCGGAGGAACCTAACGCACAGATCTGTCTGTCATCAGAGCCGGGTAAAGTATACTCCCTTTTCGGCGTTCTGCCACTTTTGCGCCTCGTGAAATTTTTCACGTACCCGTAAGCGCCCAAGGCAAAAGGATAAACCCTGAATGCCGAAGTGATTCTCAGTGCCGGCACTGCCTTCCTTGCCGCACCAAAATCGATGAAGGCGGAAGTATTTGGAGTCCGGCCTTCCTTCCCAGCCACCGCCCGGCAGGAGCGAAGCTGCGAGCCGCGGCCAGCGATGGTACAAAAATACGGGTGGTGTTTTCGCAAATGGAAAACAGTGGAGGGTTAAGGGCGCCGTTGGCCTTGGCCGATGAATGCTTTTGGCCGCGAGGGACAAAAAACAGCACTGCAAAAAAATGAAGGAATCGAAAATGGCAGCAATTTGAAGAAATCCGGTGTGGCACGTCAGTTGCATGAACTACGCCCATGGAGGTTTATAGCAGCGCACCCAGGATTTACTTTGTGGTATTTGGTGAAGCGCACACGGCGTTAACACCGCCGGTCTTTTGGATCTCCAGTTAGACTGCCAGTAATCTACATACGGCTTCAATGTTCCAGTCTCGGCCGGCGGGTCAACCTACCCGGGCGGGGCTTCGTTTTTTTTTTGATGCCAAACGCTGAAGTCATTTTCAGGGCCAACGGCCAAACCCTGCATTCATTTGATCCTTCAGCCCTTGTTTCTTTGGCGCGCAACGCCCAGGGTAGGGTTACACCCCATGGAGAAGTCCCGGCTTCCCGAGCCATCGGGCGCGGTTTTGATGACCCTCGGTCTTTCAGGATTGATGCTGCTCCGCCGCCTCGGCAAAACCGACTTCACGACCACCGACGCCTACGCCTTCACCCGCGAACTGGAAAAACTCCATCCCGATATTTCTAGGGCTGAAGGCTGAGGGTTGAAGGCAGAAGTGAAACTTCGCCAGCAACTCCAAGTCCGTCCGCCTTCACATGTTTCGGCGCGACAAGACGTCATGCTGGATTGTGGCTTCATCTCGGTCGCGGCCTCTGGCGATTGCCTTTGTAGTATCGAGCCTGTAGCTTGATTGGATTCGCTGCAGGCCGACCATCAATCCTCATCCATCAACTCTCAACCATTTTGGGCCTCTGGCGCTTGCCGTAAATCACTGTTCCTATTCAGGTTATGGGTGGGCCAGGGTTAAATAGAAAATGTCATTTGATTTTTCCCAGAGAATGACGACATTAGATATAGATATACATTGGGTTATGGGGGCTTTATACCAGATTGTTTATACGAGCACTGCCAGTGAATCGATCAGCCGGGCCGATTTGATGGAGCTACTCCAAGGCAGCGTCCAGAGAAATACGCGGGCGGGCATCACCGGGCTGCTGCTTTACTATGACGGCACTTTCATGCAGACGATCGAGGGCAACGGGTCGGTGGTGATTGCACTTTTCGCAAAGATAAGCCGCGACCCGCGTCATCATCACGTCATTCCCCTGATCCATGGACCGATCAACCGGCGGGATTTTTCCGACTCGGCGATGGCGTTCCGCGATTTAAATGCACCAGAGCTCCGGAAGCTGCCCGGCTACAGCGATTTTTTGAACACGCCTCTGAATGGGGATTTGCTTGCGCCCGACATCTCCAAGGGCCAACAACTGTTGCTGCTTTTCAAGGAGAACATCCACTGAATCCCAGCGGGATCATTTTTTCCATCCTGTTCATTCTGTTAATCGTGTCGGTTATTTAAATGCCTGTGGGGACTTCAGGTGCATTTGCTGGTACGTTTTATTCTGTTCAGCCTTCGGCTGGCCATTCGTGGCGGCCAGCAACTCCAGGAGCGGCAGCTCTCCCGCGGCGTCTGGCACCGCCGCACCGGCTTAGTGAAGGATATTTCCCGCCCGCAAAATGCCGACGATGCCAACGAGAATCCAAAACGCATTCAGCATAAGATAGGCAGTGTCGCGCTTGATCCGGGAGCACCAGGTGAGCATGACGGCGTCGGTGGTGTTGAAAATCCAGACGAACATAAACGGACTTTTCGGCCCGAGCCAGCTGACGAGGCTGAAGCTGAAAATTCGCATCAATACGCCGATCAGTTCGATGGTTTTAAGGTGACGGATAACAAATGCATTCACGCCGGAATTTTACTGCATCCCACCGGGTCAAACCACAAAATTCACCAGCAACTTCAGGTGTTACGCGATGCGGTCTGCTGCTCCACATCGACCGCGGCCTCTGGCGCCGGCCATGACTAGTGATGAGCCGCTAAGCGACTTTGCTACCAACGGGCAGCAGAAAGAGCTGGTCAGCATGCGATTCCTCAATGACGTAGATATATTTGTGTTTATTGAGAGCATCCAGAATATGTTGTGACATGGCTGGCATGGTATGGACGCCGAACCGAATGTTTTTTCGTTCCCGGATGAGCAATTCAAACCTCTCCTGCCAGCCATTTTCTTCAATGCTGACCTCTTCAAAAATTCCTTCGGGAGCGGACTTTGTTATTAATACATTCATGCGGCAACAACCATTGCTTCAATCACAATTTTTGTTGTGATTTAATCGATGTGCACAGTGACAATGTCCATTAGTTCCCGGTTATTGGAGAATGACCTCCATTTGCCGTATTTGTCCCGGACCGCCAAACACATATAATGGTCGCCATGAACCCAATGCGGCTGGCGTATTTCCGGAAGCGGTTCTGCGGCAAGGCCATCACTCATGCTAAGTGTGGATGTTTTGATTCATGGTTTAACAGGATAATTCTTTTGAGCGCGAATCACATGGGGTGTTCACCCCATGGCGGGCGCGCGGTGACACGGCCCATTCTCATGGCATGAAACATAAAAATTTCTCCCAGCATCAAAATCACAGGCCGGCCAGTGCATCAGGGCCAACGGTGATTGCGGACTTGAACCAAGGCGGAATTGATTATGCGCCGTCAGCGGACGAAGTGGCTGAAAGGGCGTACTTCAATTATATGAACCAGAGTGCGCTGCCCGGGTACGAGCTGAAGCATTGGCTGGAAGCCGAGGAGCAATTGCTCGCGGAACGCAAGCTCACCCAGCGAAATTGAAATAAAATCCTGGCGTCCTGGCGGTTAAAACCCGCGTTGCTGCTGCACATCGAGTGCGGTGACTGGAGCCGGCCGTGATGGAAACTTCGGAATGCGTTTGCCGTTGTGAAAGAAAACGTTATTTGTCATCGAACGATTTTAACGCCTGTTTCCAATGACCCCATAGAAGCAGAGTGCCCCCGACAAGCACAAACACCAAAATGACTCTAACATGCAACGGTGTACATCCGGCAAGGATTGCTTGTCCCAGAACTTTCACTCCCAGAACGAAAGCCGCAATTATGAATACGATATCGACGGCGCCTATAAATTTTAATTCGTTCCGCCTTTTCTTGACCTCTGTCGGTTCTCGTAATTTGCTTTTCTCCATGACTGCCTCGCGTTTCGCCACCTCGATTTCCTGGTCTCGAATTTTGGCCGGATCCGGGGTAGATGCAAATTTCAGTTCAGCCAGTTCAAGCGTGGCCTTTATGTGTGCAACTATTTTCTCAGAATCGGCCAATTTCAATTTGATTTTTGAGATGAGCTCCCGCCGCACACTTCCCAGATAGGCCGAAAGCGCAACCAATAATGCCAGCAGGGCCAAAAGATTTGAGGGGGTCAGTTTGGTGTCGGATTCCGCGGTGGGTTTGCATCCAGCCCGGCAATGCGGAAGCGCGCAGTTCGTCGTGACAGCCTGGCAACACGAATCCTTGTGCTCGTCACCCTGGCAGCTTGGCGGTTCCTTGCCGGCGTTGGTGATGGTGATTGAAATGGGGTTGGGAAGGGTGACGGTCAAGGGAGTGGGACGTGCAATGAAACTCGAATCGGGTGATACAACCACGGTCATGTTGGTGCTGGTCGTCTTCACCATTGTGAACTTTGCCGGCTGGGATCTACAGCCGCTCAAGAAGATGGGCGCGAGCAACAACAGCCAAAGCAGTGGACGAATGCCGTCCGGCCAGTGAGCATGAGTACGAATCGTATTCATGATTCATCAGGAATTCCTCCGACCCTTTTTCAAATGCCCCAAACAGAAGGGGGGCTGCCGGGATGGGAGAATAAATCGGAACGCGGCGCAAGGGAAAAATTCAAAACCCTTGGCGTTCTCAGCGCCTGGGGGCGGTTAAAACCCCGTGTTACAGCTGCACCGCGGTGCCTTAAATCTCATATACGTAGAACACCCCATATCGCCCGCGCGGCTGGATGGGTGATAATTGAACGTGGCTTGTAACCGCAATTCTGCGAACCGTGTCCGGCCCGGTAAGTTATCGGGCTTGATCGCCGGGTTATGGGCCAGCATCAAAGCCCAGGTTCCCGTGGCGTATGAGGATGAAGCTGGTTTTCAATATGGAAAAGAGTCCGCTTCATCACTGCTTGAACCGCCGCTTGAAAATGGAACGGGCCTGGTTACTGACCTGAGTGCTGGCACCCGCTTGCCGGAATGAGACAACAGCTTGTTGAATCACATCGCCCGCGACGAATGGCTCTCGCTCTGACCCTCAACCATCAGCTCTCAACCTTTTCGCGGCCGGGATATGAAATCAGTTCCGGGAAATGACATGGAGCGTGCCGTTTGATTTCACCTCCACATCCAAATCGGCATAGATGCTATCGGCGGAAATTACTTCGGGGGGATGCCTCTCCAAGTACTGTATTTGGGCCTGCAGTTCCGCGAGATTATAAAATTTTCTTTCCATAACCGCCCGCTCGGCCACGTCGATGCGCAAACGGTTTTCCAGGAGGGCATAGTCCTTGTTGGCGTGCTCCAGACTGGCCTGGGTCAAAGCGATCTGGCCCGTGAGGCTGGCGATCTGGTTGGTCAACTCCATGACGCGCCGGTCCGAGGTTCGGCCCAAGGCTTGGTTTTCCGATTCCACCGCCGCGACCTGCCGGGTTAGGTTGGTGATTTGTTCCGTGTCGAGAGCCAGGATGGATTCGGCTTCGAGCAGCTGGTTGGAAAGCGTCAATGCCGCCGACCGGCTTTCGTCGAGGCTGTTGGACACGGTGAGCAGCGTTCCATTACAAATGGCGATTTGTGTCTGCGCCGAATCCAACCGGTTCGAAAAATCGGCAATCGTCCCGGCATCACTTTCATGCTGCGCATTGTCACCCCGTTTCATCACGATAAGCGAGATGACCAACCCGGTGCAGACCAGGGCGAGGACAATGGATAAATATGATTTCATCTGGCGAGCAGCGCGATCCAATGAAATTCGCGTCCACTCATCGCTGAGAGTTTCGCAAAGGCGAAACCGATTGGAAAGAATGGATTTGTTACGATTGGGTTGCACCCGGATAATGCGCATGGAGTGCGGCTTCCGGCCTTTGCCGCAAACACTTTTCACCCCCAAGGCGCCAAGCGTGCAAAGGACTTGAGCGGCGAAGATGGAGGATGGAAGATGGAGCAGAATCACCTTCAGCCGCCTCGCTCGGCTCAACACCATTCTCCATCCTCAATCATCCATTCTCGCTTGAAAGAACGTGGCGCCCTCCCTGACTCGTCGAAAGCCTCCGGCGCAGGCGGATGCGTCCGGCGGTGACCCGTTCACGGTCATTCTTTTGCCGTTCGCCGTGGTTTGGGTTGCAACACGCGTTCTATCGCTTCCAGCAATTCCTCGGTTGAAAATGGTTTTTGCAGCACCTCCGTTGCGCCGATCCGCTGGGCAATGGACAACAGCGGCAGGGCCAGGGCATCTCCCGACATCGCAATAATCGGAAAATCTGGAAACTGTTGTTTGAGCTCTTTGATCGTTTCCAGCCCCTCCTGGTTGGGCATGAATAGATCGACCAGCGCCAGATCAAAGCGGGCGGAGTGGTATTGCCGCATGCCTTCCAACCCATCTGCAGCTAAAACCACTTCGTGACCCGCGGATTTGAGGATTTCTTCGATGAGCATCCTTGTATCCGCCTCGTCATCCATGACCAATACGCGTGACATGTTCAGGGGATTACCCTCCTCCCGACTACCAATACGGATAATACGGATGCAAAAGCGAGATCTTTCACGGCCACCGGATAGCTGGTGGACTCCCTCGCGCTGGGTTAACCTGTTTTATGCCTTTGCCGCTAGTAAATCTTTTCACCAGATCCCCAACGGCTCAAATGAAACGCAGCTGAGAGCATCGTTGAAAATCTGCCCATCGTCCATGGCCGTGCTGCGGAGGGGGATGTTTATCTGCGGCTGGAACCTTTGCGCTCAGCGGTTCATTCCCGCGTTGCCCGCATTGGGCGCGGTGTCTTGCTTCTGCCGTGCGGTCAACTCTTCATGCACATCTTCAATTGAACGTCGATTTGCAGGATGTGCTCCTCAATCCACAGACTCAGGGTAGCATGCAGGTTCTTGAGATTTTCCTGCCGTATCCCGACCATTTGGCAGCGTTCGTGGAAATCGTTGATGAATATCATGAACTTTTCGTGGGCTTGCTTGTTGCGGGCATGTGCCGGACATCGGTAACTCTCCATGCACTGTTCCTCCAGCTGAAAATGCGTCTGGGCGTAGGTTTTCAGGAAATCGACCAGATGGATCAGGAATTCGAATTCCGCCTTGGTTGGATTGGTGTTGACCAACATTCCTCCCAGATGATTGACGTTGTTGATCAAGACCCGATGCTGCTGATCCAGCGTGTCGGAACCGGTCGCAAATCGTTCGTCCCAGAGTACCAGGCTCATATAGGTCTGTTTGGTTTCCCGAGCCGGTTACCGCCGCTGCCGGCCAGTTCGCAACCCGTTGAAGCTCACGCACAAAGTTCTATAGGCGAGGTGCCTGAACTACCGGTTTTTTGTCAAAAGTTCATCATAAATTGCGTTCGTGGAAACAGGTTCCGAACCATGTTGCCGATGGCTGTTGCAATTCCAGCCTGATGATTATCGTGTCCGCGACAAACGGTATCGGCAGCGCCAGGTTCTCTACTATTGCCTCACCTCATTGGCACGAATGGCGGTTAATGTTTCCGGCTGAAGACGGCGGGAGCGGGGCGTTGGTTGATGCGGCGTTGGCGCCGGGCCGTCGGATCCGCACCCGGTTCAACTGGAAGTGTTGTAGTTATCAGTAGGCGTCGTAAAACGGCGTACCTTTGTGCTGTTCCATGAATTGATGCAAGGTCGCCATGATGCTGCCGGCCTCCGCAATCAACGTGTCCGCCGGAAGACCTCGGGTGTCGGCGGCGCGGATGCGATTTATCACGCTGGCCAGCTTCTCGCGAAGTTGCTGAAATGTCAGCGCCGAATAATTCTCTTTAGCCATTCATATTTTATACGTTGCCTGATTCAAAACCTTTCAAGAAACAATGTGATTTCGCCAAAGTTATTGTTTAAGAAAGACTTGCCTTACCTTGCGAAAGGTCGTCAGCCCCGATCGGAGCAGCATTGTCTGGCGTTTGCCGTAGTGTCCCGGCTGGACCGGGGAAATCTACGGTTGCTCATGGGGTGGAGGCAGATGTCTTTTCGATGGCGTTTTTACGGGTGACCTCGGCGATAACAACATGCATCCAACCTTTGTCGCGTTCCTGGATATAATCCAAATTCCAGTTTTGCCAGTCCCGGTGTTTGGCTTCGGTTGCAGCGACAGTTGCGGCGACCTCTTTCACATAAATGATGCGCTGCGTTCCCGGCAAAGGAGAACCTTGATGGACGATAACCCGAAAATGGGTGTCATCCACATTCTCGATGGTGTAGTTGGGTGAGGTGGGGAGGTTTTGATTGAAATCCTGATTGTAGGATCTCTCATCGTGTGAGGCGCACCCGGCGGCTAAAGCCACAAGGGTTGCATTGAGCAGCAGCAGTTGGAACGTCCGGTGGAGTAGATTTGTTTTCATAAAGTCAAATTTAACCGATTCTGGCCGGCTGGCCATCAGGTAAACACCGCATGGCGCGAGCGAGTCCAAATCCACCAACAGCCCCGCGGCGTCGGATTATGGCAACCCGCCGGCAGTACGTCTGGCATTCCCCGTGAGAGGTAGGGTTATACCTGATGGCCCATGACGAACCGATGGCGTAAGCATGGCCTGGTAAAGAAACAGTCCAACCAAAAATCATACTTATGAAAAAAATCATCCTCCCGTGTCTGGCCGTTGTCGCCCTGGGGTTGCTATCCGGCTGCTCTTCGGAGCCAACCACGCACAGTACGACCACCACCACGCAACAAACCACAGTGCCCGCGCCCGTCACCACCACCACCACAGACACATCGTCCCAATCCAAATAAGATTCCGCCTTTCGCAAGGGTGCACCAACGCAGAATTGCCGCTGCGCAGCAGCATCTGGCGCCCTGGCGCCGTTGCGTTTAATCTTCGCCTTGCATCGAATCCTTTGCCGAAGCCCGTTGCGGAATTCGGCGGGACAAGGCTCCGGTGTCTGGCGCGGCTGTAAATCACCGTTCCCAGCCAGGTCATTGCGTTAAATGTTTTTGCTTTTGCTTGTGGGGTAAAGACCCCATTGGAGCCCTGCAGTGATGTGTTATCGTGCCGGCATGAATCTAATATTGCTCCTGGTTGTTCTACTTCTCCTGTTCGGTGGCGGCGGGTTTTACATGGGAGGTCCCGTCATGGGTGGCAGCGGGATTGGCCTGATTCTTCTGATATGCCTTATCATCTATGGCATGGGCGGATTCCGCACAAAAAACCCATAGGATGGCCACGTTCGCGACACCGGACTTGTTGATTCAGGCAGCGGCAATGCACCGGTGCGCCATCGCCAAAACTACCGACGCCAGACCAATCAGGGCCAAGGTTGAAGGCTCAGGGACAGCTTCAAGGCCGGATAATTGTATCGATTCAGTCTCAGAATCTGATGCGGCCTGAGAGCCCGTGCGAAGGATTAGTTCATACGTGTCTGATGCATTCAGGGCTGTGCCAAGCATCCGGGTAGCCGTCCTCGTATCGCTCGGCGGATTGTCCCACGGGACTGGTGTTCCATTGTTTATCCCTGCTGGAGTTCCATATATATACGGAATTATCCCCTTGATGAAGTTATTCACAAGATTGCGGATTGGCATCCGGGTGGCATGGGATTCATTTTCCGACGTTTACCCCGGCGTGCCTATGGCGCCGGGGAAGCTCCACGTCGGACTGGCGGCGGCTGTCCCCGGCGCTGGCCGCGCTCAAACTGCTTATTACTTGAATAAATCGCGCAACGATCTAAGCTAAGCTGGGGCGGAAACGGAATTTGGATTATACTGGTGATGGGATTTGTGCCTCGAAAAAAATCCGGGAGCTGGAATTATGTTTTTACATCAAACCAAAATCGGACGGCCAATCATTTTATTTCTCGTGGCGATGGGCTGGGCGGCTTGTGCTACCGCCAGCGTCAGCGTGTTGACCTACCACAACGACAATGCGCGCACCGGCCAGAATACCAACGAGACGGTGCTGACTTTGTCGAATGTGAACCCCACCAATTTCGGCCGGATTTTCACTTGTCCGGTGGATGGCTATATTTACGCACAGCCGCTGGTTGTGACCAATGTGACGATTCCCGACAAGGGGGCTCACAACGTGGTTTATGTCGCGACGGAACATGACAGTGTCTATGCCTTCGATGCCGACAGCAATGGGGGTACAAACGCAACGCCGTTGTGGCAGGTCAGTTTCATCAACCCGGCAGCCGGCATAACCACCGCGTCCAGCGGGGATGTGGGCTGCGGCGACCTCGTGCCGGAAATTGGCATCACCAGCACGCCGGTGATTGATGCGGCCAGCGGAACCATTTATATCGAGGCCAAAACCAAGGAGATCACGAATAACGTGACCACCTATGTTCATCGATTGCATGCACTGGACATCACGACGGGCGCGGAAAAATTCGGCGGGTCGGTGGTCATTCAAACGAGCGTGGCGGGCAATGGTGATGGCAACGACGGGGCCGGGCATGTTCCATTTGATCCGTTGCGCCATATGAACCGTCCCGGCCTGTTGCTGAACAATGGCATCGTTTACCTGGCGTACGCCTCGCACTGCGACAACGGCCCCTATCACGGCTGGCTGATGGGCTACAACGCGCAGACCCTGGCCTTCACCAACGTATTCAACGCCACGCCCAATGGCGGTTTGGGTGGCATCTGGCAGTCCGGTTGCGGCCCGGCCAGCGACACGAACGGGAACATTTATTTCATCACCGGAAACGGGACCTTCGACGCCAACACGGCCGGCGGTGCGGGCTCTGGTGGTCCAAGTAATGATTACGGCGACAGCTTTGTCAAATTGTCCGCCACCAATGGGCTGCAGGCGGCCGATTATTTCACCCCGTATAATCAACAGGCCTTGTCCGATGCGGATCAAGACCTGGGTTCCGGCGGCGCGGTGGTGTTGCCGGACGAGGCTGGCGGCAGCACGACCAATCTTCACCTGCTGGTGGGGGCGGGCAAGGAGGGTACCATCTATTTGGTGAGGCGCGATGACATGGGGCATTATAATCCGACCAACGACAACCAGATCAAGCAGTCCCTGACGAGTGTTATCGGGGGCAGTTTTGACACCCCCGCCTATTTCAACCGGACCCTCTACTACCTTGGCGCGGGCGACGTGTTGAAGGCGTTTGCGATTTCCAACGGGGTGATTACCACCACGCCTGTTTCGCAAAGTTCCAGCGGATTTGGTTTTCCGGGCGCGACCCCGAGTGTTTCCGCCAATGGCCGGGACAACGCGATGGTGTGGGCGATTCAATCCGATGCTTATGCGGGCAGCGGTCCGGCGGTTTTGCACGCTTACAACGCCACCAATGTGGCGGTGGAACTTTATAACAGCACCCAGGCCGACGGCGGCACCCGGGACAATC